>Ga0209515_10002280_pt1 | contig 29931 bp, 26 predicted proteins | sample Subgroupgradi54m_FD_187454 | JGI IMG/M metagenome (GOLD analysis project Ga0209515, IMG submission 187454) | Subsurface groundwater microbial communities from S. Glens Falls, New York, USA - GMW60B uncontaminated upgradient, 5.4 m (SPAdes)... ... | reverse complement strand
CGGCCGCGCGCCGCTGTATTTCGAAGCCGCGGCCGTCATCACGGCGCTGGTGCTGCTCGGTCAAGTGCTGGAACTGCGCGCACGTTCACGAACTTCGCTCGCGATCAAGGCGCTGTTGCAGCTCGCGCCGCCGACGGCGCGCCGGATAGCGGCCGATGGTTCCGAAGCAGAGATTCCGCTAGCGCAAGTCCACGTAGGCGATCGCCTGCGCGTTCGGCCCGGCGACAAGATCCCTGTCGATGGCGTCGTCGAGGAAGGCCGCTCGGCGATCGACGAATCGATGATGACGGGCGAGTCGATGCCGGTGGAAAAGACGCCAGACAGCAAAGTCATCGGCGGCAGCGTGAACCAGACCGGCAGCTTCATCATGCGCGCCGAACGCATTGGCGCCGATACGCTCCTGTCGCGGATTATTCAAATGGTCGCCGAGGCAAGCCGCTCGCGCGCGCCGATTCAAAAGCTGGCCGACACCATCTCGGGGTGGTTTGTGCCGGCGGTCGTGTTGACTGCGATCATCGCGGCCATTGTGTGGGGCACCATCGGTCCCGATCCGAAGCTCGCGCATGCGCTGGTGGTTGCTGTCTCTGTGCTCATCATCGCCTGTCCGTGCGCGCTGGGATTGGCGACACCGATGTCGATCATGGTCGGTGTCGGTCGCGGCGCGCAGGAAGGTGTGCTGATCAAAGACGCCGAAGGACTGGAGCTGATGGAAAAAGTCGACACGCTCATTGTCGATAAAACCGGCACGCTCACCGAAGGCAAGCCGCGTCTCCAGACGGTGGAAGTATTCGGCGGGTTTACGGAGAACGCGTTGCTACGCCTGGCAGCGAGTCTTGAGAAAGCGAGCGAGCACCCGCTGGCAGCGGCCATCGTTGAAGGCACGAAGGAACGCGGTGTCGCGCTGACCGACGTCGCGGAGTTCGAATCGATCACCGGCAAAGGCGTGCGTGGAAAGATCGACGGCAAGCAAGTATTGATCGGCAATCGCCGCATGATGGACGAGGCGGGCGTCGCGCTGAACGATGGACCTGCGCGCGCAGACGCCTTGCGTGCCAACGGCCAGACCGTGATGCTGGTCGCGGTCGACGGCAAGTTCGCGGGACTGATCGGCGTGGCCGACCCAATCAAACCCTCCACGCCGGAAGCCGTGCAGATGTTGAGGCAAGATGGTATCCGCATCGTCATGCTCACCGGCGACAGCAAAACGACCGCGGCCGCCGTCGCGAAGAAGCTTGGTATCGAAGACGTGGTTGCGGAAGTGTTGCCGCAAGACAAACACCGCATCGTCAAAGAATTTCAGGCCCAAGGCCGCATCGTCGCCATGGCCGGCGACGGCGTAAACGACGCACCGGCCCTGACCCAAGCGCACGTCGGCATCGCGATGGGTACTGGCACCGATGTCGCCATGCACAGCGCCCGCATTGTGCTCGTAAAGGGCGACCTGCGTGGCATCGCCAAGGCCCGCGGCTTGAGCCGGCGCGTCATGAGCAACATCCGCCAGAATCTGTTTCTTGCCTTCGTCTACAACGTCCTCGGCGTCCCCATCGCCGCCGGGGTGCTCTATCCGGTCTTCGGGCTGTTGCTCAGCCCCATCATTGCCGCGACGGCGATGAGCTTTAGCTCGGTGTCAGTGGTTTCTAATGCGCTCCGCCTGCGCAAGGCTTCCCTTTAGCAGGTTGCTGAAGCGGACGTTCGCCGCGCACCGCGCGCCCAAACAGTCGGTATCGATTGCGCCCGTGATTTTTCGCGTCGTACATTGCTCGGTCCGAGTTTCTCAACAAGTCCTCTAATGTTGCGCCATCGGTCGGATAGATGGCTATGCCGATACTCACCGAGGTGTCGATCGCCTGATCCTCCACCACGAACGGCTGCGAGATGTTTTGAAGGACTTTGGCGGCCAGCGCGGTGGCGATATCGGTGTTTAGTAAATCGGTCTGAAGGATCGCGAACTCATCGCCGCTGAGCCGCGCCACCGTGTCGGTCTTGCGAACCGCGGCGCTGAGACGATCCGCCGCCGCGATCAACAGGCGATCGCCGTTTTGATGACCCAGGGTGTCGTTGATCGATTTGAAATTGTCGATATCGACATACAGCACTGCGAGGCAGCGGTTCGTGCGTCGCGCATTGGCAAGCGCCTGATCCAGCACATCGAGAAACAGGGCCCGGTTTGCGAGGCCGGTCAACGGGTCGTGGTAGGCAAGAAAATGGTCGCGGTCGCCTTCCTGCTTGCGGCGCGTAATGTCGTGCTGAATGGCGACGTAGTGCGTGATCGCGCCGTCGCCGTCTCGAAGTGGCGTGATGACTTCATCGACCGTGACGAGACTGCCGTCTTTACACCGCTCGATGACTTCGCCACGCCAGACGTTACCCGCAAGGATGGTTTGCCAGAGTTCATGGTAAAACGACGGGTCCTGCCTTCCCGACTTGAGAAAGCTGGGCGAATTGCCAAGCGCCTCTTCGGGGGTATAGCCACTCAAGCGGCTGAAGGCGTCGTTTACCCAGACGATACGGCCACGATGATCGGTAATGAAAATCGCATTGGCAACCGATGTCATTGCCTTCGCGAGGAATTCAGGTTGTTGCGATTTATTCGCAGCGGATGGACGATGTCTCTGGGTTCGCATAGCCGTCAGCTTCGGGAATAGAACGATTCATCTCGTTACGTTGTCCGTCCCATCAGCGCCTTCAGCGCCGTGACATTGAGCAAGTGCACGCTTTTCTTGTCGATCGCGATCAGTCCGCCCTGTTGTAGCTTCGAGAAAATCCGGCTTACGGTCTCGAGCTTCAGTCCGAGATAGCTGCCGATCTCCTCGCGCGTCATGCGCAGGATGAATCGGGCGGCGGCGTAACCGCGCGCGGCGAAGCGCTGCGAGAGGTTGAGCAGGAATGCCGCGACGCGCTCCTCGGCGTGCATGCTGCCGAGCAGCATCATCACGCCCTGATCGCGCACGATTTCGCGGCTCATCATCCTGTGGAATTGGCGCTGGAGGCTCGGCACGCGGCTCGCGAGGTCTTCAAGTTGTGCGAACGGAATAACGCAGACCACGCTGTCCTCGAGCGCCTCGACGTTGAGGTTGTGCGAGTCGGTCTCGATGCCATCGAGACCGACGATTTCACCGGCCATCTGAAAACCCGTGACCTGTTCGCGCCCATCCTCGGTAACGACGTAGCTCTTGAAGAAACCGCTGCGCACCGTGAACAGCGATTGAAATGGCGTGCCTGCCCGATACAGCGACGCTCCACGTTTGATGGTGCGGCGGCTGAAGAAGAGATCATCCAGCGCTTGGGTGTCGGCATTCTGCATCCCACAAGGAAGGCACATGTCTTTCAGGTTGCAGGTCGAGCAAAGGGTTGGACAACGCTCCACGTTTACCAGGTGTGTGCGACGGGTGATTGGTTGAGCAAACCCAGTTTGGGCTTCGCTTCGGACAGTGGCGGCAGTGCTCATGGCGATGTCCTCTTTATCGTTAACGTCAGGCTCGATGCGTTTCAGTGTGGGCGGGCCGAATCCCCGCGATCATGTCTCTGACATTTCCCATTTCACTGCTCTTGTCGAAAAATGCCTTCGCCCCGGCTTCCATGCACACGCGCCGGAACTGCGGTTGGGGATGGTTGGTCACGACGATGAATACGATGTCCGGAATCTGCATATGAACGGCCCGCAGCACGTCGGCGCCGGTGCCACCGTCGAGTTGGAAATCCAGCACGACGTAATCGGGCAGCGTGCGCAGGATGCCGGTCACCGCGTCGGCGGGGGTGCCCGCCTCGCCGACCACACGCACACCCTCAATCTCGATCAGCATTTCCACCAAACGCGCCCGAACTGGCAGCGAGTCTTCGACAACGAATACGTTTTTTGCAGCAGGCGTTTCCATGAAGCAAAGTATGGACGCGCAGAACAGATCGCCCCATCAGCCGGCACTGAAAACGCGGGTCAGGGTGTTCTGAATTTGGGGGTAGGAATCGGACTACAGAGTAGGTCGCGCGACGCGCGCTCGTCGTGTGATGAGGTCCAGTGGTGGGCGTCGGTGGCTGACGCACGGCAGCAACGGCTGCTCTTGACCCCCAGGAGTCATCCGAAGGAAACCGTGTTGCCGTATATTCGCTATTGGCCCGATATTCGCCCACCCTACGCTTGCTTTGGCCAGATGCAGCGGCGGTTAGCGCATGGGGTTGTTACTCTGTACGCGGGTCGGCAGATTGGCTTTTTCCCAAAGGAGCGTTTATTTTTCCTATCCTCGATTATGTTGATCACTCATTTAGGGGTTACCTATGAAATCGCGTTACCTGAAATATGCCATTGCCCTAGCCGTTACCTTCCTGTTTTCAATGCACGCTTACGCTGGTTACTCCAGTGCAGTACCAAGGTGGGTTACGTTGTACCCCAGCTCTTCTACAATGGGTGCCAGCGGATATGTGCGCGTTGTGCTTTTAATAAACAACATTGATACGCAATTTTATTTCTGCTCAACAGGTGCAACGGATGCCGTGAACTGCGAATTGAACAGCCTCTATAACAATGATCAATTACTGGCGCTGTATCAAAACTTGCAACGTGCGAATGTGAGCGGGCAAAAAGTGGCGTTGCCTTTGGGAGTAACGGCGCCTCGCGGTACCGTGCTGTGGTTTGGCTACCCTTAAGGTACTGTGTTGTCGCCTCTTAAGCGGTCAGCTTGTACACCGGCACTCAGCAAGCGTAGGGTGGGCCAAGCTCACGCGGAATGGCGTCGAAATTGAATGAACACGAAGGCGCGATAGCGCATCTCCTTGAGGCAACCTTACTCTGGATCGCCCACCAAGCGATGCGCGATGGCGTAACGGATCAATTCGGTTGGGTTGGTGATGCCCATTTTTTCCATGAGGCGGGCTTTGTGGGTGCTGATGGTTTTGGCGGAGAGGTTGAGTTGATCGGCGATTTCAGTCACTGACTTGCCGGACACCAGGAGCTGAAACACCTGGTACTCGCGATCGGAGAGCGTCTTGTGCGGAGGACCTTCCGCCTGCGGCATGGCGTTCAAGGCCAGTTGCTCGGCCACTTCCGCGCTGATGAAGGCGCCACCGGCGGCGACTTTGCGGATCGCGGAGATGAGCTGCGCCGAGGCGCTTTCTTTCGTCAGGTAGCCTGAGGCGCCTGCCTTGATCGCGCGAATCGCGTATTGTTGTTCTTCGTGCATGGTCAACACGAGCACGCGCAGTTTGGGTTTCTCGCTTTTGATCTGCTTGATCAGCTCAACGCCGCTCTTCTTCGGCATCGACATGTCCAGCAACAGTACGTCGAAATCGAGCTCGCGTACGCGTTGCATGACTTCCTGGCCATCGCATGCTTCGCCGACGACGGAAAATTCCGGACTCGCAAGCAACTGCTTGAGCCCCTCGCGCACGATGGGGTGATCGTCGGCGATGACGACGCGTATCATGCGCCGCCTCCGTTCAAGGGAAGGTGTACATCGATAACGGTCCCTTTGCCGGGCGCGCTGTCGATCTGTACCTTGCCACCGAGCAGGAAGGCGCGCTCGCGCAAACCGATGAGACCATAAGAATTCGGTTTGCGCGGATTCTCCGGCGCGAAGCCGACGCCGTTGTCACGCACGCTGATCGCGAGTTCGCCGTCGGTACGGGCTAGCGTGATTTCAACGTTTGACGCCTGGGCGTGCTTGGCAATGTTGGTCAGCGATTCCTGCAAGATGCGGAACACGGTGGTGGCGTACGGCTCCTGCAGATCCAGTTCGGCATTCGCAATCGCGAGTTCGCAGTGGATGCCAGTGCGCTCCATGAAATTCTGCACCAGCCACTCGGTGGCCGGAAGCAGACCTAGATCGTCGAGCATCATCGGGCGCAAATCGGACGAGATGCGCCGTGTGGCGGCGACGGTGGTGTCGAGTAGCGATTCCATGGCGTTCAGTTTATCGGCTATCGGTTTCGACGGTGTGGGCAGTTTATCCTTGATCCAGGCCACGTCCATCTTGAGGCCGGTCAATGCCTGCGCGAGTTCGTCGTGTAGTTCGCGCGCGATCGCACGCTTCTCCTGTTCACGCAGATGGTTCGCCGCGGTCGCCAGTTCGTGCAACTCTTCCTTCGATCGACGCAGCGCTTCATCGGCGCGCACGCGCAGTGTCACGTCGCGCAGAATCACCGTGTAGAGCTTCTGCGCACCATCGCCGAAATGTGAGATGGATGCCTCGACCGGAAACTCTTCGCCGTCGGCACGCACGCCGGTCAGGACTGTCTTGGCGCCCATGCGACGCGAGGTAACGCCGGTGCTGCCGAAGTGCTCGACGTGCTGTCCATGCAGTTCACGAAAGCGTGCGGGCAGCAGCATGTCGAGCCGTTGTCCGATCACGGCCTTGCGCGGCCAGCGAAACACCTGTTCGGCGGCGTTGTTGAACAAAACGACGCGCTGTTGATAGTCGATAGTGATGATGGCGTCCATCGCGGAATCGATGATGCCGCTGATCTGCGCCTCGACATCGTGCAGTGTGCGGTGCGCGTTGCGGCGTCCCGCGGTCTGACGGTAAAGCAGACCCAGGGCGATGGCTAACATCGTGCCACTGACGGTGATGGCAGCCGTCAGCATTTCGGTGCGATACCAGCCGATCAGGCCGGAGATCGCCGCGCCGGCGGCGGCAACGACACCGAGGGCGATCAGCGATCGGAAAATAAGGAGCGGGCGTGACAAAGACAATGCCGGTTGAGCGGCAGGCTGACTGCGTCCAGGCGGTGTCAGTGTTGTTTGACCCATATCAATACCGGCGCCCGATTATGCGTGCAAAGTGACGTTCATGCGCTGCATACCCTGTCGCTGCGAAAGCTCAACAGACATGCCCGAAGACTGTGTCAGAGATCCCGTTTCACCGCGTCATCCGGTCGCTACGCAGCGCTATGCATGTTATCCCGGCGCGGCGCGATTCGCCACGGCGTTTGACGTCGGCGCTTACGTGCGTGCGCTGAGGGTACGCACCATTGTCAAATCAACGCTTCCATTTTCAGTATACGTCGGTGGGTGCATGCCTCGCGGTCTTGCCGGCAGGGCAACACCGAACGCAACGGTGAGTGATCTGGCGGCGGTTGCTTCGGCACGATACCGCGAATGCCTGGGCCGCGAGATTGAGATGGTGGCGTCGTATCTGGCGCGTGGTACGACGCTGGCTCGGTTGTATTGCCGTGCCGATGTCGCGAATGGCGAGGAACTGATCGGACTCATACGCCAGGCGTTCGCGCTACGTGCCGACGGCGACTATACGATCGATCTCGATCTGTCTGATAGCATCGCCGGTCGATTGGCGCAGCTGTCGGGCGCTGGCTTCAACCACCTTCGACTCGACGCGCGCCACGGCGATCACGGCGCGGTGCACCTGTACGACGCGATTCAGAACGCGCATCGCGCCGGATTCAATCTGGTCGACATCGTGTGTGAAGCGCACGCGGGGCAAGCGCTTGCCCGGTTGCCCGAGATTGCGCACGCCGGTCGGCATCGGGTGATTCTCGCCCAGGATGGGAATCCTTCATTGTCCGCGGGGATCGAGGCTGGATTCGCGGGTGCCACCGAAGCGTTATTCGAAACGGCGGGCTACGTCCATCTCGGGATGAATCACTTTGTGCAGGCCGGCGACGACCTGATTCTGGCGCGTCGGCGCGGACGGCTCAACTACGATCTGCGCGGCTATTTTATCGGGACGCAACATGATTGCGTCGGGTTCGGTGTGGCGGCGGTCAGCAGGTTCGGAAGCGTGACCTGTGAGAACCAGCGCAGCCCGTCGCGCTACCGCGCCGCCCTCGCGCGTGGACGGCTGCCGATTCGTTGCGGCATGGTCTTGAGTGCGGATGATCTGGTGCGCCGCAGCGTCATGCACGCGCTGATCTGCCATCTTGAAGTCTCCTTTGAGGCGATCAACATCGCCTATTTGATCGATTTCGAACAGTACTTCGCACCGGAGCTCGCACGGCTCGAAGAATTTGCCCGCCTCGGCATGGTCGAATTAAGCGGCGAGTGGATAACGGTGGCGTCGAAGGGGTTACGAGTTCTGCCTGCAATCTGTGAGGTATTTGACGTCTACCGAAATCGGACCCGACCGCGTTGACAGCACTCGCCGAAGGTTGACGCAGATCAATGCGGCGCCGGTAGAAGTCTTGTTTGATGGTATCTACTTTCAGGAGATCGCCATGTTCAAGAACATTTTGATTCCCACCGATGGATCGGAATTCTCTGAAAAGGTCGTGGCAGACGGCATGGCATTGGCCAAGACGCTGCATGCCAAAGTCACCGGCGTGCATGTGTTCTCCTCGTATCTGATGAGCCCCTACGGAGAATTCGGGCCGAGCGATGAAGAGGTATACAAACAGATGCGTGCCCTCGGGCAGCGAGAGGGGAATAAGTACCTCGACCGGTTACAGACGGCGGCAAAGGCGGCCGGTGTCGAGTTCGAGCGCGTCGTGCTGGAGAAGGATCGTCCCTGGGAAGGCATTATCGAGGCGGCCCGGAAAAAGCACTGTGACGTAATCATGATGGCGGCACACGGCCGGCGCGGATTGTCGGCGCTGGTGGTCGGTAGCGAGACCAACAAGGTGCTGACGCACGCAAAGATTCCAGTGCTGGTGTATCACTGAGCCTCGCGGCATCCTCCGTTGCACGACCACTCACGGGCACAACGCATGTCGAATCGTGAAGCGCATATTGCAAAGCCGGGCTACCGCGAAGCGGTGTGGCGCTGGAGTATGTTTGGTGTCGTGCTTGTCACCATTCCCGCGTTCTATATCGAGCTTGCCGGAGAGGACGGGCGCCTGCATCAGCTCGGTTGGTCGTTGTATCTGTTCGTGTTCGCCGCGTTTGCCCTGCATCTGGCCAGGGTCCGATGCAGTGCGCCGACGCACCGGCAGTTCCTTCGAACGCATTGGCTCGATCTGCTGATTGCCGCCGGTGCCGCCGCGAGCCTCGCCGGATCGTACGGCGGTTGGTCGCCAGTCGAGTGGTTGCTGCGCTCGTTGTTTCTCGCCTTGATCGTGGCGCGCATCATGATGTCGTTGCGACATCTGTTTTCTCCCAGCGGGATGGTCTATCTCGTCGGCCTTGCCGCGGTAACGCTCGGCACGGCGGGCGCCGGATTTTACTGGCTCGAGCCCACGGTGAGTTCGTATGCCGATGGCCTGTGGCTCGCCTTCGAGAGCGGTGCGACGGTCGGCTATGGCGATCTGATACCGACCACGCCGGCGTCACGGCTGTTCGCGGCGTTCATGGTGTTGCTCGGCTACGCGCTCATGTCGCTGGTGACGGCCAGCATTGCGGCGGTGTTCGTCGGCGAAGACGAGAAAACGTTACGCCGCGAGATGCATCACGACATCAAGCAGCTGCGCGAGGAAGTGGCGTCACTGAGTGCGGCGTTGCGGCCCAAGCGCCGGACCCGGGCGCGCGGCGAGGCGCAACCAACCCGTAACGAGGAACAGCGCCTGTGAAAATCGCGGTGTTCGATACGCATCGATACGACCAGACGGCGCTCATCGCGGCGAATTCAAAATTCGCACACACGCTGCAATTCTTCGATGCACGCCTGAACGACAAAACCGTGGAACTGGCTGCCGGTTTCGACGCCGTGTGCCCGTTCGTCAATTGTCGGCTGACGCAGGCGGTGCTCACGCGCCTCAAGGCGCTCGGTGTGAAGCTCGTGACCTTGCGCGCCGCCGGTTATAACGGTATCGACGTTGCCGCCGCCACGCGTCTGGGCATTACGGTCACGCGCGTACCCGCGTATTCGCCCCATGCGGTCGCTGAACATGCGTTCGCCTTGTTGTTGTGCCTGGTGCGCAAGATTCATCGGGCGCACGCGCGTGTACGAGAACTCAACTTTTCGCTCGACGGATTGGAAGGTTTCGATCTGTACGGCAAAACGTTTGGATGCATCGGTGTTGGGCGCATCGGTGCGGTAGCCGCCGGCATTGCCCGTGGGTTCGGTTGCCGCGTCCTGGCGTACGACGTCGCCGAAGACAAAGCCTTGGCAGAACAGCTTGGGTTCGAATACGTGGCATTGGAAAAATTGCTTGTGGAATCCGACATTGTTTCGCTGCACGTGCCATTGACGCCGCAAACTCGTCATCTGATCGACGCCCCGGCGCTGGAACGTCTGAAATCGGGTGCCATTTTAATCAACACCAGTCGCGGTGCGGTCGTCGACAGCCGTGCGTTGATTCAGGCGCTGAAAGCTCGGCACCTCGGTGGGGTCGGCCTGGATGTGTACGAAATGGAAGAGGGGGTGTTCTTCAATGATCTTTCCGGCGAGATGCTCACCGACGACGTCCTGGCGAGACTGCTCACTTTCCCGAATGTCCTCATCACATCGCATCAGGGTTTTCTTACGCGTGAAGCGCTGACGGCTATCGCCGAGACCACCCTTGCCAATGCCGACGCCTATGAACACGGGCAGCCGCTGGTGAACGAAGTCTGCCTGTCCGGCGGCGGCGCTTCTCGCTTGGTGCGCTGATGCAGCGCCAAATTTCCACGTCGGCCTTGATGTAGATCAACAACCGCTGGCGATTCGGTTGCTACGCTGGGCCTGTTCAACGACGGAGAATACCTATGACATCTGGGATCATTACGTTCGCACCCGCGCGCCGATATCGCGAAGAACCCGCGTGTTCCGATGGCGGAACGGCCAAGGTCTTGCTGGTTGCCGGCCTCGCCGGCGGCATTGCCGAGATCCTGTGGGTTGCCTTGTATTCACAGTGGTCGTCGCTCAGCGCTGCCGACGTATCGCGACAAGTCGTATTAACCGTGTTTCCTGCGGCGGCGGGCGCTGGCTTCGCGCCGTTACTCGGTATCGCGATTCATCTGGCGCTATCGGTGATGCTGGCGTTGGTACTCGGCCCGTTGTGGTTGCCGATCGCGCGGCGTCAGCCGCCATTCGTCATCGCCATCGCTGCCGCGACACTCGTCGTTGTATGGGGGATTAATTTCTTCCTCGTGCTGCCGCATGTGAACCCCGCATTCGCGACGCTCATGCCGTATCCGATTACGTTCGCCTCGAAGCTGCTGTTCGGTTTGGCCGCCGGCCTGTGGTTGTACCGCGCCCAAAGAACACGGTTGGCGTCGATCACGTTGGCCGCGAACGACCCGAGTAAAACATTGTGATCAGGAAAGCCCCCGATCAGGCGGATCGGCCGGAACGGGGCTGCCTGCGGCGGATCGCCGCGAGCGCATTCGCATTTACCGCGGGCGCCGCGCTGGCGGGCCCGCCGTACCAGACGGATGACCCGGAGCCGGTCGACTACCGTCACTACGAAGTCTACGTCGCCTCGCAAATGACACGCACAGCGAGCGGTAAGAGCGGAACCCTGCCGCATCTCGAGTTCAATTATGGCGCCGCACCCGACGTGCATGTGCACCTCCTCGCGCCCTACGTGTTCAGCACGCCGGCGGGTGCTGCGACCGAACGCGGTTACGGCGATACCGAGCTCGGCGTGAAGTATCGCGTCGTTCACGAGTCCGACACGCATCCGATGGTGGGAGTCTTCCCGATCTTGCTCTCGCCAACTGGCGATTCGGACAAGGGTCTCGGTAACGGTGGTTCGCAGCTCTTCCTGCCCATCTGGTTGCAGAAGAAGCTGGGCAATGGCTGGCAGACCTATGGAGGCGGCGGCTATTGGATCGTGCATGGCCTCGCCGACCAGAATTACTGGTTCGCCGGTTGGCAGATTCAGAAAGAGTTGTCGGAACGTCTGACGTTGGGCGCCGAGGTTTTTCACCGCACCGAACAGTTGGCCGGCCAGGGGGCAAGCAGCGGCTTTAATCTCGGCGGCAATTACAACGTCGACGAACACAACCATCTGCTGTTTTCGTTCGGCAAGGGGATACAGAACGTCGATCAGACCAATCGGTTTTCGGCGTATCTCGCGTATCAATGGACTTACTGATCCAAAAGAGAGGGCAATATGATTCCGATTAGCGACATTATTCTTTTCCTTCATCCGACGTTCGGCCTGCTGGCCTTACTCGCGGCGCTGTGGGTGTTCGTCGACACGTTGAACGCCTCCGAGGGTAACGCCGCGCGCATTCGCGGCCTCGCGGTCGCAGTCGCGATCCTCATGGGGCTGACGTGGATTTTCGGCGGCTACTGGTATGTGAACTACTACGCCCCGGAGAAGGCGATGATCCTGAAAGGGCCGTTCCCGATGGCGCATAGTTTCTTCATGGAGACGAAGGAGCATCTGTTCTTCATACCGTTGATCCTGGCCTTCTACTTGCCGTTCGCGGTGCGCGACAGACTTTTCGCCAACCGGGGTGCGCGCAACATGGTGCTAGCGGTCACCGCATTGATCGTCTTATTTTCGTTTTCGATCGAAGGCGCCGGCGCATTGATCAACTACGGCGCTAAAGCGGCTGCCGTCCACACTGGCGTGACAGGAGCGGAATAAAATGAATACGACCACTATTTATCTCGGCCGTACATCGTCGGCGCTCGCGTTGGCGGCGGCGATCACCTTCATCTTCAATACCGGCCTTACCTGGATCAAGGATTCCTATGCGCCGTTCAACACCTTTATGGCGCACCTCACGGGACACCACTGGATCACCCACGGCGTGGCGGATGTATTGTTGTTCGTCGTGTTAGGCGCGTTGTTCGTGAGTACGCGAAGCGCGGAAAGGATGAGTCCTAACAGCCTGGTGCTAACCCTGGTCGCTGCCGCGGTAGCCGCCGGCTTGGGGCTCGCCGGTTGGTTCCTTATTGTTTAGATAGAGATAAAGGAATCGCGGACTGACAACTTTTCCGACACGGTGCGCGTGGCAATCGAAACGAGCGTCTTGACCCCAGATAGCGACACGTTGACCCAGATCAATATGGGCCTTTGGGGTGCGATGTAACGTGAAGCACTGAACTTCGGCGCGCGCTTCGGCTCGATCTATGGGTCTGCAACGCGCAAGTCGTTGCACCTGATTTTTCGGACAGAGGAACTGAATCATGAAATCAATGCATCGAACGCACAAACCGTCTGCTGTCCCGAAGAAGAATCCATGACCCACGATCCGGTATGCCAGATGCCGGTGGATCCGCGCCGCGCCGCCGCGATGGTCGAGCACGGCGGCCGGACCTACTATTTTTGTTCTGCCGAGTGCCGCGACAAGTTTCTTGCGCAGCCAGAACGCTATTCGAGCAAAGTCGCCGGGATGCGGCTGACCGTCGGGGTGATGGGATCGGCCGATCCGGCGCAACTGGCCGACGTCGAGGAACGGGCCTACGCCCTCGGTAAGGCGATAGCGCAGCAGGGCCTTGTTCTGATGACCGGCGCTTGTCCGGGGTTGCCCTATGCCTGCGCGCGCGGTGCCCACGAAGCGGGTGGGCTATCGATCGGCATTTCGCCGGCGTTGTCGCTCGACGAGCACGTACACACCTACCTTTCTCCCTCCGATGCCTTCGACGTGATCATCTATACCGGCAGCGGATTGATGGGGCGCGAGATCACGAGCATACGCTCGAGCGACATGGTTGTGATTGTCGGCGGACGCTCCGGGACGCTGGGCGAATTCGCCATTGCTTACGATGAAGGAAAACTCATTGGTGTGCTCCAAGGCACCGGCGGAATCACAGACCGTCTTCCCGATATCGTCACGGCCTTCGGCGACAAACAAACGGGCGCGCGCATGTATTACGCAACCGACCCGAGCGCGCTGGTGACGCAGTTAGTGCAGACATATACCCATGCCCATTTCCGCCGACCGTCGTCGCTGCTGCCGCGCATGCGCCCGGCGGCATCTTGATGGAGGTCGCCATGCGATTTTTGCTCGCCGTAGACGGATCGGACAATTGTCACCGGGCAGTGGACTATTTAATTGCGCAGCGCCATCGGTATCGCGCCGCCATCGAACTCTATCTCGTGAATGCGCAGCCCGCGCTGCGGGGCGATGTGACCATGTTCATCGGGCACGAACAGATTCAGCGGTTTCATGAAGAAGAAGGACTGAAGCGGCTCGCGACGGCGCGCGCCAAACTCGATGCGGCGGGCGTACCGTATACGTTCCATATCGGCGTCGGCGACCCGGCGCACGTGATTGTCGACTACGCCCGTGAAAAGGGTTGCGAGCAGATTGTTATTGGCACCCGCGGCATGGGTTCGATTACCGGCATGCTGCTGGGCTCAGTGGCAACGAAGGTGGTGCACCTGTCGGAAGTACCGGTCCTGTTAATTAAGTAGAGATAAAAATCGGAGGGTTACGATGGTGGCGCGCTCGGCAATGCAGATCACCTTTCTGGGTGCGACCGGCACCGTGACCGGTTCGAAGTACCTGGTGCGTGCCGGCGAGAAAAACGTTCTTGTCGACTGCGGGTTGTTCCAGGGCTACAAACAGCTGCGCCTGCGCAATTGGGCCGCATTGCCGATCGCGCCGCGCGACGTGGACGCGGTGGTGCTGACGCACGCCCATCTCGATCACAGCGGTTATCTGCCGTTGCTGATCAAGAACGGATTCGCCGGCAAGGTGTACTGCAGCGAGGCGACGCGTGACCTGTGCGCCATCCTGCTGCCCAACAGCGGTCATCTGCAGGAAGAGGAAGCGGCGTATGCCAATCGCCGCAGCTTTTCGAAACATAAGCCGGCGCAGCCGCTCTATACCGTGAAGGATGCGCTGCGCTCGCTCGCACACTTCGAGCCGGTCGCGTTCGAGCGCGATATCCGCTTGCCGGGCGATGTCGATCTGCAGCTGCGCCCGGCTGGACATTTGCTCGGTGCGTCGCTGGTGCAACTGCAATCCCAAGGCACCACGCTGTTGTTCTCCGGCGATCTCGGCCGGCCGAACGATCCGATCATGGTGGCGCCGGCGGCGGTGACGCACGCCGATTATCTCGTGGTGGAATCGACCTATGGCAATCGACGTCACGATGCGGCCGATCCGAAGGACCAGCTGGCCGACGTCATCAACCGCACGGCCACGCGCGGCGGCGTATTGATTGTGCCCGCGTTTGCGGTTGGGCGGGCGCAGCTCATGATGTACCTGATTCATCAGCTCAAGGCGGCGCGGCGCATTCCGGACGTTCCGGTATTCCTCAATAGCCCGATGGCGTCGGATGCGACTGGAGTTTATCGCCGCCATCGCGATGAGCATCGTCTCACCGTCGCGCAATGCGATGCCATGTGCAGCAGCGCAAAGATCGTTAACAGCGTGGAGGAATCGAAGCGCCTGAATGAAATGCACGGACCGATGATCGTGATCTCCGCGAGCGGCATGGCCACCGGCGGGCGCGTGGTCCATCACCTCAAGACATTCGCACCCGATCCACGCAATACCATTCTGTTCGCCGGGTTTCAGGCCGGCGGCACGCGCGGCGCGGATATCGTGCGCGGTGCGGCGTCGGTAAAGATCCACGGTGAGTATGTGCCGATCCGTGCCGAGGTAGCGAACCTCGATAATCTTTCCGCTCATGCCGATTACGCCGAGATCCTGGGCTGGCTGCGCCATTTCGAGACGCCGCCGCGCCAGACGTTCGTCACGCACGGTGAGCCGGACTCGGCCGAGGCAATGCGGCGCCATATAAAGGAAGAGCTCGGCTGGAACACGTCGGTGCCGGAATATCGAGATATGGTGCAGCTCGATGGCGCGGCGGCCACCCCGGTGTCCGATGAAGCCACGTCACGGGTGGGCTGACGCGCTTTCCGGCCACGACGCCGCGGCGCGGCTGGCACGCGACGGCTACAACGAGCTGCCGTCGGCGCAGCCCAGGAGCGTGGTCTCTATTGCATGGGAAGTCTTGCGTGAGCCGATGTTCCTGCTGCTCATCGGGGCATCGGCGATTTACTTCCTGTTGGGCGATCTGCGCGAGGCATCGGTACTGTTCGCCTCGGTATTCGTTGTCGTGGGTATCAGCTTCTATCAGGAACGCAAGAGCGAGCGGGCGCTGGAGGCGCTGCGCGACCTGTCGAGCCCGCGCGCATTGGTCGTTCGTGATGGCGAGGCGCGGCGCATACCGGGTAGAGAAGTCGTGCGCGACGATATCCTGCTGCTGAAGGAAGGAGATCGCGTGCCCGCCGATGCCGTGCTGATTCACTGCAATAACCTGAGCGCGGATGAATCGCTGCTCACCGGCGAATCGGTTCCCGTAAGAAAACGTGCCGGCGCGTCGGGCGGTGTGCGGCCCGCGCCCGGTGGCGACGATCTTCCTTTCGTTTATTCCGGCACGTTGGTGACGCAGGGGCAAGGTAGCGCGCGCGTTATCGCCGTCGGCAGGCAGACCGAAATCGGTCGTATCGGCAAGGCGCTGGAAGGTCTTCAGTTGGAGTCGAGCCCGCTGCAGCAGGAGACGCGCCGCGCGGTCCTCTTATTCTCGTTCATTGGATTCACGCTTTGCATTGCGGTTGTCGTCCTGTACGGACTGACACGTGGAAACTGGCTTAACGGCATACTGGCCGGTATCACGTTGGCGATGGCCAATCTGCCGGAAGAATTTCCGTTGGTGTTAACCGTGTTTCTCGCGCTCGGTGCGTGGCGCATCTCGCGCCAGGATGTGCTAACGCGGCGCGCACCCGCGATCGAGACGCTCGGTGCGGCCACCGTCCTGTGCGTCGACAAAACCGGAACGCTGACTGAAAATCGCATGGCGGTGCGTACGCTGTGGATCGAGAACGAATCGATCGACATCGATACGGCAAATGGAGTCGCGCTGCCGACGCGCTTTCACGATGTCGTGGCGTTCAGCATCCTCGCGAGCGAAATTGAGCCATTCGACCCGATGGAGAAGGCGTTTCTTGATCTGGGGCGGACGCGCCTCATCGAGCCACCGCATCGGCGTCGAGGCTGGCAGCTCGTGCATGAGTATCCATTCGCATCCGAATTTCCGGCACACACGCATGTCTGGCAAGTCGTCGATCAAGACAACTATATTGTCGCGGTAAAGGGCGCACCGGAGGCAGTCGCCACGCTGTGCGGTTTGACGGGTTCGGCGCGCACAACAATATTGGCGCAGGTGGCGACCATGGCGCAGCGCGGCTTGCGCGTGCTCGGCGTGGCGCGCGCCGAACTTCCGCCTGTCATTGGTCGCAGTGCGCCCTGGCCCGCCTCGCAACGAGACATTGCCTTTACCCTGATTGGATTGGTGGGTCTGGAAGATCCGGTTCGTGCAACCGTACCGGATGCGATTCGCGAGTGTTATCGCGCGGGCATTCGTATCGTAATGATTACCGGCGACTATCCCGGCACGGCGCAAGCGATCGCTCGACAAATTGGCCTGGCGCCGGTCGACCAGGTTATCACCGGCGCCGAACTCGCCGGTCTTGGTGACGCTGCCCTGGCGGAGCGCATTCGCTCGGTGAATATATTCGCTCGCGTCGTACCGGAGCAAAAACTGCGTCTGGTGCAGGCGCTCAAGGCCAACGGCGAAATCGTCGCCATGACCGGTGACGGCGTAAACGACGCCCCGGCGCTGAAGGCGGCTCATATCGGCGTGGCCATGGGCGGTCGCGGCACCGACGTGGCGCGCGAAGCCGCGTCGCTGGTGTTGCTGAAAGATGATTTCACTTCCCTTGTGCACGCGGTGCGTCTCGGCCGGCGCATCTTCGACAACATCCAGAAGGCGATGTCGTACATCGTCGCCGTGCATGTGCCGATCGCTGGCCTGTCCCTGTTGCCGTTGTTGTTCGGGTGGCCGCTGGTCTTCTTTCCAGTGCACATCGTATTCCTCGAGTTCGTGATCGATCCGGCCTGTTCCATCGTGTTTGAGGCGGAGCACTCAGAAGCGGATACGATGCGTCGTCCACCGCGCAAGACGAACGTGCGCTTATTTAACGGTTGGATGATCGGTGCGACGGTTTTGCAGGGCCTCGGCGCCTTCGTCGCCGCGGCCGCGCTTTACGGATGGGCGCTCGCGCACGGTACGGAGGAGGGCGCGGCCCGAGCGATGGCGTTTACGACCGTCGTGCTCGGCAATCTCGGGCTTATCCTGACCAGCCGCGCGCGCCACGCCACGCTCAAGGATGCGATGGGCGGCGGCAATCCATCGCTGTGGTGGGTCATCGTGGGCACGTTGACTGCGCTGCTCATCGTGCTTTCGATCGAGCCGGTGCGCAATGTCTTTCGTTTCGCGACGCTTACCACGTGGCAGTTGCTTGCCGGTCTCGGCGCCGCTGTTGCTGCCTTTGTCTGGTTTCAGGTATGCAAGTATTTTAGTGGCAGGATGGCAGCCGCTTGACGTGGAATTTTCCGCGCATTCAGCTGGCGCGGAAGGGAACGTGCGCGATGCCGCCACGTCGAATCGTTATGCCTCGGGGAGATTCGAATGACGGCAGACTGACAAGGGGTCCGTCATGGCGACACATCGACTACAGCGCGTGCAGTGGCAAACATCCTTCGACCAGGTATCGCGTGGCCTCGGCGGCCAGCACGCCGAAATCAAAACCGCCGGACTGGGAATCGGCGCCCAGATACACCAGGAGTGGGCGCTGCTCTACGGGCTTGGTTCACGCCGTGATGTTGATTATTTCTGGCGCGATGAATGCGGGACTGACGCCGCCGTTGTTTTGAGGCAATCTGCTGGTTCGCTGCTCTTTGGCGGGATCGTCGGCTTTCCGGTGAACTGTTCGACGATCGGCCGTGGTCTCGGCCATGCATGGGTACCTGCCCACCATTCGCACTAAGAAAAGGTTAGTTGCTATACTCGCAGGCATGATGCATTGGTCCCGAAAGCGCCTCCGTTCCGTGTCGGCCGTCCTGGTCGCCGCGTTGGGCGTTTTGTGGTTGGCGGGAGCCTGCGCAAGCGCGTCTCTACCTTGCGAGTCGCCATGCTCGAAGATGGAGATGTCGATGCCCTGCGAGCAGGCAGTGGCGCCTTGCAACCTGCCGTCGCTGAACGCGCCGGTCGCCTCCGTGCTCGATTTCTCTATCACGCCGGTACTGCTTACGACCTTGCCGGCGTACGTTGTTACGACTGATATCGCTCGCGTGCCGCCTGTGAGTTGGCAGGCCACGCGTCCTCCGCCCACTCCAATTTATCTCACGCATCTCGCCCTGTTGAACTAGGCCGTTCCTTCGAGTTTTTTGTTTCTTAACTCGTAAGGAGGGCTTATGCCTGCATTACATCGTATTCCCCTCACGGGGAGCTTGTTGTTAATCCTGGTGGCTGTTTCGTCCGTGTCGTATGCGGGCGAACCGCTTACGCTCGTGCGTGCAGAAGAGCTTGCCATTGTTCAGGCACCGGGGCTTTCCCACCACCGCACCAACGTGCAGGCCGCCAACGAGCGCGCGGTTTATGAAGGCCGGCTGCCCGATCCGCAGCTCATGGTCGGTGCAGTCAATGTTCCGACTGACTCCTACAGCCTCCGCCAGGACGACATGACGATGCAGATGGTCGGCATTCGTCAGAGCTTTCCGCCGGGTGACACGCTCGCCCTTAAGGAGCGCCGCGCCCAGAAGGAAGTCTCGCGCGAAGAAGCGAAGCTTGAAGTCGAACGGCGCATGTTGATCAAGAAGATTCGCCAGCTGTGGCTGGATCTCTACGTGCAAGAACAGTCGGTACGCGTGATGGAAGAATCGCGCGGTCTTCAGGCGCGAACATTGGCCGCCGTCGAGGGCCGTTATCGCGCCGCGCAAGAGTTGCAGCGAACGGTTATGCGAGCGCGTCAGGACCTGGCGCGGCTCGATGAACGCCTGCTGATGATGAAGGCGCAAGTCAGCAGCCTGCGTGCACAGCTGACGCGTTGGCTCGGAGAAGCCGCTTACGATCCACTTCCGCTTGAACAGCCCGTGTTGCCCCAGTTGGCGAGTGCCTTCGATGCCGCCCGGCATCCCATGTGGCTGGCGGCGCAGGCGGGCGTCGAAATGGCGCAGACCGAGTCCGACATCACCCGTCAGGAATACAAGCCCGGCATGATGTTCGATGTCTCCTACGGCGTGCGGCAGAGCTCACCAAGTGGCATGCCGCGGCCGAACATGGTCACGGCGCTGGTGACGTTCGATTTGCCCATCTTCCGCAACAAACGTCAGGACCGCCGTCTCGCCGAAAAGCAATCGCTGGAAGCAGCGGCGCGCTATGAAGCTGACGACATGCGCCGGGATCTCGAGTCCATGTATCGCGCGGCGCGCGCCGAACATGAGGCGCTGCAGGCACGCGTGCGTGTCGTGGAAGGCCAGCTGTTGCCGAGCGCGCGTCGCGAAGCGCAGGTCACCGCGGCAGGTTCGGTGCGCGATGCCAACGAGTTGCGCGAGGCGCAGATGCGCGCGCTCGATGCCGAGCTAGAAGTCATCCGGCTGCGCGTGGATCTCGCGAAGAGCCACGCGGAGCTTTTGTACCTTACCGGAGAACCGCAGTCATGAAACGCCCACAACGAATTGTCGGTATCGCCGGCATCGCCCTCGCGCTGGCGCTGACCTTTGGCCTTGGCTGGTACGGCGGTAAACAGGCAAGCAAGGTAAAGCTAACCGCGTCGGATGCGCCGACGGAACGCAAAGTACTCTATTGGCATGATCCGATGGTGCCGGGGCCGAAGTTCGATAAGCCGGGAAAGTCGCCGTTCATGGATATGCAGCTGGTGCCGATGTACGCCGATGGGTCCACCGATGCAACGGGCGGCGCGCCGATCGTCACTGTGCGTCCGGAAATCGCCAACAGCCTCGGTGTGCGCACAGCGCCGGTGACGCGTGGGAAAGCGGGCAGCAATGCGTTAGCCGTTCCGCGCGAGGCGCTGATCCGTACCGGCACGCGCACGAGTGTCGTAACCGCCCTCGGTGACGGGCGTTTTCAACCCGTGGACGTAGTCGCCGGCACTGAGAGTGGCGACACCATCGAGATTACGAAGGGCCTCAAGGAAAACGACCGTGTCGTCGTCTCAGGTCAATTCCTGATCGACTCCGATGCCAGCACGCGCGCGAGCTTCATGCGCATGGAGACGCCGAAAACTGAAGAAGAGAAAAAACCGTGATCGCCGCCATTATCCGCTGGTCAATCAATAATCGCTTCCTCGTCCTGCTGGTCACGGCGTTTCTGGTGGCGCTGGGATTGTATTCGCTCAAGCGCACGCCGCTGGATGCGATTCCCGATCTGTCGGATGTCCAAGTCATCATTCAAACAAGCTTCCCCGGCCAAGCGCCGCAGGTGGTCGAAGACCAAGTCACGTATCCGTTGACCACGGCGATGCTGTCGGTACCGGGCGCTACGACCGTGCGCGGGTTTTCGCAGTTCGGCGATTCGTTTGTGTACGTGCTGTTCAAAGATGGGACCGATCCATACTGGGCGCGCTCGCGCGTGCTCGAATATCTTTCGCAGGTGTTGCCGAAACTTCCGCGTGGCGCGCGACCGGCGCTCGGACCGGACGCCACCGGGGTGGGGTGGGTGTTCGAGTACGCGCTCATCGATCGCACGGGTAAACACGACATCTCACAACTGCGCTCGCTGCAGGACTGGTTTCTAAAGTACGAATTGCGCACGGTACCGGGCGTGGCGGAAGTCGCTTCGGTTGGTGGCATGGTGCGGCAGTATCAGGTGGTGGTGGACCCGGCGAAGCTGCGCGCTTATCGCTTGATGTTGAGCGATGTGCGCAAGGCCATCGAAAACGCCAACCAGGAAACCGGCGGCGCGGTCATCGAGATGGCCGAGGCCGAGTACATGGTTCGGGCGCGCGGCTATCTGCGCTCGATCGACGATCTGCGTCAGATTTCGCTTGGCGTGGGGCCCTCTGGTACCCCGTTCCGGCTGGATCAGGTTGCGGAGATTCGCCTCGGGCCGGAGATGCGCCGGGGCATCGCCGAGCTGAATGGCGAGGGCGAAGTCGCCGGCGGCATCATCGTCATGCGCCAGGGCGAGAACGCGCGCACGACCATCGACGGCGTCAAACAAAAACTTGAGACCCTCAAGCGCAGTCTGCCCGACGGCGTGGAGATCGTCCCGACGTATGATCGCTCCTCGTTGATCGAACGCGCCGTCGGCAACCTGAGCCACACGTTGATCGAGGAGTTCATCGTGGTCGCGCTCGTGTGCGTGGCGTTTCTGTTTCATCTGCGCTCGTCGCTGGTGGCGATCCTGACATTGCCGATCGGTATCCTGATCGCCTTCATCGTGATGAAACAACAGGGCATCAATGCCAACATCATGTCGCTCGGCGGTATCGCGATCGCGATCGGCGCCATGGTGGACGCGGCGATCGTGATGATCGAGAACGCGCACAAGCACCTGGAGCATCCGACGGTCGCGGAGCACGACCGCTGGGAGCTGGTGCGCCGCGCGGCGACCGAACTCGGCGCGCCGCTGTTTTTCTCGCTGCTCATCATCACCGTGAGTTTTGTCCCGGTGTTCGCGCTGGAAGCGCAGGAAGGCAGGCTGTTCGCGCCGCTCGCGTTTACCAAGACCTACGCGATGGCCGCGGCCGCGGGCCTCTCTATCACGCTCGTACCCGTGCTGATGGGTTACTTCATTCGCGGCAGGATTCGCTCCGAGCAGGAGAATCCGATCAGCCGCGGGCTGATTCGGGGTTATCGGCCGTTGCTCAATTGGGTTCTGTTGCATCCCAAGGCCGTGCTGTGGAGTGCGGCGGCGCTGATCGTGATCGGCATCTACCCGATGATGAAGCTTGGCACCGAGTTCATGCCGGACATGGACGAAGGCGATCTGCTGTACATGCCAACCACACTGCCCGGATTATCTGCCGGCAAGGCGCAGCAAGTGTTGCAGCAGACCGATCGAATTTTAAAAACATTTCCAGAGGTAAAAAGCGTGTTCGGCAAGGTCGGCCGCGCCGAGAGCGCGACCGATCCCGCGCCGCTGACTATGTTCGAGACCACAGTCCAATTGAAGCCGAAGTCCGAATGGCGTGAGGGGATGACGACGCAGAAGCTTATTGCCGAAATGAATGAGGCAACGAAGTTCCCCGGCCTGTCGAATGTATTCGTCATGCCAATCAAGACGCGCATCGACATGTTGACGACCGGCATTCGTACACCTGTGGGCGTAAAGCTTACTGGCCCCGATCTGGCTACTATCGAGCAGGTAGGGCGTGAAATCGAAGCGGCGATCCGTGACGTTCCAGGAACCACTTCGGTTTATTCGGAACGCGTCGCGGGTGCACGCTATGTCGATGTGCGCATCGACCGCGCCCGTGCGGCGCGCTTCGGCCTGAGCGTGATGGATATCCAGGACACCGTCGCGAGCGGCCTCGGTGGCATGAACGTCAGCGAAACCGTGGAAGGCCGGGAGCGTTACCCGATCAACGTGCGCTTCCCGCAAGACTTGCGCGATTCGTTGGGGCGCGTGCAGGCGTTGCCCATCCTCACACCGACCGGCGCGCAGATCGCGCTCTCCGAGGTCGCCGAGGTGCGCGTGGCGAGCGGCCCGGACATGATTCGCTCCGAAAACGCGCGGCTCTCGGGATGGACCTACGTTGACTTCAGCGGTCGCGACATCGGCTCGTACGTGGCCGATGCGCAGCGCGCGGTGGCGGAGAAGGTCAAACTGCCGGCCGGTTATGCGGTCGCCTGGTCGGGGCAATTCGAATACCTCCAGCGCGCGATGGATCGCCTGAAGCTGGTCATTCCGCTCACGTTCGCGATCATCCTGTTACTTTTGTACCTCAACTTCCGCAACGCGATGGAGGTGCTGATCATTATCGGCACGCTACCGCTGGCGCTGGTGGGCGGCTTCTGGTTGCTCTACTGGCTCGGCTACAACTTGTCGATCGCCGTGGCGGTAGGCTTTATCGCGCTGGGCGGGGTGGCGGTGGAAATCGGTGTCGTCATGCTCGCGTATCTCGACCACGCGCTTGCACGCCGCAGCGAAGCCGTGCTCGGAAAGCTCACGCGCGATGATATCCACGAAGCGATCATCGAGGGCGCATTGCTGCGAGTGCGGCCAGTAACGATGACAAAGGTCGCCATCATCGCCGCGCTGTTGCCAATTCTCTGGACGACGGGGACGGGCTCGGAGGCTATGCAACGCATCGCCGCCCCCATGGTCGGGGGCATGGTAAGCGTGGCGCTGCTGACGCTTGCCGTGATTCCGGCCGCTTATCTGTTATGGCGCAAACGGGCATTAGATCGTTCAGGAAGAAACTAACAACGGGCGAGGCGTATTGGCGCTGAGAGAAAAATCCCGCTATGCGCCTGCCTGGCATCGGCGCATAGCGGGGCTCCGTGAAAAAAAACGGGCGTTACTTGGTCTGCGAACCGTACGGGTCGGTCGGCTGCTCGAACTGCGGTAGTTGGTCGATATCGAGCGGAATTTCGATAGCGGTTCCGGGCTTCGCTTGGTCTTGCGGGTCCGACACCAGTCTCGGGAACGCCACGATCAAACCGACCATAAAGACCTGAATAATCACGAACGGTATCGCACCCATGTAGATCTGCGTGGTTTTCACCGCAGGCGGCGCGACGCTGCGCAGGTAAAACAGCGAGAACCCGAACGGCGGATGCATGAACGAGGTCTGCATGTTCACGCCCAGCATGACGCCGAACCAGATCGGGTCGATGCCGAGCTTGCGCGCCACCGGCATGAGCAGCGGCACCATGATGAACGCGATCTCGAAGAAGTCGAGGAAGAACGCGATCAGGAACACCATGAGGTTGACGATGATGAGGAAGCCGACCTGGCCGCCTGGCAGGTTGGAAAGCAGATGCTCCACCCACACGTGGCCGTCGACGCCATAGAACGTCAGGCTGAACACGCGCGCGCCGATCAGGATGAACACGACAAACGTCGTGAGCTTGGCGGTCGTGTCCATCGCCTGCACGTTGAGCTTCCAGCTCAGGCGTCGCTTCATCAAGGCCAGAATGATGGCGCCGACCGCCCCCATCGCGCCGCCTTCGGTCGGTGTCGCCACGCCGATGAAGATCGTACCGAGCACGAGAAAGATCAGGCCGAGCGGCGGGATCAGGACGAACACCACCTTTTCCGCCATGTTGCTCAGCAGGTTCAGTTTCAGCGCCCGATTGAGCAGCGCCAGCGTGAACGACACCCCGACCGCGATCAGCATCGACGCGACGATCAATTCGTCCGTCGGCGCATCCGCCGGGTAGTAAAGTTTGGCGAACGCGATCGCGGCGAGGGCCGACAGAGCGAGCAGAATAAGCAACGATGGCGCGCCGCGCCGTTTGCCGGATTCGCGAATCATGCGTGCATGCAGCGGTAATGCGGGGCACATCTTGGGCAGGAAGATGCTGACGCCAATAATAAAGAGCGTATAGAGAGCAGTGAGGGCAAGGCCCGGCACGAAGGCGCCGCGGTACATGTCGCCGACCGACACACCCATCTGGTCGGCGAGCACAATCAGCACCAGCGACGGCGGAATGATTTGCGCCAGCGTACCGGAAGCGGCGATGACGCCGGCGGCGAGGCGGTTGTCGTAGCCATAGCGCATCATGATGGGCAGCGAGATCAGACCCATCGAGATGACCGACGCCGCGACCACGCCCGTCGTCGCCGCCAGCATCGCGCCGACGAAGATCACGGCATACGCCAGACCGCCACGCAGCGGCCCGAACAGCTGGCCAATGGTATCGAGCAGGTCCTCGGCCATGCCGCTGCGCTCGAGGATCAGCCCCATGTAGGTAAAGAAGGGAATCGCCAGCAGTGTGTCGTTGCTCAGTACGCCGTAGATGCGCTCCGGAATCGCCTGCAGCAATTCGGGCTTGAGCAGGCCCAGGCTGATGCCGACCAGGCCGAACAGCAGGCCGTTGGCGGCGAGTGAGAACGCCACCGGATAGCCGATCAGCAAGAACACGACCAGCGAGGCGAACATGATGGGCGCCATATTGGCGGCAATGAAGGAAGTCATTCGACCCCCTTCGCGGTGGCAATCGCCTTGATCTCTTCCGCTAATGTTTCCTCAGCCGATTTTGCCTTCGCGCCGTGTGGGAACGGCGCCTGGCCGTGCAAGAAGGCGTAATTTTTGATGATCTCGGACATACCCTGGAGCGCGAGCAGGCTGAAGCCGACCGGCATCAGCAACATCACCGGCCAGCGTACGAGGCCACCGGCATCGGCCGATACCTCATGCGATATCCACGCCTTCATGAATTGCGGCCAGCTGTAGTAAATGACAATGGCACACAGCGGCATCAGAAACACCACGCTGCCGAAAATATCGATCCAGGCATGGGCGCGATTGGAGAGCCGGCCGATGATGACGTCGATGCGTACGTGCTCGTTCTTGCGCAGTGTGTAGCCGGCACAGAGCAGGAAGATGGCGCCGAACAAATACCACTGGATTTCAAGAAACGCGTTCGAACTCATCTGAAACGCCTTGCGCACGATGGCGTTTCCGGCGCTGATTAGCACGGCGGCAAGAATGAGTAGCATGAATACTCGCCCGCATTTCTCGTTCAGCGCGTCGATGGCGCGTGAGAATTTGAGTAGAGTTGGCACTGATCACTCCTGTTGTAAGGATGAGAAATACAGCGGCCTATTGTGCATCGGCCGCCCGGTTCCCGTAACGGGTCGGCCATAACTTAGTCCCTTGTTCGCGCGCTGGCCACCAGCGAAACTTGTATAAATCTCTGGTACGCTGATTACGTCGGTTCGTTATGCCAGGGAAGGCGAGACGCCTCCGTCCCGTCCCGGGGTTTCCCCGATTTCATTCGTTGTCTTGCTTCGTAAAGATCATGCAGCACCGACCTTTCACCCGCACACCAATAACCGCAGGAGAGCCACGATGGCGAACATGAAGAGACGGTCGTTCCTGAAACAGGCCAGCGCCGGCGTGGCAGCCGGTGCCGTCACCACCATCGCGGGCGCGCCCGCAATTGCCGCCGACTACCCCGCCGTTAAATGGCGCATGGCATCGAGCTTTGCCAAGAGCCTCGACACCATTTACGGTGGCGGCGAGTACCTCGCTGAACGCATCAAGCAGCTTACCGACGGCAAGTTCGTCATCCAGGTATTTGCCGGCGGCGAACTGGTTCCGGGCCTGAAGGTGCTCGACGCCGTGCAGGACGGCACGGTCGAGTGCGGCCATTCGGCGAGCTACTACTACGTCGGCAAGAACAAGACCTTCGCCTTTGACTGCGCGCTGCCTTTCGGTCTTACCACGCGCCAGCAAAATGCGTGGATGTACTACGGCGGCGGTCTGCAGCTCATGCGCGAGTTTTTCGCGCAATCGAACATCGTCAACTTTCCGGGCGGTAACACCGGCACGCAGATGGGCGGCTGGTTCCGTAACGAAGTGAAGTCACTGGCCGACCTCAAGGGCGTGAAGATGCGCATCCCGGGGTTCGGCGGCGAGATCATGTCGAAGTTCGGCGTGATTCCGCAGACGCTGGCACCGGGCGACATCTACCCCGCGCTCGAGAAGGGCACCATCGATGCCACCGAGTGGATCGGACCTTACGACGACGAGAAGCTCGGCTTCTACAAGATCGCCAAGCACTATTATTATCCGGGCTGGTGGGAGCCGGAGACGCAGCTCTCCTTCTATGTCAACGCCAAGGAATGGGCCAAGCTGCCGAAGCTGTACCAGGAGGTATTCACCTCGGCGGCGGCGGAGGTCAACCTCAACATGGTGGCGGCGTACGATCACAAGAACCCGCAGGCCATGTTGAGTCTGCTCAGCAAGGGCGTAAAACTCCACCGCTTCTCGAAGGACATCATGGTCGCGGCGCACAAGACGGCGTTTGAACTCTACGAGGACGAGGCGACGAAGAACCCGGCGTTCAAGAAGATCTACACCGAATGGACCCAGTACCGCAGCACCATCCAGCGCTGGCACGGTCTGGCGGAACACACGATGGAAAACTTCCTGTATACGACGGGAACTCGCAAGTAAGACTCCGCGGTAGCGGTCGACGGGTAGCCGGCTCCGCGGTGATGAATCGCGGGGCCGTTTTCGTTATTGCGCCGGCGCGCCACGGCGACACCCCGATGGCGGTGAGCGCGCTAAAGAAAAGCGCCGCCGATTTCATTGAAAAGCCCTTCGGCGACAAGGAGATCGTGGCGTCGATCGGGCAACGCCTGGAGCGCGATCGCAAAAGTCACGCGAGCCGCCAGCAGATAACCGATGTGCCGCCGCCGGGTGAACTTACCGGTCGCGATTACCTCTTCGGCACGATCATCCTGATATTAGAGAATAGTCAAAACGGATAAACCCCGGCAGTGGCGCGAGCGTGATGCCGCGACGATCATGCTTGACGTTGCGCGGTATCTTTTTAACACCCCCTAACTAACGTAGTCGCTGGAATTCAGCGCCGAGGCGCGCCTGATTTCGTTAAGAGAACGTGCTGCCGTCCAACCCACCGCCATGCGCGTAGCTGTTGTGTACGCACAAAAACAGCCGGTGCCGGATAGATTCGGGTTGCCGGGTGGGAGGTCAGTGCTTCCGAGTTGAAACCAAAGGCAGGAACCATTTTCTTGTCGACGCAGTCACAAATAGTGTGCTGTCCTGAGTTAGTGATGCGGACCGTGCGCTCGAATGTGACACCAAACAGGGTCCGAACGACGCAATTAGTGAGCAGTAAGCGACATCGCGGAATTGACGCGCGTGAGGCAGTTCGTCAGCAACAAACGGTATGGTGCGGGTCTGCTGCACCGGCCATCCATGTCGCGGTACCACGTATCGGTTCCGGCTTGAGACTGCCCAAACCCACGCCATGCTTACCCTCCTACAGGGACTTCTGCGGGTCGGAAGGGAATGTCAGGCATAAGCCCCAACCCGCGGCTGAATTCTTTCGGAGGTCTTTATGAAATTCGCTTTATGGATCGGAACACCATCGTTGGTCGCTTTTTTGGCGTGGGTGTACTCGCAGTTTTTGGACAATATTCATTTCTTCTTCGTGCTTTCCGTGGCCGCGCTTCTCGTGGGGATCTTGCCGCGGTTAGGTGAAGCGCGGGTCCGGCGGCACTAAAACGGCGGTTCCGTTGTATTGAAGACGCGGGTGGCGAAAAAGCCCCCGCGTTTTTTGTTGCCTGTTGGTCGGCCTTGTCGGGAATCGTCGAACCCGTTGCCCGAGTGGTGTGACGACCTGCCGCGCTTACCTCGCGCACGCGTCACTTAGCATTATTAAGGTGCCGGGGCTCACCGCGATCGGTTTGATCCATCTGGCGTTCATGATCCTGTATCTGTTTTTGAGATGCGGCCAGTCAAAAAGCTAGCGCGGGGCGGGGCATTCCGATCGCCGATGCCGCGCACATTTCCCCACGTGCGGCGCTGGGGTAGAATTTCGCTCCTTCCGGATTCCCGACCCATGCCGCGCAAGCTCCACATCAAGACCTACGGTTGTCAGATGAACGAGTACGACTCGTCGCGCATGGCCGATGTGCTCGCGGCCTCGCACGGTCTGGAGATCACAGACGATCCGGCGCAGGCGGACGTGTTACTCCTTAATACCTGCTCCATCCGCGAGAAGGCGCAGGAGAAAGTCTTCTCGCAGCTCGGGCGCTGGCGCGAGCTGAAGGAGCTGAGACCCGATCTGGTGATTGGCGTCGGCGGTTGCGTGGCCTCGCAGGAAGGCGAGGGCATCGTGCGCCGCGCACCGTACGTAAACATGGTGTTCGGCCCGCAGACGCTGCATCGGCTTCCGGAACTGCTGGACTCGCACCTCAAGACCGGGCGGGCGGCCGTCGATGTGTCGTTTCCGGAAATCGAGAAATTCGATCGCTTGCCGGAGCCGCGCGTGGACGGCCCGCGAGCGCTGGTGTCGGTGATGGAAGGGTGTAGCAAGTACTGCACCTTCTGTGTCGTGCCCTACACGCGCGGCGAAGAATTCTCGCGCCCGTTCGATGACGTAATAGCGGAAGTGGCGGGTCTGGCCGAGCGCGGCGTGCGCGAAGTGACCCTGCTCGGACAAAACGTGAACGGCTATCGCGGCGTCCGCCACGATGGCGCGCTCGCTGATCTCGCCACGCTCATTCGTTATCTGGCCGAGATCGACGGCATCGGCCGCATCCGTTTCATGACCTCGCACCCGCAGGTGTTCGACGATCGCCTGATCCGCGCCTATGCCGAAGTCGAACAGCTCGCCGGTCATTTGCATCTGCCGGTGCAGAGTGGCTC
>Ga0209515_10002279_pt1 | contig 29948 bp, 31 predicted proteins | sample Subgroupgradi54m_FD_187454 | JGI IMG/M metagenome (GOLD analysis project Ga0209515, IMG submission 187454) | Subsurface groundwater microbial communities from S. Glens Falls, New York, USA - GMW60B uncontaminated upgradient, 5.4 m (SPAdes)... ... | reverse complement strand
TGGGTGCTCATCACCTCAGCCATCGCGGCACTCGACGACCGGTCCAAGGCCGGCGTCAGGAGAACGCCTTCTCGACGCGGTGGCTCGCCGCCCCGTGGATGTTCGCTACCAGCTTGATGTCCCCATCCGCGTACTCCGACCCCAGGTTCGCGACCACCACCACCGCGTTCCCGACCCGTTCCACCCCGACGGTCGTGATGTTGGTCCGGGTCGCCGCGCCCGGCCGGTTCTCACTGGTGACGTCGACCCACAGCCGGTCGCGGCTGTAGCCGGGGTTGACCGGGCCCATGAAGGCCCACCGCCGCCCGCCTGTGCCGGAGCCCTGCGGACACTGGGCATAGCCGGTGGTCGCCTGCGCTGAGGTGGGCAGCATGGAGGGTGCCATCGCGGCCCGGAACTCGGCGAGGAATTGCTGGGCGCCGCCAGGACGATACAACGCGACGTACTCGACCAACTGTGAACGGTTGGCGTCGATGCCCGGCGACAGGCGCGACTCGGGGAGTCCCGAGTCGGTGCGCTGGTAGCTGCGCGAGTAGATGAAGGTGAGGGAGCGGGAGTCGATCCGCAGTTCATCACTGGGGTACCTGGTGTCGGCACACGGCCGTGGGGGCTGAAGGTAGGGCGCGATCCCGCTGGCGGGATACCCTGGCTGCTCCTGCACATCCGCCGGCTGCAGCATGGCACTGTCCGGAATGGACATAGGACCGCTCGGCGCGGTGCTGGGTCCAGGGCTGCGGGAAGCCGCAGTGGAGCCTATGGGGGCTGGCCCGGGCCGGGCGCACCCGGCCACGGCTGCCGCTGTCGCGACCATGAACGCAGCCAGGATCGTCGGCAACTTCTGTCGGGTCGTCATGTCCAGGTGACACCGCAGGACCCGGCCGGGTTCCAGGAACCTGAGCGCGGGCTGCGGTGTCTACAGTCCGGGGAGAACCGGAGGTGACTCACTGGACGACACCGAGGCTGCGGTTGTGGCCCGCGCCCAGGCCGGCGACCTGGCGGCGTACGAGCTGTTGGTCACCCGGCACGCCCCGTTCGCCCATCGGACGGCGGTGCTGTTCGGCGCGGGTGACGACGCTGAGGATGTGGTGCAGGAGGCGCTGGTGAAGGCGTTCGGCAGGCTGCGGCTGTACCGGGGCGATTCGCCGTTCCGCCCATGGTTGCTCGCGATCGTGGCGAACGAGACGCGCAACCTGCACCGGTCCCGCCGCCGCCGGGACTCACTCGTCCTGCGCGCTGCCGCCCGCGAGGACCCGAACGGCACCCTGCCGGACGCCCCGGCCGACGGGGCGTTGGCCGCGGAGCGACGGGTGGCACTGCTGGACGCGGTACGCGCGCTGGACGACCGCCACCGCGAAGTGGTCATCTGCCGGTACCTGCTCGACCTGTCCGAAGCCGAGACCGCCCAGACCCTCGGCTGGCCCCGGGGCACCGTCAAGTCGCGCACGGCCCGCGCGCTGGCGAAGTTGCGCACCCGGGTCGGGCCGGACGCGGCAAGGGAGGTGCCCCATGGCTGACCGACCCGACGAGGAACTCGCCACGGAACTGCGCGCGCTCGCGGCCTGGCTGGACACGCCCGAGCCGCCGGACGTCCGCGCGGCGGTGCGGGCCCGCCTCGCCGCGCGGACCCAGCCGGGCGCCCGGAGCGCCAACCTCACCCGGGCCCAGCCGGGCGCGCCGAGCGGCAACCCCACCCGGAGCCGGCCCGGTGTCCGGCGGTGGCTCGCGGCGGCGGCCGCGATCGCCGTTGCGGTCACTGTCGCGGTACTCCCGCAGGGCCGCGCCGCGGTGGCCCGCGTCGTCGACGAAGTGCTGCACTTCGCCGGGGTACAGGTACGCAACTCTCCCGGCGGGCTGCCCAGCCTTCCGGCGTCGCCCAGCCCGCTGCCATCGCTGCGGTCGGCGGCGCTCGACGAGGCCCGCCGCCGAGCGCGCTTCCCGATCGGCGTACCGGCCCAGCTCGGCGTACCGGAGCAGGTGCTGCTGGCCGATCCGGGCCCCGACGGTGCACCCCGGGTGGTGTCGCTGATCTACCGCGGTGGCGCGGTCCGGCTCGACGAGTTCGACGGCGAACTGGACCCGACATTCGAGAAGAGCGCCGTCGGGAACGGTTCCCGGTGGGTCACCGTGAACGGCCACAGTGGACTGTGGTTTCCCGAACCGCACGCGCTCACCTACCTCGACCGCCAGGGCATCCGGCACACTGAGACGGCGCGGCTGGCTGCGCCGACCCTGATCTGGCGCGACGGCGCGGTGACGTACCGCCTCGAAGGGCCAACGACGCTGGCCGAGGCGACCGCGATCGCCGCCTCCGTCAGCTGAGGCGGTGGCCGTCCGCTTGAAGCGGCAGGAGCTGCTGTACCGACCAGGACAACGGTGTTCCGGCCCCGCTTGCCTCAATGAGGCTGCCGTCTCGGTGCCTCTCCAGCCTGGAGGTGGCCAGATGACCATGTATCTGCTCATTCCGGCGGGTCGCATACGGCCTGCCGGCGCTGCCGCCAGCAATCTCTGATAAAGTCTTTAGCACAAGTCTTTATCACCGTAAGGAACTCCTGGCAATGGACGCTGCCGAGCTCCGTGGACTCGTGGCTCTCCTTCGCGCGCGAGGCGCCGAACTGTCGGATGTGGAGGCCAAGGCCGCCGCGGGCGGACTGCCGAAGTCGGTGCGGGACACGCCTGCGCGGAAGGCCTGGAGCCGCCCGTCCGCGCAGCGATCAATGTCATCGACCTTGACGATGGCGCGGTCGTGGTCGGCGAGATCCCCGAACTTGATCCACGGTTCAAACCCTGCTACGTGAAGGCGCGTGGCGAGTACAACGGTTCGTTCACCCGTGGCGGCGACGGGGATCGCCGGCTGACCGACTTCGAGATCCACCTGCTGCACACCAACCGCGGGCAGCCAGACGACGACCGCCAACCTGTACCCGAGGCCAGCCTGGCGGATCTCGACACGGCCGCGTTGGATTTCCTCCTCCGCCGGATACGGCAGCGACAGCGCCGGGCATTCGAGGGCCTCGACGACATTGCTTCCCTGCGGCGACTCAACGTGATCACGCCCAACCCAGCCGGGGACCTTGTCCCGACCCTCGGCGGCCTTCTCGCTCTCGGCACATATCCGCAACAGTTCTTTCCGCAACTCAACGCGACCTTCGTCGTCTACCCCGGTCTGTCCGCCGAAGACGTAGCACCGGGGGGCCCCAGATTCCTCGACAATCGCACGTTCGAGGGACCCGTCCCGTACATCGTTGACGAGGCTGTCGCCGCGGTCCTGCGCAACACGTCCGTGCGTTCGTTCATCGAAGGCACCGGCCGGCGCGACGTCCACGACTACCCGGTGGAAGCACTCCGCGAGGCCATCGTCAATGCTCTGATCCATCGCGACTATTCGCCATACTCCCGAGGAACTCCCGTCCAGATCGTTCTCTACGCCGACCGGCTCGCAGTAGCCAACCCTGGGGGGCTGTTCGGCGCCGTCACCGAAGACGACCTTGGCGGCGAAGGCGTGTCCTCGACCCGCAACCCGGTGCTGGTCAAGCTGCTGCAAGACGTGTGGCTGCCGGACAGCGACCGCACCGTGTGCGAGAACCGCGCCAGCGGAATCCCCACCATGCTGCGGGAGCTACGCAGGGCAGGCTCCGCCCTGCCGGAGTTCCACAACCGCATCACGCGATTCACAGTGATCTTCCCCAAACACGTGCTCCTCACCCCGGAAACAGTTCAATGGATCAATGGCTTGGGAGCAGTCGGACTGAGCGTCACCCAGCAGATGGCCCTCGCACAGATGCGTGACGGCCGTGCCACCACCAACCAGAGCATGCGAAACCTCGGCCTGGACGGACGGCGCGCCACCATCGAGCTGGCCGACCTGGTCACCCGCGGCCTGGCTGTGCGGATCGGCGAACGCCGACACGCCCGCTACCTGCTGACCCCACCGAGCCGTCCCACGCCACCAAACGACGGGCCGGCGTCCGCTGAAACGGTCGGCGACCGCGAGACTGCGGTGCTCCACGCCCTCTCCTCGGGTGTGGAGCTGTCCCGACGCGAAATCGAGAGAGCCACGGGCATCAACCAGATAGGAGTACTGCGAGCCATCGAGGCCTTGATCGCCGCCGGTCAGGTCCAAGCCACCGCCCCGCCCAGGTCCCCACTGCGGCGCTACCGACGCACGACGGACTCCTGAATCGCCCGGTACTGATCCCGTCGACTGAGTCAGTCGCCGGAGACTCCCCAGAACACGATCCCGCTCGGCTGCTCGCCGTCGTACAGCACCAGGCAGCGCCCGCTCCACTGGGGACAGCCGTCGGACAGCGCAGGGCTGCGGTACGCCAACTCGAAGGCCGCGCGGGTGGGCCGGTCGGTGCCGAAATGGTCCTGCACCTCAGCCGGCGAGAACTGGCGCACCGCACCGAAGGCGTCCGGCTCGTCCGGCCCGATGACCCGGTTGACGTCGAGGATCGAGTGGGTGCCTTCCTCCTGCACCTGCTCGTCGGCCGACAGCTCGTCCCACGTCTGCGGCCAGGGCCGGTCCGGGGACAGGTCGTCGGGCCAGTAGTAGCTGCGGTCGTCGAAGACCTTCTGGCGCAACGCCGCCAGCGCCGCGGACAGATCTGCCTGATAGGCAACGGAGTAGTCCCACCCGGAAGCTCCCACGAACAACAACCTCCCTGTCACTCAGCCGCGGCAACCGTCGCGGCGTCCTCGAACACGATCCGATGCGGGGGTTGGCCGCGGAAGTAGGACGCCGGCCTGGTCGGCTTTCCGGGTCGCAGCACCGGTGCCAGCACCCGGAACACCTTCTCCGCCGCGGCGTCGTCGAAGTCGCGGTAGTCCGCCGTCGCCAGCAGCCACACCCCGCCGTTGCGCAACGGCGAAACCTCATGAAACGCCGACGACGCGGTCAGCGCCTCGACTCCGCCCAACTTCGCTGCCAACTCGGCCGGCACGACAGTCCACCAGGAATAGCCCCGCAACACCTGCCGGCACTGCCCGACCGTGTACCAGGGACGATCTTCCGCCGGGTGCCGCAGGCAGTGCTCCAGCCCGGTGGCGCCCGCATCGTATCCGTAGGTGATCTGCCCGAAGCCGGGGTTCAGCTTGTCGGCATACGGCCGCAGCGCCTCCAACCAGCGCCGCTGACGCGCCGCACCGTCGTCGGGGTCGAGGAAGCTCCCCTCCCCCGCGTAGGCACCCAACCGTAGCCACCCCGGTGACTCCGCCTCGTACTCCGTCCGCAGGCTCAGCAACCACTGGAACTGACCTGGGGCCGCCTTGACCCCGAGCCTCACCTCGGCCTCGCGCGGCGGGTCGGCCAACTGCTCCCGCAGCCACCGGACCCCCTTGGCGGAGTAGTCCGTGTCACCGGTCCGAAAAGCCGGTTTGCCGCCCCACCGCGTGACGCTGATCGTGCCCCAGAACTCGCCCGGCTCAAGCGGCGGCGACTCCGGCCCCCGCTTCCGCGCCGGTGGTTTCTGGTCCAATGCATGCCGCGCCTCACCGGCCAGCCGCTGCGACAGCCCGTCGAACCAGTCGAACGCGGTCTCCGCGAGATCACCTACCGAGGCAAGGTCCACGTCCAGCTCAATGTTCAAGCGAAAGGCGGTCATCCGTACAACCTCCATCCTCTCCATCCTCTCCATCGTGCTGGCACAGCGGTCCGGACGGTCGGCGGGTCACGCGCTCATGAGGGTCCGCGAATCTCGATGACGGGCACCGCGCCGCCATACAGCTCGGGCACGGCGGTGACCACGTAGACGCCGTCCGGCTCGTCCTTGTCATGGAGGTACCCGGTCGCTGCCACGGCGGCAGCGGCGAGATCAACGCGTGCACCCAGGTCGTTGATCCAGTTGGCGAAGTCTCTGCAGCTCTCCAGCGTCGGCAGGGCCAGCGGGACCAGCGCGACATTCTCGAGCCCGAGCAGGATCCGCGGATGCGCATGCTGCTCTGCCGCACTCGTAGCCCGCATCGCTTCGGCCAGACACACAGTCGGAACACCGACCATGAGCTGCTCCGCGCCGGCCTCGGCGATCAGCTCGCCGACATCAATCGCCGTCGGCGAGCCGTCGTAGGCCAGCACCGCGGAGGTGTCGAGGACGAAGCGGTAGCCGTTCACCCGTTCTCCCCGAACTGCTGGTGGACCCGCTTGCGGCGCTGTTCGCGCAACGCCTTGCGCCGCTGGGGTGTCCATTCAGCGTCCAGCTCTGCCAACCGCTGCCGCGTGCGCGCCGAACCCGCCTCGGTGAGCTCGATGCCGGCATCGGCGAGCTGTTGGCGTACCCGCTCCCCGCGCATCTTTCCTTCGATCGCCTCAGCAACAAAGGCCGATACGTTGGGCTCCTGATCGAGGCGGGCGGCGAGGTGATCCGGCAGACTGACTGTAAGGCGCTTCGTCATACTCAAAGGCTACATGCTCATACTTCGCTACGGTAGTCGGTGGAAACGCTCACAGCTGACTCACAGCAAACGCCAACGTTCGGCACAGCGGAGCGGCGGACGATGCGAAGATGTCCAGGGTGAGCACAGCCTTCCCCCCGAATCCGGCGGCCACAGCAGACGCGTTGCAGGCCGCCCCACCGGCGCCCGTGTTGGCGGCCCCGACCGCCAACCCCACCGGCGCCGCGGGCCGCGCCGGCCTGCGCCGGGTCGACGGGCAGCCGGTCCGGGTGCTGGTCGTCGACGACGAGCAGACGCTCGCCGAACTGCTCTCGATGGCGTTGCGCTACGAGGGCTGGGAGGTGCAGAGCGCCAGCGACGGGCACGGGGCGGTACGCATCGCCAGGACGTTCCGGCCGGATGCGGTGGTGCTCGACATGATGCTGCCCGACATCGACGGGATGGAGGTGCTGCGCCGGCTGCGCGCCGAGGCGGCACAGATCCCGGTGCTGTTCCTGACCGCCAGGGATGCCGTGGAGGACCGCATCGCCGGACTGACCGCCGGTGGCGACGACTACGTGACGAAGCCGTTCAGCCTGGAGGAGGTGGTGGCGCGGCTGCGCGGGTTGATGCGGCGTACCAACGCGGTTGGCCGGGCCGACGAGAGCCTGCTGGTCGTCGGCGACCTGACCCTGGACGAGGACAGCCATGAGGTACGCCGCGACGGGGTACTGATCCCGTTGACCGCGACCGAGTACGAGCTGCTGCGCTATCTGATGCGCAACGCGCGCCGGGTGCTCAGCAAGGCCCAGATCCTGGACCGGGTGTGGAACTACGACTTCGGCGGTCAGGCCAACGTCGTCGAGCTGTACATCTCGTACCTGCGCAAGAAGATCGACGTGGGGCGCCAGCCGATGATCCACACGATGCGGGGTGCCGGCTATGTTCTCAAGCCCGCGGGCTGAGCCGTCCGCCGCGGGCGAAGGCGTCCGCCGCCCGGGCGAAGGTGCGCGCGGGCGATGGCAGCGCCGGCTGGCCGGGGTACCCCTGCGGACCCGGTTGCTGGCGGCGCTCATGGCGCTGCTCGCCGTCGTCTGCGTCGTCATCGGGGTGGTCACCGAGGTTGCGGTGTACCGGTTCCAGGTCGGGCAACTCGACGACCAGCTCGCAGCGGCGGCCGACCGGACGGCGACGTTCGGCCAGCGGCCACCGGACGGGCGACAGGTGCCGCCGGGGCCGCAGCCGCAGCAGACCCCGCTGACCGGGGCACCGGGCCAGGCCTCCGGCACCCTCGTCGCCCGGATCGCCGACGGCCGCATCGTCGAAGCCGGCGTGCTGGACGTCATCACCGGTGAACGGCTGGAGGTCCCGGTTGAGCAGTACCCGGTCCTCACCGGCCTGCCGGTGGACCGCCGCCCGTACACCGCGAGCCTGGGCGGACTCGGCGACTACCGGCTGATCGCCGCCCGCGGCCACGACGGTGACGTGCTCATCACCGGCCTGCCGCTGGCCGGGGTGTACGCCATCCGCTACCAGCTCATCGCCATCGAGACGGCGGTCGGGCTCACCGCTGCGGTACTGGCCGCACTGCTCGGCACACTGATCATCCGCCGTACCCTGCGGCCGCTGCGCCGCGTCGCGTCCACCGCCGGGCGGGTGGCGCAACTGCCGCTCGACCGCGGCGAGGTTGCGCTCTCCGAACGGGTACCCGAGATCGACACCGACCCGCGGACCGAGGTGGGCCAGGTCGGTGCCGCGCTCAACCGGATGCTCGGCCACGTCGGCGCGGCACTCGCCGCGCGGCAGGCCAGTGAGACCCGGCTGCGGCACTTCGTCGCCGACGCCAGCCACGAGCTGCGCACCCCGCTCGCGGCGATCCGCGGGTACGCCGAACTGACCCGTCGATCGCGTGCTGCGGTACCCCCGGATGTGGCGCACGCGCTGCGCCGGGTCGAGTCGGAGACGGCCCGGATGACCGCCCTGGTCGAGGATCTGCTGCTGCTGGCCCGGCTGGATTCGGGGCGGCCGCTGGCCAACGAGCCGGTCGACCTGTCCCGGCTGGTCATCGACGCGGTCAGCGACGCGCATGTCGCCGGCCCGGAGCACCGATGGCAGCTCGACCTACCCGACTCCTCGGTCAGCGTGCTCGGCGACACCGCCCGGCTGCACCAGGTACTGGCGAATCTCCTTGCCAACGCCCGTACCCACACCCCGGCCGGCACCACCGTCACCAGCAGCCTCATGCTCCACAATGGACACGTTGTGCTCTGTGTGGTGGATGACGGCCCCGGCATCCCGGCGGAACTGCTGCCCGAGGTCTTCGACCGGTTCACCCGGGCGGACACGTCGCGCTCGCGGGCGGCCGGCAGCAGCGGGCTGGGCCTGTCCATCGTGGCCGCCGTCGTCGAGGCGCACCGCGGCAGCGTCGAGGCGACCAGCCAACCCGGGCGCACCGCCATCTCGGTACGGCTACCCGTCGCCGGCTGAGGACTCACAGCCGAGGCACAGCAACGACACACGGTCGCGACAGTTCGAGGCCCGATCGTCGTACCATGACCCATTCGACGCTGACGGCCAGGTCTGGCGGGTACGGCAGAACTTCGGCGGTACCCCTGCCCGGCCCGGTACACACCGACCACTGTGGACCCGTCCTCGACGTGGTCATTCCGGTCCACAATGAACAGTCCGATCTGGAGCCGTGCGTACGGCGGCTGCATCGGCACCTGGCGGCGACGTTTCCGTACCCGTTCCAGATCACGGTGGCCGACAACGGCAGTACCGACGCCACGCCGGCCATCGCCCGGGCACTGGCCCGCGAACTGCCCGGAGTCAGCGCGGTGCACCTGGACGCCCGGGGGCGCGGACGGGCGCTCGCCGCGGTGTGGTCGACCTCGACCGCGCCGGTGCTCGCCTACCTGGACGTGGACCTGTCGACCGACCTGGCCGCCCTGCTGCCGCTCGTCGCGCCGCTCATCTCCGGCCACTCCGACCTGGCCATCGGCACCCGCCTCTCCCGCGGCTCGCGGGTCGTCCGCGGCGCGAAACGGGAGGTCATCTCCCGCTGCTACAACCTGCTGCTGCGCGGCACCCTGGCGGCCCGGTTCTCCGACGCCCAGTGCGGCTTCAAGGCGATCCGCGCCGACGTCGCCCGACGGCTGCTGCCGCTGGTCGAGGACACCGGCTGGTTCTTCGACACCGAGTTGCTGGTCCTCGCCCAGCAGGCGGGGCTGCGCATCCACGAGGTACCGGTCGACTGGGTCGACGACCCGGACAGTCGGGTCGACCTGGTGGCCACCGCGGTCGCCGACCTGAAAGGCATGCTCCGCCTCGGCCGCGCGCTGGCCACCGGCAGCCTGCCAGTCCGCGAGCTCCGCGAGCAGCTCGGCCGGGCACCGCTGCAGGCGACTCCGGTCAGCCGCGCTGTCGGCTCCGATCCAGCGCAGTCCGGCCAGCTGGACCCGGTCGCCCTGCCCTCCGGCCTGCCCTCCGGCCTACTCCGCCAAATGGTCCGCTTCACGGGTGTCGGGTTGGTCAGCACCGGCGCTTACCTGCTGCTCTTCCTGACGCTGCGGACCTTCGCCCCGGCCCAGTGGGCGAACCTGGCCGCACTGCTGGTCACCGCCATCGCCAACACTGCGGCGAATCGTCGGGTCACCTTCGGGGTCAGCGGCCGCCCCCAGAGCGCCCGCCATCACCTGCAGGGCCTCGTCGTCTTCGGCTTCGGGCTGGCGCTCACCGGCGGCAGCCTCGCGCTGCTGCACCTCACCGCCGCTTCACCGGGCCGGTTGGTCGAGATCTCGGTGCTGGTCACGGCGAATCTCGTCGCCACCCTGCTGCGCTTCCTGTTGTTCCGGGCCTGGATCTTCGGGGTACCCGGCGGCGCGCCGCGCGGGCCGTCGCACTGACCTGAATCCACCGAACTCTCCAGCACCGTCCAGCCCGAAGGAGCCTCTCCCATGACGACGTTGACCCCGGCCGCTGCAGTACCACCGCCGGAGGCGCCGCCCGACCAGCCGGGCTGGGCCCGGCCCGCGCTGCTGGCCCTGCTCGCCGGCACCGCGCTGCTGTACCTGTGGGACCTCGGCGCATCGGGGTACGCCAACAGTTTCTACGCCGCAGCCGTGCAGGCCGGCACGATGAGCTGGAAGGCCATGTTCTTCGGCTCTTTCGACCCGGCCAACTTCATCACGGTGGACAAGCCGCCCGCGTCGCTGTGGGTGATGAGCCTCTCCGGGCGCATCTTCGGCTTCAACAGCTGGAGCATGCTCGTCCCGCAGGCACTGGAAGGCGTCGCCGCGGTCGCGCTGCTCTACGCCGCGGTCCGGCGCTGGTTCGGGCCGGCGGCCGGGCTGTTGGCCGGGGCGGCGCTGGCCCTCACCCCGGCCGCGGCGCTGATGTTCCGCTACAACAACCCCGACGCGCTACTCACCCTGCTGCTCGTCGCTGGTGCCTACTGCGTGGTGCGGGCGACCGAACGGGCCAGTACCCGTTGGCTGCTGCTCGCCGGCACGGCTGTCGGCTTCGGTTTCCTCACCAAGATGCTGCAGGCGTTCCTGGTCGTACCGGCGTTCGGTCTGGTCTATCTGGTCGCCGCGCCGACGTCCCTGCGGCGGCGGCTGGTGCAGCTGCTGGGCGCTGCCGGCGCCGTGGTCGCCTCCGCCGGTTGGTGGGTCGCCCTGGTCGAGCTGTGGCCGGCCTCGGCCCGCCCGTACATCGGCGGCTCGACCAACAACAGCGTGCTGGAACTGGCCTTCGGGTACAACGGCCTGAGCCGCATCCTCGGTGGCGAAGGCCCTGCAAGCGGCGGCGGGGGCGGCGCCGGCGGTGAATCCCTTGCGGGCGCAGGCGGTGGGTCCCTTGCGGGCGGCAGCGGGTTGCCCACCGCGGGTGGCGGGCAGGGTGCCGGCTTCGGCGGTGCGAGCGGCATCTTCCGGCTCTTCCACGACGACATGGGCGTAGAGGTCTCCTGGCTGCTCCCCGCTGCGTTGCTCGCCCTCGCCGTCGGACTGTGGCTGACCCGCCGGGCCCCACGCACCGACCGGACCCGCGCGGCGCTGCTGCTGTGGGGCGGCTGGCTGCTGGTGACCGGTCTGGTCTTCAGCTACATGCAGGGCATCGTGCACCCGTACTACACGGTGGCGCTCGCCCCGTCGATTGCCGCCGTGGTCGCGATCACGGGCCGCGAACTGTGGCACCGCCGCGACACCTGGCTGGCCCGGATCGTCCTCGCACTGATGATCGCCGGTACCGGCAGCTGGAGCTTTGCGCTGCTGAACCGTACGCCCGACTGGTACCCCGCACTGCGGTACGCCATCGGGGCTGTGGCCGTACTCGCCGTGATCGGCCTGCTCGTCAGCGCGCTCGTCGGCGAGCGGCTGCTGAAGAAGGCTGTGCTGGTCACCCTGACGGCGACACTCGTCGGCGGGTTCGCCGGCACGACGGCGTACGCCTGGGACACTGCCGCCACGGCGCACGACGGGCCCATCCCCTCCGCTGGCCCGGCCGCCACCGCAGGGCCTGGCGCCGCGGGCGGCGCTCCGCAGGGCGTGCGCCGCGGGCCGGCAGCCGGTGCCGGACAACGACCCGGCAGCGGCCAGCCCCCGGCCGACGGCCAGGCACCGCCCGACGGCCAGGTTGCCGACGGCAACGGCCCGGACGGGGGCCAGGTCGTGGGCGGAGGCCAGGCCGTGGGCGCAGGCCAGGTCCCGGACGCAGGCCAGGTCCCGGGCAGCCGGGCGGCGGCAGGCGCCAGCACCGACCCCGCGCTGGCCGCACTGCTGAAGGCCACGACCACTCCCTGGGCAGCCGCCACCATCGGCTCACAGAACGCGGCGTCCCTGCAACTCTCCAGCGGCAGGGCGGTCATGTCGATCGGTGGCTTCAGCGGTGGTGACCCCGCCCCCAGCCTGGCCCAGTTCCAGCGGCATGTGGCCGATGGAAAGATCCGCTACTTCATCAGCGGCGGGCCGGGCGGTCCGGGCAGCGCCGGCGGGCGGGGCGCCGGTGGCGCGCCGGGCGGCCCCGGCGGCCGCGCCGGCGGTGGAAGTGAGATCACCTCCTGGGTACAGGCCCATTTCGCCTCGACCACCGTCGGGGGTCAGACGGTCTACGACCTGAGCCTGCCCACCACGACAGGGAGCTGAGCAGGGGTACGACGAACCGAACCGCTGGCTGGCCGGACCCGACATCGGCCCGGCCGGCCAGCGGTTCACCCGATCTCCTCAGCTCGACCCCGCTCCGGCCGATCGCACGAACGGAACGGGCCCAGCGGGGAGGGCATGCTATGGCGGGCTTCATCGGATTCCGTCGGCGAAAGGCCGACGGCGCCGCTGCCCATCCCCTGCTCGCCGACGCCGACGGGTTGCGCATCCTGGCGGCCAGGAGTCCCTCGGTCCTTGTCCTCACCGACACCAATGGCGACATCGTCTACCGCAACGACGCGGCGACCGCGATGGCGAAGCGGACCCTCGTGGAGAACGGCGAGGCCGCCCTGGTCAAACTGCGGGCGGTACTCAAGGACGCCTGCCTGACGAGCACCAGCTACCCGGCGAGCCGGCAGTTCCACGTCGGCGAGGGCGACGACACGGTGTACGCGACCCTGACCGTGGACCCGGTGCCGGGCGGCTATGTCGGCACCTGGCGGGACGTCACGTCCGAGGTGACGTTCGCGAACCTCAACCGGGAACTCTCCGAAGCGTTGGCCGCCGCATCCACCGAGCTGACCGGCCTCGGCGAGCAGCTCACCGGAGCCGCCGGCGAGGCGGCCGTGCAGGCCGACATGATGTCGCGGGGATCGCAGGAGATGGCCGTCTCGATCGGCGAGATATCCGAGCGGGTGCACACCGCCGCGGTCCGCACCGAGACTGCCGTCAACTCGGCTCAGTCGGCGAGCGGGAGCGTCAACAAGCTGCAGGTGGCCAGCGACCAGATCGGCAGCGTCACCAGCCTCATCGTCGCGATCGCCGGGAAGACCAAGCTGTTGGCGCTCAACGCGAGCATCGAGGCGGCCCGGGCCGGCGACCTCGGCCGAGGGTTCGCCATCGTCGCTGGCGAGGTCAAGGATCTGGCGGCGAAGACCGCCGAGGCGACCGAACAGATCACCGCGATGATCAAACAGGTACAGGACGAGAGCTTGCTGGCTGCCGGGGCTATCGCCGACATCGTCGGGCAGATCCAGCAGGTGAGCGAAGAACAGCTGATGATCACCAACGCGGTCGGGCAGCAGAGCACCACCACCGCGGAGATGTCGCAAGGGATCGAATCGGTGGCCGCAACGGTCCGGAACTCAGCCGACACCGCCGACCACGTGCACGCCGCGGCCGCCGCGATCAAGGGTCAGGTGGCCCGGCTGCGCGAAGCGCTCCAGGGCCCGGCCGAGCGCGGCGTCTGACCGTCCATTCTGGACACCCGTGTCCGCGTTGGCGCCCCGCCGGTGTGGAACCGGCGGGGCGACCACCCCGGCTGCAACCTCAGACCGCGACCTTCTTGTCCAGGATGCCGTCTCCGTTGGTGTCGTAGAGGCGGTGGTCCATGACACCGTCGTGGTTCTCGTCCACCCACATCTCGTCGACGCGGCCGTCGTGGTTGTAGTCGACCGCTTCGGCGTCGACATGGCCGTGGCCGTCGGTGTGGACGAACCATTGGGAGCCATCGGGGAATGCGGTGGTGGTGTACTTGTCGCCATGCCCGTCACCGTTGAAGTCGACGTACGGGTGCTCCAGCGTGGGGTGTCCACCGGGGATCTTGTCCGAGGTGTCCATGATGCCGTCGCCGTTGGTGTCCCTCAGGTCGGTGTCCAGCACCCCGTCGTGGTCGGAGTCGACGTACATCTCGTCGATGCGACCGTCGTGGTTGTAGTCGTGCGCGACCGCGTCGATGTGGCCGTGGGTGTCGTGGTGCACGTACTCGTCGTAGCCGTCGATCGTGGTGCTGTCGTACGCGTCGCCGTGGCCGTCGCCGTTGAAGTCGATGTACGGGTGTCCGCTCATCGGACCCATCCCCTCTCTCACCCGGTGGCCGTCAACCCGGCCGCTGTGCCCGACGGTAGGGCCACGGCAGGGGTGCGCAACTCACCGATTGATGCCAGACCATCGACGGGCGTACCCGTCGCGAGTCGGCAAGGAGACGGGAACCTCAGGTCAGCCGGGTCGCCCGGCGGCGGATGCCCCGCAGCCACTCGCGACGCAGCAGGCCGCCCGGCAGCCGCACGAGCAGCCAGTACAGCCGGAACAGCCGCGCACCGGCGGCGTCGGTCGCCAGCACCCGGGTCTCGGTGCTCAACTCGCCGTCGCAGTACCGGAAGTTGAACGCCATCTTCACGCAGCGCGCCTCGGTGAAGTCCGCGTACGTGTGTGGCGCCGCCGCGACCAGCGGGGTACCGCCGCGGCGCAACTGCCGGCACGCGATCCAGCCGAAGACGATCTCGTCGTCGGTACGCGCCAGCGCCGGGCCGGTACCCAGGAAGCTGGCGAAGACCAGACCGTCCCGGGGCCGGCCCAACCTGCCGAACGTGGGCCACATCATTACCGCGCGGAACACCGGGAAGTCCCCCCAGGTCGCCGATTCCACGGCCCGCATGACGTCCTCGGCAGATGCCGCGAAACGCAGGCGGTGACGTTCCCGGAACTGCCATCGGGGAACCAGATCGTCCAGGCGCACGGATGCCATCCTCATGCATCAGCGCCCGCACGGAGGTACCCCGGTGGGATTTCGCCGGGCGTGCCGGTCAGCCGGGGTGCGTCACCGCTCGGGCTGCGTTGACCGCAGCGGCTGGTCGTCTGAGAGGAGATGGATGTGGACGACGGCTACTCCCGGCACGTCGGAATCAATCATCAGCTCCCGGCAGGCACTGGGCATGCACGCCGAGAGGCCGCCGAAGTTCCGCGCCGTCTCCGGGTGCCAACCGTCGATGTCCAGTCCGGTACCGTCAGGCACCACGCGCCGGGTCGGATCGGGCGTCGGCAGCCCGTTGCTGCTCAGGAAGTCCGGCAGCTCCGCACGCGGAAAGCTCACCTTGGCGTAGAGCTCCCACTCAAGCCACTGTTGGTAGACCGCCACCTCCAGCCGGGCGTCGTCCGGCAGGGTGAGTTCGGCGATCGACTGCACCTCCGCCCGGCTCACGGTCGACCGCTGGCAGCGATGGCCGTCAAAGCAGTACCTGGCCACCAACCCGCCGATGCCGTAGCACATCACCGGAACGGCCAGCGCAGCCAGGACGAACACGATGATCCCGCGAGAGGTCGTCGTGCGCTCGGGCCGCATCGAGCCATCGTAGCCAGGTGGTTGGCCCGGGTACGCCCCCGAACGGCCGGCTCCACACAACCTCCACCGAACCTGCACCCCGCCGGGCCGGGTGTGCGGCGCGCTGCGCCGGAGCCTGGTACCCCCGCCGCGGCGGGAGCGACACCATCCATCCCGGAAGGCGCTACCGTCAAGGGGTTGCGAGAGGAGGCGCCATGGCGCAGCAGCAGTCCGACCGGGCCGGTGCGGCACCGGGCGGCACGGCGACACCGGCCGCCGGCACAGCCGGCACTGGGGCGGTGCCCGACCCGGCCGCGGTGGCCGCGACCCGCCGGGCCTGGCACGGGGTCGCCGAGCTGATCATGGCCGGCCCGCAGTACCGGCGCAGCGCCACGATCCGGCTGGACGTGCGGCCCGGCGGCTTCGGCACGGTCGCCGAGCCGCAACTGCGGGTGCAGGGCGCGGAGCTGTTTGCCGATGAAGCACGGATTGCGTTGCGCGGGGCCAGTTTCGCCGAGATCGCCGGGGCGGTCGGAGTGGACGTCGGAGCGCCGGCCGACCTGTACCACGACGGATCCGGGGTGGCGCCGGACGAGCCGATCGACGTCGATGCGGCTGCCGCGGCGTACCTGGGCGACTGCTTCGTCCTGGGCGACTCCGCTCTGCGCCGCTTCGCCCCGGATGAGACGCCCGTGCTCTGGCCGGAGCATTTCGACGTCGGCGTCACCATCGAGGGCGTCAACTACGGGGTGTCCCTGGGCGACAGCTACCTCACCGAGCCGTACGCCTACGTCGGTCCCTGGAAGGTGCCGGATCCCCGAAACGACAGTTTCTGGAACGCACCCTTCGGGGCGGCGCAGCCGCTGCAGGTACTATCCACTGTGGACGGTGTAGCGGCGTTCTTCGCCGAAGGTGCCCGGCAGGCCGGAGGCGCCGAACCCGGCGCCCGGCAGGCGTCATGAGCGTCGTCTCCCGTGGCTTCACCGGGCGCGGCCGCAGTGATGCCCACCTGCCCCCGGGGCAGTACCTCACCGAGGACTTTCCGGTGCTGGCGGCCGGGCCGACGCCACGGATCGACCCGGACCGGTGGGAGTTCACCATCACCACCGAGACCGGGGAGCGGCACACCTGGGACTGGGCACGCCTGCGGCAGCTGCCCAGCGAGACCATCACCGTCGATCTGCACTGTGTCACGAAGTGGTCCAAGCTCGGCACCAGCTGGCAGGGCGTGTCGGTGGACACGCTGCTCGCCGAGGTCGACAGCGCCGCGGACTACGCGCTGGTGCACGCCTATGGCGGGTACACCACGAATCTTCCGCTCGAGGATCTGCTCGACGGCCAGGCCTGGGTGGCGTTCGGCTACGACGGCGAGGAACTGGACCCCGAGCACGGCGGCCCGGCCCGGCTGCTCGTCCCCCACCTGTACCTGTGGAAGAGCGCCAAGTGGGTGCGCGGGATCCAGCTGCTCCTCGACGACCAGCCGGGCTTCTGGGAGAGCGTCGGCTACCACAACTACGGTGACCCATGGCGCGAACAGCGTTACTGGGGCGACTGACCTGGCGGGTCGCCACGGTGGTGGCCGCCCGCGACGAGGCCGAGGTCGCCCGCACCCTGGTGCTCGACGTGCCCGGCTGGTCGGGGCACACCGCCGGGCAGCACGTCGACGTCCGGCTCACCGCCGCCGACGGGTACACCGCCCAGCGCAGCTACTCGATCGCATCCGCGCCAGCGCAGGGCCGGCTGGAGCTGACCGTACAACGGATCGCGCACGGGGAGGTCTCGCCCTACCTCGTCGAGGTGGCCCAACCCGGGGACCAGTTCGAGGTACGCGGGCCGATCGGTGGGTACTTCACCTGGGATCCCGAGGATCCGTTGCCGGTACTGCTGGTCGCCGGCGGCTCGGGCATCGTGCCGTTGATGGCGATGATCCGCACCCGGGCTGCGGCCGGCAGCCGGACCCCGCTCCGGCTGATCTACTCCACCCGGTCGCCCGCGACCGCCATCTACGCCGACGAGCTGGCCGCGGCCGCCGACAGCTCGCCGGGCAACGACGGCTCTCGGGGCGACGATGTCCTCCAGGCCCGGCACGACCACGGCCTCGACGTGACCTCCGTCTACACCCGGCAGGCCCCGCCGGGGTGGCCGCGCCCGCCCGGACGGCTGGACGGCGCGCTGCTGAAGGCGTCCGCCTGGCCGGCGCAGCTCGCCCCGGCCTGCTACGTCTGCGGCCCCACCGGCTTCGTCGAGTTGGTGGCCAACCTGCTGGTCGATCAGGGGCACCCGGCCGACCGGATCAGGACCGAACGGTTTGGAGGCACGACATGACCAACTATTCGGGCTCGGCGGCGTCTGACGCCACGCGGCGACCCAGGGCAGCCGCTGAGGCCTGGGTCGACGGCAACGAGCTGGCCGGTCCACTGCGGGAGATCTTCGCCATGGATGTCACCGCCGCCCAGGGCCAGTGCGTGGGTTGCGGGCACCGCTGTGCGCTGGCCGAGGTGCGGGTGTACTCCCGGGCGCCGGGCCTGATCGGGCGCTGCCCGGCCTGTGCGGCCGTGCTGGTCCGGCTGGTCCATGCGCCGGCCCGGCTCTGGCTCGACCTCAGCGGCCTGGCCTACCTGGAGATCGCAACGGCATAGCGCTCCGTTGCGCAACGGCTACGCCGCCCCGCGGTGAACGCCCACCGCCGGGCTGTGCACCACCGCCGCTATGCCGTGAACGCCAGGGTCAGGGTCACCAGGCGTTCGAAGTCGGGCAGCACGTTGGTGTGCGTGGGGCCGGCGGGAGCCTGGCTGTAGTAGCACAGGTAGGTGCGGCCGTGCACGAAGAAGAGGTACTGGACGATCTTGGTGCCGCCCTCCGGGCCGACCGGGCCGGAGGCGACCACCGTGGCGGACTGGCGCTGGCCGCTCACCCCGGCGACGGTGACCGTCGTGGTGACCAGATCGGTGTAGCTGGCGCCGCTGAGCTGGTAGTTGGCCCGCTGGTCGCCGGTACTGGGGCTGATCACCAGCTGGCCGCCGAAGCCGGAGTTGCAGATACCCAGCGCGGCATCGATCGGTGCCAGGTACACGCTGGCGTGGGTGTCCGCCAGACAGGTGCGCTTCACCCAGCTCGGCGGGTAGCGGAACGAGAACTGGTCGGTGGCGTCGCTGTACCGCGTCCAGCCGGCGGTGGGATCGGCGGCACTGGCGGCCGGCGCCGCGGACGCCGTGGAGGTCGCCGCGGCTGACGCCGACGAACCGCCGCCGACCTTGCCGGCGTCACCGGAGGCGCCGGTCCCGCCGGTCCCGGTGGGCCCGGTGGACCCGGCCTTTCCGCCGCAACCGGTAAGGAGCGCACCGAGCCCGAGGCCCAGCAGCGACATCGCCAGCAGAGCGACCCAGGCGTTGCGCCGCTGTCCGGCGTCCGATTGCCTCAACACGGTCCGTTCCTCCCGTTGATCCAGCTCCGCGATCTGCCCGAGTATCGCGCACCGTGCGAAACCCGCACACATGGGGAGGCCGGCATCCACGGGGGAAGATGCCGGCCTCGGTCGGAAACATACCAGGCTTGATGCTGTACCGCCATCCCCGCCCGATCAGCTATTTCGTACCGCCTACCACTGGTCTGTCTGAACCGCCGTCACGACGCGCGCCACGGACCATTCTGCGGCGGAGCCGGTACTTGACCACCGGCCCGGCGCGGCCTGCAATGGCAGTTGACCGTCCACAGTTGAGGGTCAACGGGAGGGGCGGCATGATCGGCGTACCGTGGCTCGACGTCTCGCGGCTGTCGATGGCCGGGGCCGCCCGGATGATCGAGGCCGCACTGCGCGCCGGGCTCGACCCGCAGGCCGATCCGGTGCTCCCCGGCGTCGATCTCCCGGGCGGCACGATGCTGCTGGCCCCGGCCAGCGGGGCCCTGTACGCCGGAGTCCGGGTGGTCACCGTCGCCCCGGACAACCCGGCTCGCGGGCTGCCCCGCGTCCAGGGTGTGTACCTGCTCTTCCACGGCGAATCGCTGCAGCCGTTGGCACTGCTCGACGGGGCGGACCTGACGGCGCTGCGCGCTCCGGCGATCTCCGCGGTCGCGCTGCGCCACCTCACTCCGGACCGTCCACTGTCGACTGTGCTGTTCGGCACCGGTGTGCAGGCCTGGGGCCACATTCAGGCCTGTGTGGCGGTACGCCGGCTGGCCCGGCTCACCGTGGTCGGGCGCGAGGTGGCCCGAACCGAGGCGTTCGCGGCGCGCTGCCGGGCGATCGGGGTGCCTGCCGCGGCGGGTACCCCCGAAGCCGTGCGCGGCGCCGATCTGGTGCTGTGCTGCACGACGTCGACGACGCCACTCTTCGACTCCGCTGAGCTGCCCGACAGCGCTGCGGTACTGGCCGTCGGCGGGTACCGGTCAGGCGGGCGCGACGTCGACGAGGAGTACGTCGCCCGCGCCGCGCTCTACGTCGATGCCCGCACCGCCGCGCTGTACCGGGCGGGGGTGACCGTCGCGCCGGCGCGGCGCCTGATCAACCTTGCCGAGCTGCTGGCCGTACCCGTGGACCTGGCCCAGCCCCGGCTGTTCACCAGCGTGGGCGCAGCCTGGGAGGACCTGGTGGTGGCGGCAGCGGTCTACGAGCTGACCTGACCGCTCAGCGCGACCCGCTCAGCCTGATCCCGGCAGCCGGACCCCGCCAGCCGGACCGGTCAGGCCCAGACCTCCACCTCGTAGATCCGGGCCGCACAGCAGAACTGGTTGGGCTCCGACTGTTCGCCGGCGATGACGTTCAGCCGCACGTACCGGGCTGGCACCGGTGCGGAGAACGCGTTCGTGGTCGTGCCGGACCTGTTGCCGCGGGTACTCGCCACGGTCGTCCAGCTGTTCCCATCGGTCGACGTCTGCAGGTCGTAGTCGCGGGTGTTGTAGGTCGAGGACTCCCCGCCGGCCTCGGCATGTCTGATCACGATCGAGCTGACCTGGTAGCTGGCGCCCAGGTCCAGCCGCAGCCACCGGCTCGTGCCGTACGAGCACCACTTGGTGCCGGTACTGCCGTCGACCGCCTTGGCCGCGCCCTCAGTGGAGTTGCAGGACGAGTTGGCCGAGGCGACCGCGCCCGGGGCCCGGTTCACCGGGGGCACGGGTGGCGTCGTGGTCGTCGCGACCGGCGGGGTGGTGGCCGGCGGGGTGGTGCCGGGCGCCTGGCTCGGCGCGGGCGTGGCTGATGAAGACGGCTTCGCCGATGGCTTCGCGGATCGGCTGGGCGCTGGCGAAGCCGGGTGCGACGCTCCGCCACCGGCCTGTGCGGCGGCCGCCTCCGACGCTCCGAGCTCGATCACGTGCGGCCGGCCGTACGGGCTCACCGTCAGCGGTGGGCGCAGCGCGTCGTTGTGGCTGTCGAGCAGGCCGCGCAGGGCGTCGACCCGGCCGACCGACTCCGCCCATCGGGTCTGCTGGGGCTGGCCGTGCGGCATCAACAGCGTGGCCCGCCGGGTCTGCAGGAACGCCGCCAGCCAGGTGCGCTCGTCGACCCCCTGGGCGGGGGTACCGCCGGCTGCGGCGTTGGTCCGGGTCACCAGCGCGCCGACGCCGTCCGGGTCCGCGCCGGCGGTGGCGTCACCGTGCTGGATCGTGGCGTCGAGGAGGATCGCCACGGCGAGCGGGCTGTGCAGGCCGAGGCTGTGTACCCGGGAAAGCGCGGGGTCGAGGTACATCCGGTCGACCGCCTCGTCCTGCACCTGTTGGAACACCGCGTCGGACGACGCGCCCCGCCAGACGTTGACGAACGGGGCAGGCGAGTCCAGCCCCTGGTGGCTCGAGGCGTGGTCATTCGCCAGCTGGCGCAGTGCGGGCAGGAACTGCTGCAGAGCGTTGTCCGGGTCTTTCAACGCGTACTGCTCCACCACGGCAAGTACCTCGCCACCGGCGGTCGAAAAGTCGCCGCGGCCGGTCGTGTACCCCCGGCCGTCGGACCGATCCTCGATCCGGTCGTACTGCAGCGTCGCGGTGTCGTGCAGCAGCACGCTCTCCAACTTGCCGATGATGAAATGTTGCTGGACAGTCAGCTCGAAGGGGCCGGCCGCCGGCCGGCGGATGAACACCACCGCGGCGACGGCGAGCGCGAGCACGACCACCAGGGCGCCAAGGCCGCACCGCAGCAGGGTGCGCCTGGACGGAAGGGCCCGCTTCGCCGGAGGCTGCACCTCGACCGTCACCGAATCTCCCGCCTCCGGCCGGCGCGTCGCCAGCCACGACGGGCAGCACTGGACCGGGCCTGGCCGCTGATCAAGCTACCGCCGGCATCGGCGGTCGGATACGCCCCGACCGTGGGGAGATACCGTCCGAGAGTCCAGTTGTGCGGTCGTCCCTTCGGGTGCCCCCCGGTCAGGCTCGCCGGATCAGAGTCACGCCGTCACGGATTGTGACCATCACGCAAGAGATGCGGGGGTCGGTGGCGACCGCGTCGTTGAAGGCGCGCAGCGCCCTGGTGCTCGGCTCGGCCGACTCGGGGTCCAGCACCCGCCCGCTCCACAGCGTGTTGTCCGCAGCGATCAGGCCGTGCGGCGAGAGCTTCTCCAGCGCCGCTTCGAAGTAGTCCCGATAGGACTCCTTGTCGGCGTCGATGTACACGAAGTCGAACGGCCCCTCCAACCGGCGCAGCGTCTGCAGGGCGGGGCCGACCTCGACGGTGATCCGGTCGGCGTACCCACTCGCCGCGATGTGCCGCCGGGCGAACTCGGCGATCGCCGGATCGATCTCGCAGCTGACCACCCGCCCGTCCGGCGGCGCGGCGGCAGCCATCGACAGGGCGGCGTACCCGCTGAACGTCCCGATCTCGACGATCAACCGGGGCCGCAGCGCGTGGACCAGCATCTGCAGGAACCTGCCCTGTACCGGCCCGGACAACATCTGCGGTGCGGCGAGCTCGGCGTAGGTCTGCGCGGCGAGGCGGGCCAGCGGCTCCGGGTCAGCAGTGGTGTGCCCGGTGACGTACTCGTCGATCCCGGGCCCGGTGATCGGATTCATCGGTACCTCCAGAGGTGGGTCAGCCAAACGTCGATCAGGTGAGGTCGCGCAGGGCGTCGGCGATCGCCCGGTGGAAGGTGGGGTACGCATAGATCATGTGGCGCAGTCGCTCGACCGGCACCTCGCCGTGCACCGCGACCGCGAGCCCGGCGAGCACCTCGCCCCCGACCGGTCCCGCCGAGGTGGCCCCGACCAGCAGCCCACGGTCGGCGTCGACCACGAGCTTGATGTACCCGCGATTGCCGGCCTTGTGCAGCCAGCCGCGCGCGGACGACGGAATCGACGCGGAGCCCACCCGCACGGTCAGCCCCCGCTCGCGGGCCTGGGCCTCGGTCAGGCCGACCGCACCCACCTCCGGGTCGGTGAACGTCACCCGGGGCAGCGCCCGGTAGTCCGCACCCGGGCCGCGGTCACCGTCGGGTCCGCCCAGGATGTCGCGCACCGCGATGTCCGCCTGGTACATCGCGACGTGCGTGAACGCGCCCTTTCCGGTCACGTCGCCGACGGCCCACAGCCGCTCCCCTGCGCGCATCCGGTCGTCGACCTCGACCGCGCGGGCCCGGGGATCCAGCCCGACCGCCTGCACCTGCAGGCCGGCGAGGTCGGTCCGGCGCCCGGTGGCCACCAGCAGCCGCTCACCACGCACGGTGTCCCCGCCGAGGGTCACCGTGAACCCGGCGCCGTCGTGCCCGACCCGCGACGCCGCCACCCCGGTCCGGATCGCCACCCCGTCGGCGGCCAGCGCGCCAGCGACCAGCTCGGACGACTCCGGCTCCTCCAGCGGCAGCAGCCGGTCAGCCGCCTCGACGACGGTGACGGCGACGCCGAACCGGGCGTACACCTGAGCCAGTTCCAGGCCGATCGCGCCACCGCCCAGTACCACCAGCGATCCGGGCAGTTCGTCGGCCTCGATCGCCTCATGGTTGGTCCAGAACGGCGTACCGGCCAGGCCAGGGATCGGCGGCACCGCCGGCACGGTACCGGTGGCCAGCACCACCGCACGACCCGCCTCGAACTGCGCGTCGCCGACCGCGACCCGCCCCGGGCCGAGCAGCCGCGCCCGACCCCGCACGAAGCGCCCGCCCTTACCGGTGAAGCGGTGCACGGCGACCGTGTCGTCCCAGCTGTCGGTGGCCTCGTCGCGGATCCGCTTCGCCACCGGCGCCCAGTCCGGGCGCACCTGCGCGTGCCCGGCCATCCCGTCCACCCGGCGGGCCTCGGCGAGCAGGTTCGCCGCCCGGATCATCATCTTGCTCGGCACGCAGCCCCAGTACGGGCATTCGCCGCCGACGAGGGAACTCTCGATCCCGACCACCGACAGTCCAGCCTCGGCCAGCCGGCCGCCGACCTCTTCGCCGCCCACGCCCATGCCGATGACGACGACGTCCACCTGCTGCACGACCACGTGTCCCCCTTCAGCTCGTGCCCCGACCCTACGGGTCGGTGTACCGCTGCCTGACCCCGTTCCCCGCCCCGCACGCATGGGACGGCCCGCAACGGGTAGGTGTTCCGGCGAACGCCCCAACCTGGGGAAGCACAAGGACTTCCTGGAAAAAACTCACGTCCTGATTGAGTTGGAACGCATGTTAAAGTGCGAATGCTGCTTGATTCGTAACCGATCGACAGATCCCGGGCCACCAGCTGAGGCACTCCTGCATTCGCGAATCGGCTGCCGCCCGACGACCGCCAGCTGACCGCGCCCCGGCGCCGGGCGCACCGTGTGGGACCGTCCACTGTGCTCCGTCGGATTTGGCTGTCCACAGTAGACATCGACAAGCGGGAGGGACACCGCGTGACGATACTGCCAGCCAGCGTGATCGCCGGGCGCGCCGCTGGGCGCCCGGATCACAGTGGGACCACCAGCGCGGGGGGCGGGCCGCGATGCGGCTGAAGTACGCCACCCCGCAGGCGCTGCGCGCCGCGCTCGATGCCCGCCTGCTCACCGAGACTCAGGCCACCGGCCGCGACCCGAACTGGCTGCGCCGCAAACTCGCCTTAGTGCGGTTACTCGTGCGCCTGCATGACCGCGCGCCGGACTCCTGGGTGCTCAAGGGCGGCATGGCCGTGGAGGTACGCCGGCCGGGCCTGGCCAGGTCCACCCGCGACGTCGACCTGGTGCTGCGCCCAGGACCGGTCGGGGATCCGTCCGATCCCGCAGCCATGCACGAGGAGGTCGTCGAGGCGATGGCGAACGACGTTGACTCGGACGGGCTGGTCTTCCGGGTCAACCGGCCGGCACGCTTCCGCGACGACGTGTTCGGCCGGGCGGCCTGGCGATTTCCGGTCCGCACCGCACTGGCCGGACGGAGCTTCGCCAACGTGCGGATGGATGTCGTGGCGCAGCCGGAGGAGATCCGGGGGGTCGAGCAGCGGGCGTTGCCGGACCTGCTCGGCTTCGCCGGCATCCCGACCCGCATGATCTGGGTGACCGACCTGCGCCAGCAGTTCGCCGAGAAGCTGCATGCCCTGACCCACATCTACTCGACCGGCGAATCGAGCCGGGTCAAGGATCTCGTCGACCTCGTGCTGCTCATCGACGATGGTTTACCGGCCGACGCCGAACTCCTCGCCACCGTACGGCACGTCTTCACCGTCCGCGGGGAGCAGCCGGTACCGGGCGAACTCGACCCGCCGCCGCAGGCGTGGCGCGAGCCGTTCGCGGTACTCGCCGCCGAGGTGAAGCTGCGGACCAGATCCCACCTGCAGGCGTACCAACGGGTCACGGCCCACTGGCAACGCACCCGGGCGATGGCGTAGCTCCCGGCGCACCCGGCTGACCGCGCGCCGACGCCAGACTCCAACGCTGAGCTACTCCAACGCTGAGCTACTCCAACGCTGAGCTACTCCAACGCTGAGCTACTCCAACGCTGAGCTACTCCGCAGCGACGGCTACCCGGGCGCGGGCAATCTCGGCGTACACCCGCTCAACCTCGGCCCCGGTCCGCTCCCAGGTGTACCGCGACCGGGCCCGGTCCACCCCGGCGCTGGCGTAACTCAGCCGCAGCGCCTCATCGGCGAGCAGCCGGCGAAGCGCCACCCCGAGCGCGTGGATCCGCCCCGGCGGCACGAGCGCCCCGGTGACCTGATCCACCACGCTCTCGGCCAGACCACCGAGGGCGTAGGCGACGACGGGTACCCCACAGGCCATTGCCTCCAGCGGGGTGAGCCCGAACGGCTCGTACCACGGCACGCAGGCAACGACCGCGGCTGACTGGTACCACCCGGGCAGCTCCGATCGGGGTACCAGGCCGAGCAGACGTACCTGGCTGGCGACGCCCAGCTCGACCGCGAGTGCGCGCAGCCGGCACGCCTCCGGATCCTCGCCAAGATTCTCGGCAGCTGGTCCACCGGCCACCACCAGCTCAGCCTCGGGCACCAGCGGCAGCGCCCGGATCAGATCGGCGAACCCCTTGCGGGGCAACAGCCGGCCCACCGAGAGGATGCGGCTGCCGGGTCCGGCACCCGCTGCGCGGGACACCGTCTCGTCCGGCCGGAACAGCCGGGTGTCCACACCGGACGGTACGACCCGGATCGAGGTGCGCGGTACGCCGAGGCGGACCAGTTCGGTCACCTCGTGGCGGCTCTGCGCGATGACCCGTTCGACGACCCGGCCGAGCATCCGCTCCATTGCGATCCGCTGAGCCGGGCTGCCGTCGCCGTCGCCGCAGTGCCGCAGCTTCTCCGAGCCCAGTGCATGGAACGTCTGTACCACCGCGATCCGAGCATCGCTGGTGGCAACCAGCGCGGCCAGGCCGCTCATCCAGAAGTGGGCGTGCACCACGTCGGGCCGCCACCCGCGGCTGCGCCACGAGTCCGCGAGCCAGCCGCCGAACTGGCGCATGTGTGGCAGCAGCCCCTCTTCCGGCAGCACCTCGGCCGGGCCGGCCGGGACCTGTACGACGGTGACGCCGGGGACCTGCGGCGACTCGGTGGGCGTGGAAGGGTTGTCCCGCCTCGTGTACACGTGCACCTCATGGCCCCGCGCGGCGAGCGCGGCGGCCAACTCGGCGACATGGACGTTCTGTCCACCGGCATCGGCCCCACCGAGGGTGGCGAACGGACGGGCGTACTCGCAGACCATCGCGACTCTCATGGGCCGGCAGGTACCCCGTGCCGCCGGCCCGGTAAACCTGGGCCGGCGCACGGTTGACCCGGGCCGGCGCACGGTTGACCCGGGCCGGCGCACGGTTGACCCGGGCCGGCGCACGGTTGACCCGGGCCGGCCCAGTCCGATCTCCGTCGCCTTGTCGTCGCCACCGCACAGGAGCACGATGAAGGTTGTTCCCTCACCCGTTCCTTCCCGAGGAGGTGGGTTGCGATGTCGACCCCCCTGATCGAAGAACACCCGGACATTGCCGCGATGCGGATGCGGTTCGACCGGGCAGCAGAGACCCCGACAGCCCAGATCTCGGACGGTCTGACCTTCCTGACCGGGCTGTACCTGGCGATGTCGCCCTGGGTGGTCGGCTTTACCGGCCACAGCAGCCTCACCACCACCAACGTGTTCACCGGGCTCGCGCTGGCGCTGCTGGCGCTGGGCTTCGCCTCGGCGTACAGCCGCACGCACGGCATCGCCTGGGTGGCGCCGGTGATCGGGCTGTGGGCGATCGTTGCGCCGTGGGTGGTCAACGACACCGGCCTCGACACGAAGGCGGTCGTCAGCAACGTCACCGTGGGCATTCTGGCCTGCGTGTTCAGCCTCGCGGCGATGTCGGTGGGCATGAACCGCCCGATGCGGCGGTAACGCCGGCGGTGGCAGGTTGCCGCGCATGACACGCAGCACGACAGGTGGTGGTGGGGCCCGGCGCCGTGACGCCGCGCCCCACCACCACCTCCAGCCCCGGCTGGGCTGGTCTTCGCTCACGACTGCGGGGCTCGCTGCGCTCACTCCTCGCGCTCGCTAAGCTGGGCCGGCCATGGATCTCGAGACACTGCTGCCCACTGCCTGGCGTACCGCACTGCGGCCGTACCTGGACCCGACCCGCGTCACGGCACTCGGTGAGTTCGTGGCCCGGGAGTACACCGAACAGACCGTGTACCCGCCCGCGGAGGATCTCTTTGCCGCGTACCGGCTCTGCCCACCGGCAGCCACCCGGGTGGTGATCCTCGGGCAGGATCCGTACCACCGGCCGGGGCAGGCGCACGGGCTGAGCTTCAGCGTCCGGCGCGGCGTCGCGGTGCCGCCCTCGCTGCGCAACGTCTACGCCGAGCTCGCCGATGACCTCGGGGTGGCAGTCGCCCGGCACGGCGACCTGACCGGATGGGCCGGCCAGGGTGTGCTGCTGCTCAACGCGGTGCTGACCGTGCGCGGCGGGGCGCCCGGCTCGCATGCCGGCGCGGGGTGGGAGGAGTTCACCGACGCCACCATCCGGGCCCTGGACGGCTGCGGGCACCGGGTGGTCTTCCTGCTCTGGGGCGCGTACGCCCGGAAGAAGGCGGTGCTGGTGACCAACCCGGACCACGTGGTGCACGAGGCGGGGCACCCCAGTCCGATGAACCCGCGCGGATTCCGCGGCAGCCGGCCGTTCAGCGCCGCAAACTCCGCACTCGCCGCGGCGGGCGCACCGGCCATCGACTGGGACCTGACCGGCGTACCGGCCTGACGACCCTGAGGGCGCCCCGGAATGGCGCGATGATCACGGGAAGCCGGGGTCGCCGCGGTACCCTCGTCAGGGTCGCCGAACCACGGCGACGGCGCTGGACAGCGGCGACCGGTGCGGCGACAGGGGGACTGCGGTGAGCCAACCGACCCCTGGCATCCCGCGGAACACCCGCCAGCGCGCCGAGGTGCTCGCGCTGCTCGAAGAGATCGACGGATTTCGCTCCCCGCAGCAGCTGCACACGGCGCTGCGCGACCGCGGTGCCCGGGTCGGCCTGACCACGGTCTACCGCGCGCTGCAGGTCCTCGTCGAGGCGACCGAGGTCGACACGATGCGGCTACCCTCGGGCGAGCAGCTGTTCCGCCGGTGCAGCCCCACCCACCATCACCACCTGGTGTGCCGCAGGTGCAACCGCACCGTCGAGGTCGCCGGCCCGGCGGTCGAGACCTGGGCGGTCGCTGTCGCAGCGCAGCACGGCTTCACCGAGGTCAGCCACACGCTGGAAATCTTCGGCTGCTGCGCCGACTGCACCGGTGCGCGATAGCGTCCGGGCCCGGTCACCGCATCCACCGCCGGCGCTGCGGGCTCCGGCACCCGCGCCAGGATGCGCGCAGCATGACAATCACCGGCACCGGACGGATGTCCGTTGTTGCAGCAGACCGGCGGAACCCGCCGCGTCGGGTGTCCTGGTGAACTCCGCCGGTGAGGCCAACCACTCCTGTCGGACCTTCCACCAGGTGCACGAGGGTACCGGGCGGTCCAGCGTACCGAATCTGACAAAGCTCCGAAGTCGTCGAAGACCAATTCCGGCTTACCAGGATAAAGCGGGAACCGGAGGTCGGTCCGCGCCCCGTTCGGGTCCGCAGCGCGGGGGCGCTGGACGCGCTACCGCGCGGGCAAATCTTCATTGCGGGTTTAGCCGTCAATTGCCGGCCGAACAGTACATATTCGAGCGTGTTTGACAAAAGGCGGCCCGACGTATCAGAGCCGGACTGTCGCGTCAAACGCTGCAGCGCGCATGCGATTCACGCACATTCCATACCGACCTGTCATTGGTACGGTCACAGCAGCGAATCGCGCCTGATTTCAGGTCAGCGTCCGCCCCACTCTCCCACTGTCGACAACCCGTTCCGGGCGGCGCGCCTGCAGCGTCCGTCCCATCGGGTTCCCTGCCCACCCCGGACCTCGCGGGCCCGCTCCACCGAACCGACATCCAGATCGGCGGAACCAACATTCAGAACAGGAGAAGCAATGTCTCAAGGGAGGGCATTGGGAGCGGGTGGCGCCTTCAGCGTCGTACTGACCGGGTTGTCACCGGTCAGCGGTGCCCAGGTCCTGACCACGGCACTGATCGCCGCGGCACTGGTCAGCTCCGGGTTGCTCCTGATCCGGTCAGTGTGGCTGCGCCGGACCAAGGACTGAGCGAAACCAACATGATCACATTGTTCGACGTGGGCCTCGTACTGCTGGTGGCCTGGCCGCTGCACAACCTGATCCTCGTCGCCTGCTCCCTCCGCGACATCCACAGCCGGGTGGGGCGCAGGCGCCTCACCTGGCTCAGCTCGACCTCGCTGCACCCGATCCAGAACCAACCGGACGCTTTCTGGATCATCGTGCCCTGCCTGAACGAGGAGCGTGTCGTGGGCCGTACGGTCCGCGCGGCGCTCGATCTGGCCGGGCCGGCGGGCACGAGCACCCACGTCCTTGTCGTCGATGACGGCTCCGACGACGGTACCCCGGGGGTGG
>Ga0209515_10002278_pt1 | contig 29949 bp, 31 predicted proteins | sample Subgroupgradi54m_FD_187454 | JGI IMG/M metagenome (GOLD analysis project Ga0209515, IMG submission 187454) | Subsurface groundwater microbial communities from S. Glens Falls, New York, USA - GMW60B uncontaminated upgradient, 5.4 m (SPAdes)... ... | reverse complement strand
CGGCGGGCGGCGGCGCGAACGACTGCGGCGGCGGTACGAACGGCGCAGCGGGCGGCGCCGCTGGCGCCGTTGGCGGCGGAACGCTGGCAGGTTTGGGCGCTCCCGCCTGCAAATTCTTCAGCAGGTCCCCGGTGATGGCCGCGTAGCCCATGATCGTCTTCGCCGCCGCCGGCTGAGGCGCGCCCGACGCCAGGCCCGCGCCCGGAATCGCCGCGGGAGGCGGTGCCTCCATCTTCGCCCCGCAGAACACGCAGTGCATCGCGGAGTCCGGAATGTCTTTAGTGCAGCTAGGACACTTCTTCACGCGGCCCCCCTTTTCGGACACGTGCAGTGGAAAAACCCCTGGATCACCGCGATTATAGGGCGACCCGACGCCCGGGTCCATGCGGAGGTCCGATGGCTTCACTCTCCGAATTGAAGGGACACGCGGTCAAGCTGTACGCGCGCGGCGATGCACTCGCTGCATTGCGCTGCTACGACGCGGTGGTCACCGCCGTGCCGCTCGACTACGACGCGCGCATGAAGGTGGCAGACTGCCTGGTCGCGCTGGGCGAGCGCGCCGGCGCCACCGACGTCTACCGCGCCGTCGCCTGGCACTGCGTGAAGTCGGGCCACCCGCTCGCGGCCGTGGTCTGCGCGCGCCTGGTCGAGGCCACATCGGGCACGCCCGCCGAGGAGATCGTCTCGGCGCTGGTCGCCATGTACGGCACGGGCTCCGCCGCGCTGGGCAAGCTGGCCGCACGCATGGCGCCGCCCGCGCCCGACACCGAGGTGCCCAACCCGCCCGACCTGCGCGCCGCCGTCCCGCCCACGTTCATCGGTGGCGCGACCCAGCGCGCGCTGCACTGCCTGGACGCCTTCGACGAGTACCCCGAGGCGCTGCATCCGATCCCGCTGCTCTCCGAGCTGACCGACCAGGCCTTCCGGCGCGTGCTCTCGGCCCTGCTGGTCAAGCGTCTGCCCGACGGAGCGATGGTCATCCGCGAGGGTGAGCCGGGCACGTCGTTCTACTTCCTCGCCGGCGGCACGGTGCGCGTGTTCTCGACCGACTCGCTCGGCCAGCAGAACGACCTGGCGCAGCTGCACGCGGGCTCGCTCTTCGGCGAGATGGCGCTCATCAGCTCGCAGCCGCGCACCGCGTCGGTGGCCGTGGTCGGCGAGGCCGACCTGCTCGAGATCACGCGCGATGCGCTCGCTGGCATCGCTGGTGAGCTGGCCCAGGTCGCGGCCGCGCTCGACCGCTTCACGCGCGAGCGGCTGCTCAAGAACCTGGTCGGGACGTCGCCGCTCTTCCGCCCCTTCTCGCGCGTGCAGCAGCTGGATCTCCTGCGTCGCTTCACCGGCCACGACGCCGCGCCCGGCACCGTCATCATCCGCGAGGGCGACGAGGGCCGCGGCCTGTTCGTCGTCCTCACCGGCGAGGTCGAGGTGGCCAAGCGCGACGACTCGGGCACCGAGGTCCCCATCGCCACGCTCAAGGCAGGCGACGCCTTCGGCGAGATTTCACTTCTGCGCGGCACACCCGCGACCGCGACCGTCACCGCGGCCCGGCAGTCGACCGTGCTCTTCCTCGGGCGCGACTACTTCGACCGCCTGGTGCAGGCCGTGCCGGAGATTCGCCAGTATTTCGAGCAGCTTACCGAGGAACGCCTGGCCGACACCCAGTTCATGCTGCAGGACGAGCTGCAGATCGAAGAGGACGAGATCGTGCTGGTCTAGGTGGCAGACGGGCATCTTGTGCGCCTGGGCCCTATAATGAAGGAGCCATGAACACCACGGACAATTCGAACGGGTCTGGCAGCACCAAGAGCGGCCGCCGGAGCTGGTTCTGGCTGCTCATCCTCATCGCAGTGGCGCTGGTCTGGTGGTTCTGGAGACCGCCTGCCGATCAGGGCCGCGTCGCCGATACGGAAGATCAGGCCATCGCCGCGGCCATCGGCGAGACCGATCCCGATGACATCCTGGTCGACCTGCGCGACGACCTCTCCGACGCGCAGGTGGCCGCGCTGGGCGCGAAGTACGGCCTGCACCTGCAGCTGGTCTCGGCGCAGTCGCACGACGAGCAGTTCTATCGTGCGCACGTCGATCCGGCGCAGCGCGACGCACTGATCGCGGCGCTGGCGCACGAGGGCGCGGTCGAGACCGCCGAGCCCGACGCCGAGATGTGGAAGCAGGACGAAGGCGCCAGCGTGCCGCCGCTCGAGGCTGGCTACCCCAACGACCCGCAGTACAAGTTCCAGTGGCACCTGCGCCAGATCGGCATGCCCGAGGCATGGAAGCTGGCCCAGGGCGACGGCGTCATCGTCGCTGTCATCGACACCGGCGTCGCCTACGAGGACTACGGCCGCTTCCACCGCGTGCCCGACCTCGAGGGTGTGACCTTCGTGAAGGGCTACGACTTCGTCGCCAACAAGCCGCACGCCAACGACGACCACGGCCACGGCACGCACGTCGCCGGCACCATCGCGCAGGCGACCAACAACGGCATCGGCGTGGCCGGCGTCGCGCCGCACGCGATCATCATGCCGCTCAAGGTGCTGGGCGCGGGCGGCTCGGGCTCGACCGCGGGCATCGCCGACGCCATCCGCTACGCCGCCGACAACGGTGCCAAGGTCATCAACATGTCGCTGGGCGGACGCTTCCGCTCCAAGGTGCTCGAGCGCGCCGTGAAGTACGCGCATGACAAGGGCGTGGTGGTCGTGTGCGCCGCCGGCAACGACGGCGCGGGTCGCGTCTCCTACCCGGCCGCGTACGACGGCGCCATCGCCGTGGCGGCCACGCAGTTCGACGAGACGACCACGTTCTACTCCAACCGCGGCAAGGAGATCGACGTCGCGGCGCCCGGTGGCAACACCCAGGTGGACCAGAACAACGACGGCATGCAGGACGGCGTGCTGCAGAACACCATCGAGATCGGCAATCCGGAGAAGGACGGCTACTTCGCCTTCATGGGCACGTCGATGGCGTCGCCGCACGTGGCCGGCGTGGCCGCGCTCATCGTCAGCGCGGGCGTGACCGAGCCCGACGCGGTGGAGAAGATCCTCAAGGAGTCGGCACGCGTGCCGGCGGCCGGGCCCAACAAGGGCAAGGCTGACGCGCTCAAGTACGGCGCGGGCATCATCGACGCGCCCGCGGCGCTCAAGGCGGCGCGCACCAACACGGGCGGCTGGCAGCTCGGCCTGGGCCTCTTGCTCGCGGGCGCGGTCGCCGCGGCGGCGCGCAAGCGCGGCCTGGAAGTGCGCCTGGGCCCGTCGTACCTGGGCGGCGTGCTGCTGGGCGCGAGCGGGCTGTTCTTCCTGCCCTGGCTGGGTAGCCTGGGCGAGCGGGCCTCGTCGCTGCCGCTTTTGCACACGCTGACCTACGGCTTCCCGTCGTGGGACCTGTCGCTGCTCGGGCCGGCCAGCCATGGCAACGCGCTGTTCTTCTCGGCGCTGGTGCCGTTCGTGCTGCTGGCAACGCTGTACAGCGTGCCGCGTCTGCGCGGCCTGCTCGCCGGCTTCGCCCTGGGCGTCGCCGGGCACCTGCTGTTCCACGCGGCGGCCGGCATGGTCGACGTGCGCTGGGTGCCCAACGTGCTCATGCTCGACCAGGTCTGGCTGGCGCTGAATGCTGCCGCCTGCGCCGGGCTCGCCTTCCTGTCGCTGCGCCGCAGCTAGCCCTTCCCGACGATCCCGCCTATAGTCGCCGCGTGCTTTGGCGCGACCACCCTCTCCTGGGGCCGGCCCATACCATGCCGACTCACTTCTGGGGGCCCGAGGAGCTGGACCACCAGGCATGGATGGAGTTCGCCGCGCGCCTCGATACCGCGCGCGAGCTCGACATGCTCATCGCCGCGCTCGACGGGTCCACGTCGGTGCTCGACGTCGGCGGCGGCACCGGCACGCTGACCACGGCGCTCGCGCGCCGCTTCGGACGCTGCGTGGTGGTCGAGCCCAGCGCGGCCCAGGCGGCGCGCATCCAGGCCGACCCGGGCTCGATCATCGACGTGCTGCCCGGTCGCGGCGAGGCCCTCCCGGTGGCCGACGGCGCCTTCGACGCGGTCATGTCGACGTGGGTCCTGCAGTACCCCCACGACCCGTTCGTCGCGGTCGCCGAGATGGCGCGCGCCTGCATCGACCGTCCGGGCGGGCGCGTCGTCCTGGTCCAGGCTGCGCCCGGCAACCAGATGGTCGACATCTACAACGCCGAGGCCAAGGTCGCCGGCCTGCCCCGCGCGCACCACGGCTGGCTGCTCGCCGGCGCCATCGACATCCTCGAGATGCGCGGCTTCTCGATTGCCCTGGCCGGCGTCCGCTCCAGCGTCCAGTTCCCCGAGGGCGACCCCGCCGCCGCCGCCTCTCTCCTCCAGCGCCTCCACTTTGCCGGCCACCCCCGCGCCGAAGCCATGCGCGCCGAGACCACCCGCATGATTTCCGAAATGTTCGCCCGCGCCCCCGCCGAGCTCGCCGACGACGGCGTCCTCCTCATCGCCCGCCGCTGAGGGGACGGTGTTGCCAATTTAACTTTCGGCTGGAAGTGGCCGGAATTCTTCGCAACGAAAGTTAAATTGGCAACACCGTCCCCAGCCAGAGGACGGCGAGGGCGATGAGGAGGGTGGTGAAGGTGATGAGGGAGCCGTAGGCGAAGAAGCGGCGGAAGCCGATGCGGCCGCGCTCGCCGGCGCTCTCGAAGACGATGAGGTTGGCCATGCTGCCGAAGAGGGTCAGGTTGCCGGCCAGCGTCGAGGCCATCGCGAGCAGGATGTAGCCGCGCGTCGGATCGGGCAGCGCGGGGACGAGCTTCACGGCCACCAGCACGAGCGGGACGTTTGAAATCAGGTTGGACGCGACCACGATGAAGGCCGCGAAGGAGAGCGGGCCGAGGGCGTCGTGACGGGCGAAGACGGGCGTCAGACGGTCGAAGGCCAGCTGCAGCGCGCCCGACTTCTCGACCCCGCGCACGACCACGAAGAGCCCGGCGAAGAACAGCAGCAGGATCCAGTCGACGCGCAGGAGCGCCTTCTTGGGCGTGTGACGCGCGGCCAGGATGAGCAGGGCGGCCGCGGCCATGGCCGCGCCGGCCAGGCGGAAGCCGGCCATGGCCAGGCCCACGAACAGCGCCAGCGCGGCCAGCGCCTTTCCCGCGAGCACCTTGTCGAGGTACGCGCGCGGCGGCGCCCGCTCCTTGAGCGGCCCCACGGGCAGCTCGCGCCGGAATAGCCACGACAGCAGCGCCGCGTCGGCGGCCAGGCTGAGCAGGGCCACCGGCAGCGCGTGCGCGGTGTAGCCGAGAAAGCTGGGCGCGCCCGGCGCCGCGCCGACGATCATGTTCTGCGGGTTGCCGGTGTACGTGGCCAGGCCGCCCAGGTTGGTCGCCGTGGCCAGCGCCAGCAGGTAGGGCAGCGCCGGCAGATCGGCTTCCACGATCACCGCCAGCACCAGCGGCGTGAACATCAGACACACGGTGTCGTTGACCAGCAGCGCCGACAGACCGCCACTCACGAACACCAGTGCCCACAGGAGCGAACGCGCCGAGCGCGCGCGCGTGACCACGAACCACGCGATGTTGCGGAAGAACGCCGCCTCCATCAGGTACGCGGCGATGATCATCATGCCGAGCAGGAGCGTGATCGTGTCCATGTGCACGGCCGCGTACGCCTCGTCGACCGAGAGCACGCCGAACGCGACCATCGCGACCGCGCCGCACATGGCCGCCGCGGGCCGGTCCACCAGCACGTAGGGCAGGCGCAGCCCGGCGACCGCCACGTAGGTCACCACGAAGATGAGGAGCGCGACCGTCACCGCGAACGATTATCGCGATGACGGTCGGAGAGGCGAAGGACTACTTCGTGGTGCCCTTGGGCTTGTGCGTCTTGCCCTTGTGCGTCTTGCCGGCCGGCTTGGCCGCCGCCTCGTCCTCGGCAGCGTTGCCGGTCTCGTCCTCGGCGCGGTCGCCCGGGCCGGGTCTGGCCTGGTCTTCGGCGCTGATCACGCCCAGCTGGGCGGCCATGGCCATGCCGTTGTGGAACGCATACACGTGCGAGACCTTGTCACCGGTGAACTTGTAGAAGTTGTAGTCGGTGTTCTGCACCGTCTTGCCGGTCTTCTTCAGCTTCATCTCGGGCAGGTCGCCGGTGTTGGACATCCGGTAGTCCAGGCGGCTCAGCACCCAGTTGCCTGCGGCCAGGTAATCGGCATTCAGGATGGTGAAGTCGGAGAAGGCCTTGTTCATGTCGACGAGCGACTTGCGCAATGCCTTCTTGCCCTTGACGTCCTTGGGCGACGACAGGTCGCTGACCACCACGTCGTCGGTGACGATGGCCAGCACCTGATCGACATTGCCCGCGGCGAATGCCTGATCGGCATTCTTGATCTTGGTCATGTTGGCAGTCTCCGCCGCGCTGCTCGACGCGATCGCGACCTCGCGCTGGCTGTCATCCCAGCCCTTGTCGTCGACCGGGCGCGCCGGCATGTGCACGATGCCCAGCTGCGCGAGCGCCACACCCGGGTCGAAGAGCAGCGCCTGGCGCTTGATCTTGCCGTCGTTCGAGAACTGCAGGTGGACCACGCCGTAGAGGCCAATCTTCTTGTTGGTCGGACCCGCGGTCGAGACCGGGCCGGAGTTGGTGCCGGTCGCGTGCACGATGGCCACCAGCGTTTGACCATCGACGAGGGCGAGCTCGCGCGTGAGCTTCAGATCCGGGAAGGCCGTCCACAGCTGCGGCTGGAACAACCGATCGATGACGTCGCGCTGGCCCTTGAACTCCGTGTTGCTGCCGACGATCATCGTGCCCGCGTCGTCGGCGAAGAAGCCCGACAGCGCGGTGACGTCCTTGGAGTTGAACGCGGCCAGGAGCGCGTCGAAACGCTTGGCCAGATCCTGCGAACTCAGCTGCGCCATCGGCGCACCCGCGGTCGTGCCTGGTGTCCCTGGCGTGCCCTGGCCCGTGGCATTCGGCTGGCCCATGGCGCCCGGCTGGCCTCCCGGCTCGCCCGGCTGAGCACCCGGTTGGCCCGGCGTATTGCGAGCCCCCGGCGCGTTCGGTGCCTGGTCGGGATTCCGGTACTGCCCACTCGGCGCCTCCGCCGGCGCAGCGTCCACCTCCGCCGGCTGCATCGGAACTTCGGCAGGCTCGCGACTGCCGCTGCCTTCCTTCTTGCCGCACCCCGCCAGCACCACCAGCGAGGCAACCATTGCGCATCCTATGTTCTTCATGGCGCTTCTCCCCAGGTTGCACTCGCGAGACGATCAAGCTCGTCTTCGCGCAGTGGCCTCTATTTCGACACGCATTCTCGGATCGACAAGTCCGCAGACGATCGCAGTCGCCGCGGGTCGGACACTTCCGAGGCGCTCACCGCACACCGAGGCGATGTGCGGCCAGTCTGCCGCGTCCGGCACGTAGTACCGGATCCGCACGATGTCAGCCAAATGGCAATTTGCCTGTGCGAGCGCGGCCTCGATGTTGGCAAAGGCCTGCCGCGTCTGCCCGGCGGCATCGTCGCAGATGGTCATGGTCGCGTAGTCGAATCCGGTCGTGCCGGAGACGTAGACCATGTCGCCGTCGACGAGCGCGCGCGAGTAACCCCAGTCGCGTTCGAACGAAGATCCCGAGGAGATGAGCTGGCGCATGCCGCGGTCGTACCGCGCGGCGCCGCAGAGCGCTACCCGTCGAGTGCGTAGAGCGCGATGGTCTCTTCCTTGCCGCGTACCTTGACGTCCTTCTCGACCAGGCGCAGGGCGAAACGCCCGCGGTCGCGCAACCCGGCCACGATGGTGTCGCTGACCAGGATGGCCGCGCCGTAGTCCTTGGTCAGCGCCTCGACCCGCGACGCCACGTTGACCGCGTCGCCGACCACGGTCGACTCGATCTTGGAGATGAAGCCGATGGTGCCCATGATCACCTCGCCGCCGTGGATGCCGATGCCGATGTCGATCGCGGCCAGGCCGCGCGCGGCGCGCTCGCGGTTGAACTCGAGCAGCGTCTTGCGCATGGCCAGCGCGGCATCGAGCACACCGTCGGTGGCCTCGTCGTCGAAGAGGGCCATGATGGCGTCGCCGATATACTTGTCGATGAAGCCGCCGCAGCCGCTGATGGCCTGGCCCATGCGCGCCAGGTACTGGTTCAGGAAGTTGAACACGTCGAGCGGCAGCATGCCTTCGGACAGCCGGGTGTAGCCGCGGATGTCGGCGAACAGCACGCTGATACGCCGGCGCGCGGCCACGCCCACCTGGATGTTCTCCACGCCGCCGGGCGCGATCACCTGCAGGAACTTCTGCGGCACGAAGCGTTCGAACGACTGGATGGTCCGCTGCAGCCTTCCGAACGAGTGCTGCAGCGCCGCGGTCATGTCGTTGAAGGCATTGGCGAGCGCGCCGATCTCGTCGCCGCGCGTGACGTCGGCACGGTGGGCGTAGTCGCCATTGGCGATCTGCGCCGCGCTGGCCTGCAGGCGGCGCACCGGACGCGACATGCGCCCGGCCAGGATCCACGCGCCGGCCAGGCCGGCGAGCAGGGCCAGCGCGCCGATGCCGAGCGCCTTGCGCACCGCCGCGGCCACCGCGCGGTCCACCGCCGCCAGCGAGATGCCCACGCGCAGCGTGCCCACCGACCGGTGCGACGCGATGCGCAGATCCGCCGCCACCTCGACCAGCCGCTCGCCACGCGCGGCCCGGCGCGTGCCGCCCACCTTGACGTCGCGCAAGAGCCAGGTCTCGATCGAGCGCGGCGCCTCGGCCGACTTCAGCGCCGCGCGCGTGACCACCAGCGGCACGAGGTCGGGCACGTACTGATCCGACAGCTCCACCGGCGCCGCGGCGACGATCCGGTCGCCCAGACGCTGATCCGAGACCACCACATACACGAAGTCAGGGTTGTCCTTGAGCAGCAGCTCGGCGCCGATGCGGATCTGGCTCCAGTTCTCGTCGTCGAGCTCGTTCATGAACGCGTTGGCCAGGGCGACCGCAAAGCTGCGCGCCTCCGACGCCTTCTGCTGGCGCAGCACGCGCCGCATGTCGGTCGTCCACACCCAGACGACCACGGCCACGACGGCGACCACGAGCAGCGTCACCGCGGTCATCAGCCGGGTGCGGATCGAATGGAAGCCGGTCACGGGCCGACCTCGATCTCTTCCAGGAACGTGACCCAGTAGCGGTCGCCGTAGCGATCGGCGCACGCGGGCGGGATGGCCACCGCGAGCGGTCCGCCCAGGCGTGCCGTCACCGGCGCATGGTCGGCGCCCCAGTGCGTGACGATGAGCGGATCGCACGCGGCCAGGTCAGCCGCCGCGATGCGAATCGGGTCCTTGGCGTCGCGCTGGATGGGCGCCTTGCCGCGCAGGGTGATGCCAGCGCCGGGCGGCACGCTCACGCCCGCCGCGGTCAGCACGGCGCCGAGCCGCACGCCCGACAGCGCCACCTCGCCGCTCGGCCAGTGCACCTTGAAGCCGACCGGGCCGGTCTGCGTGGCCTGGGGCAGCGCCGCCAGCGCCGCCGCGTCGAGCGTCTGGCCGCCCACGCGCAGCGCGATCGGCTCGGTGCCGACGATCATGTGGGTGACGTAGAAGCACCAGTAGCGGTCGGGGTACAGCGTCCGCGTCTCCTCGTACTCGCTGTGCGGGAAGACCAGGAAGATGGGCCCGCCCGCGGCGCGCGCGATCGGCTTGCCGTCCGCGGCGATGGCGAGCGTGATGGGAAAGCGACGCGCGTCGGCCTGCTTCACGGTCGAGCGGAATGCGTCGTAGGCGACGAACGTGATCTCGTCCGCGCTCGCGTCGGCCTGCACGCGCGCGAGCAGATCGGCGACGCGCACGCCGCGGAAGTCAGTCACCGACGAAGGATCGGCAGGACTCTGCGGGCTGTGCGTGCGCACGTGCGTGGTTGCCAGCGCGTCGATGTCCTTCCAGCCCAGCGTCTCGCCCGGATGGGCCACGCCGCCGGCGATCCCGAGCGTCCATGCCGGCAGCGCGGCTCGGGTCGCGCTCGCGGCGATGGCCGCGCCGTTGGCCTCGACGGCCTCCAGGCGCCATTTCTCCAGCTGCCCATCGGAGGGCCGCTCGCGGCACGCGCTGACCAGCGCCAGCGCCACGAGTGCCACGCGCGTGCGTTTCACCGGTGTAGGATACGCCATCCATGTACCCGACTCCGCATCGGTTGTTCATCGGCAAGGACAACCACAAGTTCTTCGTCTCGCACATGACCGTGCTGCCCGACGGCACGAAGGAACGCCTGCACGGGCACAATTACATGGTCACGCTGCGCATCGACCTGCGTGACATCTCGTTCCAGAACTTTCTCCACTTCGACGTGTTCAAGAAGTCGATGGAGGCGCAGTGCAGGGAGTGGGACGAGCACGTGCTCGTGGCCGAGCAGAACCCGTACCTCGAGATCGTGCGGCGCGAGCCTGCCGAGGTCGAGTTCCGCCTGTGCGGCAAGCGCTACGTGCTGCCCGCCGACGAGGTCATCTTCCTGCCGCTCGAGAACATCGTGGTCGAGACGCTGTCACGCGAGTTCTGCCAGCGCATCATCGCGCGCATGGGCGCGGCGCTCGACAGGAAGCTGGTCGCCAGCCTGGACGTCTCGGTGACCGAGACGCTCGGGCAGGGCGGGGGCTACTTCCACGTGATCGCGTGACCTGGGTTAGGTAGTAGAGTCCGACGCGATGCTGAAGTTAGACGCGCGGTTCAAGCTGTTCCTCTTCCTGGTCGGCGGCTTCGTCACCTGCCTCATCATCGGCGACCTCATCGGCGGCAAGCTCTACGCCACCAAGGTGGCCGGCATCGAGTTCGTCATCTCGGTGGGCATGATCCCGTTCCCGGTCACCTTCCTGCTGACCGACCTCATCAACGAGTTCTACGGCCACCGGATGGCACGCACGGTCACCTGGGTCGGCTTCTTCATGGCCGTCCTGACCGTGACGCTGGTCTACGTGGCCTCGGCGGTGCCCTACGCGCCGTTCTCGGCCATCACGCAGCAGAGCTACGAGAACGTCTTCCTCGGCTCGCTGCGCATCTTCGTGGCGTCGCTGATCGCGTTCATCTTCTCGCAGTACACCGACATCGGCGTCTTCCGCATCATCAAGACGTTCACCAAGAACCGCCTGCTCTGGCTGCGCGCGACCGGATCCACGGCGGTCTCGCAGCTCATCGACACCTGCGTCATACAGACCATCGCCTGGGTGGGCACGCCGGTGCAGCCCAAGATCCCCAGCATCATCGTCACGTCGTACGTGGTGAAGCTGATCGTGGCCATCGGCCTGACGCCGCTCATCTATGCCGGCCACGCCCTCGTGGAGCGCTTCATCGGCATCGACCCGGTGGTCCTGGACAAGGACGGCATGGTCGTCACACCGCTCGAGAAGCAGATCTAGGCGGCGCAGGCGGCGCGGACGATCGCACTCCGGACCCCGAAAAGTCGAAAGCCCCCGGCCCGTCAACCGGAGGCTTTCAGCGAAAGATCATCGTCGGTGGTGCAGTCTAGTCTTTGCTACCAGTCCAGGTCAGGCGAGTCTAAGAGCCAACAAAGCTATAGTCTAACTACTAATTATTCTAGATACTTACGCAACGTACGGTTGCTCGTTACGACTGCAGACGGGGATATAGGCTTCGCTAAGCTGCTTTACAGTCCGGGAATAAAGCAACCTCGATGCCAGCAGGGTCGAAGAGCGGCTAAGCGCTTGTAATGCGACCAGATCGGTGTAACCTTCGGGTCCTGTCGCGCTCCGGGGGCCTCTGGGCACCGCGACACCCGTGTCACGGGGGTCGATGCGCACGCAACTTTTTGCAGAGCTTGAAGGCGGTTCATGTCCGCAAACCTCCTGGTCGTCAACGCCGACGGACCCGAGACGCGCGTCGCCCTGATTGAGAAGGGCGTCCTTTCCGAGCTGTTCATCGAGCGGAAAAAAGAGCGCGGCATCGTCGGAAACATCTACAAGGGACGTGTCGTACGCGTCCTCCCCGGCATGCAGGCTGCGTTCGTCGACATCGGCGTCGAGAAGGCCGCATTCCTCTACGTGGCCGACGTGCGCGGCGGCGGCGACTTCAAGACCATGTTCGCCGAGGACGACGAGGAGCGCGAGACCAACGACGAGCTGCCGCGCGAGGAGCTGGCCAAGGCCACGCGCCACCAGAAGATCGAGGACCTGCTCAAGGAAGGGCAAGAGGTCCTGGTCCAGGTCGCCAAGGAGCCCATGGGCACCAAGGGCGCGCGCATCACCTCGTACGTCTCGCTACCCGGACGTCACCTGGTGTTCATGCCGACGGTGGACCACATCGGCATCTCGCGTCGCATCGGCACCGACAAGGAACGCAAGCGGCTGCGCGAGATCATCGATTCGCAGCGACCCAAGGGCGCGGGCTTCATCGTCCGCACCGTCGCCGAAGGAGCCACCGAGAAGGAGCTCCGCGACGACATGGACTTCCTCATCAAGCTGTGGCGCGAGATCCTGCGCAAGAACGAGAAGGCGCGCCCGGCCACGATGCTGTACTCGGATCTCGATCTGCTGCTGCGCATCGTGCGCGACAACCTGACCGAGTCCATCGACAAGCTCATCATCGACTCCAAGCCGGAGTTCGAACGCGTGCAGAAGTTCGTCGCCGCGTTCATGCCGCAGTTCCAGGGCCGCGTCGAGCTGTACGAGAGCAAGGAACCCATCTTCGACGGCTACGGCATCGAGGTGGAGCTGGACCGCGCCATCGAGCGCAAGGTCTGGCTCAAGTCGGGCGGCTACCTCATCATCGACGCGGGCGAGGCGCTGACCGCGATCGACGTCAACACCGGCAAGTTCGTGGGCAAGCGCAACCTGGAAGAGACCATCACCAAGAACAACCTGGAGGCGTGCCGCGAGGTCGCCGACCAGCTGCGCCTGCGCAACATCGGCGGCATCATCGTGGTCGACTTCATCGACATGGACAAGGAGCAGAACCGCGAGAAGGTCTTCAAGGCCTTCCAGGAGAGCCTGAAAGCGGATCGCGCCAAGTCGAACGTGTCCAAGATCAGCGAGCTCGGCCTGGTCGAGATGACGCGCAAGCGCACGCGCGAGTCGCTGGCGCGCAAGCTGACCGAGGCCTGCTTCTACTGCGAGGGCAAGGGCTACCTCAAGTCGAAGACCACCATCTGCTACGAGATCCTGCGCGAGGTGCGGCGGCAGGGCGACGCGTTCAAGGAAGACACCATCGTCGTGCAGTGTCATCCCGAGATCGCCGAGCTCCTGTCGACGAGCGACCTGGAGTACGTCGAGCAGGTGGAGAAGCGGCTGCAGAAGAAGGTGCTCATCAAGGCACGCGGCAGCTTCCACCTGGAGCACTTCGAGATCGTCGGCAAGAAGGCGGCGGAGAAGCAGGCGGAGCGCCAGGGCGGCGACCGCGAGGGCCGGCAGGAAGGCAAGCCGGCGCGCAAGGAACGCGAGCGGGGCGGCGGCGACCGGCCGCCGCGTGACGAGCGTCCGCGCGAGGACCGCGGCGAGCGCCCGGAGCCGAAGGAACGCGGGGAGAGCCGCGAAACCAAGGAGAATGGGGGCGGCGATGAAAGCACCGCGGAAGCTCGTCCCACGCGATGATCGGGTGACCATCAACCACGAGTTCTCGTCGGTGGACGAGTTCATCGCGGAGTACGTCACCAACATCAGTCGCTCGGGCGCGTTCATCAAGACCAAGGAGCCGCTGGCCCTGGGCACCAAGGTGAACCTCAAGTTCACCGTCATCATCGACGAGCTCGAGACCATCGAGGGCATCGGCGAGGTGGTGCGCGTGCAGCACGAGCCGCCCGGCATGGGCGTGGTGTTCGTGGAGCTGACCAGCCACTCGCAGGACCTCATCGCCAAGCTCATCACCAAGCGCCGCATCGGCCAGCGGCCCGAGCGCCGCTCGTCCTCGTCGGAGCGTGCGGCCAGCGAGCCGCCGCCGCTGCCACCTTCACCGGCCGCGCCGCCGCGCCGGCGCTAACGCGAGCCGATTTCGCGTCATACTGGAAGCATCGCCGTGAGCATCACCAAGAGATTCGTCGACCTCGCCAAGTCCAACCTGAACGCGCTGCTGGAGAAGGCGGCCGAGACCGCCGACCCGCGGCGCAAGCTGAGCAACCTCTCCGACGCCGAGCTGGAGGGCGAGCTGGCGCGCCGCCGCTCCGCCCGCGACGGCGAGGCGGCGGTCAACGCCGCGCGGGCGCGCGTGGATGCCACTGACGCGCCGCCGCCGCCGCCCAAGGCCGCGCCTGGCGCGCCCCGGCCGAATGGTGCGCCCGCGACGGGCGCCGCGGCCGACCGCGAGGCCCGCGAGAAGGCCGCACGCGAGCGCGAGGCCCGCGTCAAGGCCGCGCGCGAGGCGCGCGAACGCGAGGTCCGCGCCCAGCAGCAGGCGCAGGACCGGGCGCGCCAGCAGCAGGCGCAGGCCAAGTCGGCTCCGCCGCGCGGCGCGGGTGGCGCGGGCGCGGGCAGCCCGGGCGCCGGTGCCGGCGCGCGCAAGCCTCCCCGCGGCGCCGACCCGATGGTGGTGCAGTACTACGCCCGCCTCGAGCTGACCTACGGCGCGCCCTGGGACGAGGTGAAGATCTCGTACCGCCGCCTCATGCGCCGTTACCATCCCGACATGCACGCCCACTCACCCGAGAAGCTCAAGGCGGCCACCGAGGTCGCGCAGGCGCTCACGCAGGCCTACAACGAGCTGGACAAGCTGCTCAATTCGTAATGCTGAAGGCATTGAGAGGTACCCGCCCGTGATTCCCTGGCAGGAGCTGGGCCGCGCCCGCGCGCCCGATGGTGGTGAGCTGGTGCTCAGGCAGCGCGGCGGCGACTACGAGATCCGCGTCGACGGCTTCGACCTGATGTCCAACCGCGCGCACGGCTCGGAGGAGGAGCTGGCGCGCCTGGCCTGCGCCCACGTGACCGCCGCCGAGGCCCCGCGCGTGCTCGTGGGCGGCCTGGGCATGGGCTACACGCTGCGCGCCACCCTCGACGTCCTGCCGCCCGGCGCGCAGGTCGTCGTGGCCGAGATCGTGCCCGCGGTGGTCGAATGGAACCGCGGCCCGCTCGCGCCCCTGGCCGGCTGCCCGCTCGACGACCCGCGCTCCGCGGTCCACGTCGGCGACGTGGGCGCGCTCCTGCGCACCACCACGGTGCGCTTCGACGCCATCATGCTCGACGTCGACAACGGCCCGCAGTCCCTGGTCCGCAAGGGCAACCAGCTGCTCTACTCGCCCGTCGGCCTGCAGACCACCAAGAACGCCCTGCGCCGGGGCGGCATGCTGGCCGTCTGGTCCTCGGACCGTTCGAGCACCTTCGAGACGCGCCTGCGCAAGGCCGGCTTCGCCGCCCGCAGCGTCGACGTTCCCGCGCGCGGCAAGGCGGGCGGCCCGAAGCACACCATCTTCCTGGCGCAGGCCGCGTAGATCCGAGATTCCGGCTGGCCGTCAGCGAAGCGGATCGCAGCCGGCGACGACGTGGTCACCCACGACATGGAAGCGCATGACCTCGCCTCCGGCCGGGGCAGCATCCGTGGCGATCTTGTAGCACTCGCCCGACACCAAGGGCTGCGCCGCGACGTACTCGATGAAGCCATCGGGCAACGTCCCGTAGCGGATGCGATTGACGCCGGCCACCTCGACGCCGAGGCGAGCGCGCACGTCCCACATTGGCGTGCCATTCGACGCGCTGACCTCGACGTTCTTGGCCACCCAGCCGCGCCCATGACCGAATTCTGGGCTGGGCAGCTTGCCGTCGGTGATGGCGAGCTTCGATCCCGCTTCACCGATGCAGGCGCAGCTGAGGAGCGCGGCGAGCACCAGGACTTTGCTGGTCAGCGCCATCCCCTCGCACTCCCCAGCTCAGTGCAGCTCGCCGCTGAACGAGGCCAGGCCCTCGAAGTTGTCGAGCTGGTCGACGCTCTCGAGGAAGTTCGTCCCGAAGCGTGTCTTCATGTCGTGGTAGCCCTCGACGATGTCGATCTCGAGCGCCCTGAAGCTGACCGGCAGGATGCCCGAGTCGGCCGGGGGCGCGAAGCTGGCCAGCTGGTGCACGTCCACCTTGAGCGGCGAACCGACGAAGCCAGGCGCGACTACCACCCAGACGTTCTTCTGGTTGTTCGGGTCGTTGGGCTCGCCCCAGGGCAGGGCAATGGCGACGATGTCCCCACCGGACAGGCGGCCCGCCTGCTCGTCGTCGGCGGCCTGGATCTTCCATTCGAAGGTCTGCGTCGCGGCTGCGTAGGTGGACTCGAACACGCGCGGCATGGCCAGCGACAGGTCGGCGGTGTAGGCCGCGCCCACGTCGTTGGCGTACGCCTCCTTGGCGAGCATGAACACCACACCATCAGTTTTGGTGGGGTCGCTGGCGCTCGGGAAGGACGCGAGCGCCGAGTGCGCGATGGCTTCGACGTAGGCAGGCGCCGTCGGCACCATGACCGCGCCGGGGCTCTGCGCGTCGCCGGAGAACGGATAGGTCTCATAGGGCAGGCCGTGGCGGTACGTATCCAGGGTGCCTTGTGTGCGCGTGGCGCCATCCGGGACGTTGACGATGCTGAAGGACACTTTGGGCGTGGTTGGCGTACGCCACTGCGGCATGGTGATCACCTGCCCGGCGGGCGGTGGCGCCTGATCGACGAGCACGGAGGCGCCGAGCATCTGGCCGTTGGTGTTGAGCGCTCGGCCCACGAGGGTGAACTTGCCCGCCGCATCGAGGCAGTTCCTGCGTATGGTGATCATCGCCGTCATCGACGTGGGGCTCACATTGGCGCTGCAGTTGCCCATGAGCAGGTCGCCGTGGTCGGCGCCCACGGGCAGCGCCTGCGTCTGCACCACGACCGTGCTGACGACATCCGACGAGAAGCTCCTGCGGTTGTTGACATTGATCTTGTCGTCGACCTCGACGTCGAGGATGGTGAACAGCCGCTTGGACGAGCCGCCGTTGGCATCCGGCTCGAGCCAGCCGATGCTGAGGATGTCGCCCTCGGTGATGTCGAACACGGCCGAGCCGGTGCCCGACGTGACTGCCTGGCCGATGAGCGTGCCGTCGACCGTCGTGTGCACCACGGTCGCGCCGACCACGGGCGACTCGTCGTCGTGCACCGCGACGAGGGTGGCCTTGCCCACCTTGGGCCCCTCGGGAGGATCAGGAATCTTGCCGCACGCAGCCGCCCCGAGCACGAGCGACAGCACACCCGCGCCCCAACGCAAGCTAATGAAACGATTCATGGTCTGGGCATCATACAACGACTACGAGGCGCTGAGGAGATCCACGTCCTCGGGCTTCACCAGCTCGCCCACCAGCGCGATGTAGTCCTCGCCCCACTGCTCGACCAGGAGCGTCTTCTCGCCCGCTGCGCCATAGCGCCACCAGCGACAGCGCATGGACACGTTGCGGGCGGGGCCCTTGACGCCAGGTACGTCGGCGAACTGGCCGTTCAGCACGGTGGTTGCGGTGCCGCGCTGGGCGAGCTTGTAGGAGACGCCGTCGAACGCAAGGGTCTCGGGCGGGTAGCCGGTCAGGGCCAGGCCCTTGGCGCGCGTCATGAGGCGCACGGTGGTCATGCCGATGCGCTCGAGGCCGATGATCCACCAGCGCTCGTCGGGCGCGTCGATGCAGCGGGCGCCGCGCCAGGTGTGGCCGTCCTCGTCGTAGGTGACCACGCCTTCGACCAGCCAGTCCTTGCCGCCGTGCTGGACGATGTCGTCCACGCGCACGTCCTTGATGGTGCGCTCGAGCAGGGCCTTGGCGCTCGAGCCGCCCGCGGCCGGCAGCGCCGTCTCGATGCCGCGTGCCCGCCCCACCCGGTAGGCGATCAATCCGCCGCTCGCCATCGCGAAGACTCCGAGCAGGATCCAGAGCATGCGCGCCGCACGATAGCACACACGAAACCGTGCGCTCCCGCATCCGAATTTGGCCACCGATGTACGTACGCTCGCTGACGCGGCGCGGCAACGACTCCGGAAATATCAACGACTTGCGTGTTGACAAGGCTGGCCACGAGTCGCTACACAGCCCCATGCGCCTGAGGTTCTCTCCGGCGTATCCCCTTGGAGGAAAATGATGGTCGCCGTCCCGAAGGCCGAAGACATCCGCCGCGTGCTCGACGATGAAGGCAACGTCGTTCCTGGCGCGCAGGTGCCTGCGATACCCGAAGAGGATCTGCGCGCGCTCTACCGCTGCATGCTGCAGGTTCGCGTCATGGATGACCGCATGATGCGGCTTCAGCGCCAGGGTCGCCTCGGCTTCTACATGATGTCGATCGGCGAGGAAGCCACGCACATGGCGGTGTACGCGCTGCGGCCCGCCGACTGGGTCTTCCCCAGCTACCGCGAGCCGGGCGCCGCGTTCTTCCGTGGCTATTCCATTCGCGAGTACATTGCCCAGCTCTATGGCAACTCGGAGGACCCGGTGAAGGGCCGCCAGATGCCCGTGCACCACTCGGTCAAGCGCATCAACTACGTGTCCATCTCGTCGCCGGTCGGCACGCAGATCCCGCAGGCCACCGGCGTGGCCATGGCGTCCAAGATCACCGGCCAGGAAGACGTCGCCATCGTCTACTTCGGCGAGGGCGCCACCTCGACGGGCGAGTTCCACGTGGGCCTGAACTTCGCCGGCGTCTACAAGGCGCCGTGCATCTTCCTGTGCCGCAACAATGGCTGGGCCATCTCGACCTCGCGCGAGAAGCAGACCGCGTCCAAGACCTTCGCCATCAAGGCGGCGGCCTACGGCATGCCCGGGATTCGCGTCGACGGTAACGACATCCTCGCGGTCATCCAGGTGACCGCCGAGGCGGCCGCGCGCGCGCGCGCCGGCGAGGGCCCGACGCTGATCGAGTGCCTGACCTACCGCCGCCAGGGCCATTCGTCGTCGGACGATCCGTCGGTGTACCGCGATCCCAACGAGCCCAAGCAGTGGGAGCCCAAGGATCCGCTGGATCGCTTCGCCAAGTACCTGGAGTCGAAGCGGCTGTGGTCGCCCGAGTGGGACAAGCAGCAGCGCGCCGAGATCGACGCCGAGATCACCAAGGCGCATGATGCGGTGTGCAACCTGCCCGCGCCGCCGGTCGAGAGCATGTTCGATGACGTCTTCGAGCACACGACCCCGCAGCTCGACGAGCAGAAGGCCTGGCTCATGCAGCAGAGCCGCACCAAGAGCCCACACTACCACCACTAGACCTGCACCCGGATCAAGACAAGGATCGCAGACCCATGGCTCAGATGAACATCATTCAAGCCGTCAACGACGCGCTCAAGCTGGAGATGCGCCGCGACAAGCGCGTGGTGATCCTGGGTGAAGACGTCGGCAAGTTCGGCGGCGTGTTCCGCGCCACCTCGGGCCTCTTCGAGGAGTTCGGGCCCGACCGCGTGATGGACACGCCGCTCGCCGAGGCGGGCATCATCGGCACCGCCATCGGCATGGCGCTCTACGGCTTGAAGCCCGTGCCCGAGATCCAGTTCGCCGACTTCATCTTCCCCGCCTTCGACCAGATCGTGAACGAGCTGGCCAAGTTCCGCTATCGCTCGGGCGGCCAGTACCCGGCGCCGGTGGTCATCCGCACGCCCTGCGGCGGCGGCATCCGCGGCGGTCACTACCATTCGCAGTCGCCCGAGGCGCTGTTCGCGCACACGCCCGGCCTGAAGATCATCATGCCGTCCAACCCGGTCGACGCGAAGGGCCTGCTGCTCTCGGCCATCCGGCAGAACGACCCGGTGCTGTTCATGGAGCCCAAGCGGGTCTACCGCGCCTCGCGCGGCGACGTGCCCGAGGGCGACTACGAGATTCCCATCGGCAAGGCCAAGGTCGTGCGCGAGGGCAAGCAGATCACCCTGGTGGCGTGGAGCGCCATGGTGCACACCGCGCTCGAGGCGGCCGAGAAGGGCGCTGCCGAGGGCCTCGACATCGAGGTCATCGACCTGCGCACCATCGTACCCTGGGACGTCGACACCGTGCTCGAGTCGGTCAGGAAGACCGGCCGCGTGGTGGTGGCGCAGGAAGCACCGCGCACCTGCGGCTTCGGCTCGGAGGTCTCGGCGACCATCCACGAGAAGGCCATGGCGCACCTCGAGGCGCCGGTCGAGCGCATCGCCGGCTTCGACACGCCCTTCCCCTACACGCTCGAGCACGAGTACATGCCCAACGCTGAACGCATCATCGGAGCGTGCAAGCGCACGCTGGAGTGGTAGCGATGGCCTTCGAGTTCAGGCTACCTGACATCGGCGAGGGCGTGGTCGAGGGCGAGATCGTCAAGTGGAAGGTCTCGGAGGGCGAGATCATCAAGCTCGACCAGCCCATGGTCGAGGTCATGACCGACAAGGCGACGGTGGAGATTCCCGCGCCGCGCGCCGGCAAGGTGGCCCGCATCATGGTCGCCGAGGGCAAGATCTGCGCGGTCGGGCAGGTGATGATCGTGATCGACGACGGTAGCGCCACGGCGGTCGCGGCGCCCGCGGCCGCGCCGGTGGTCGCGCCGGTGGCTCCGCCGTCGTCGGCGCAGGCTTCGCACGCCAACGGCGGTAACGGTCGCGGCGCCGCGGTGCACATGTCGACGCAGATGGCCTCCAACGTGCCGGAAGAGCTGCCCGGGCCCGCGTCCTCGGCGCCCATCGCGCGGCCTGCGGCCGTGGGCAGCGGCGGACGCGTGCTGGCCACGCCGGCGACGCGCAAGATCGCCCGCGAGCTCGGCGTCGACCTGACGCTGGTGCCCGCCACGGGCAAGAACGGCCGCGTCACCACCAACGACGTGAAGGGCTTCCGCACGCCCGCGCCCGCGGCGCGTGCCGAGACGCCTTCGTCGACGTTCGCGCCCGCACCTGCGGCCGCGCGCGAGCCGGTCGCCATCGTGCGCACGGCGCTCGAGGAGCGCGTGCCCTTCCGCGGCCTGCGCAAGGCCATCGCGGCCAACATGACCCGGTCGAAGTCCACCGCCACGCACTTCACGTACGTGGAAGAGGTCGACATGACCGACCTGGTGGCGCTGCGCAACCGCGCCAAGGAGCGGGCGGCCGAGCGCGGCGTCAAGCTGACCTACCTGCCATTCATCGCCAAGGCGGCGGTGGCGGCGCTCAAGAAGTGGCCGTCCCTGAACGCCTCGCTCGACGAGCAGTCGCAGGAGATCGTCTACAAGAAGTACTACCACCTGGGCATCGCCACCCAGGGCCCGCAGGGGCTCGCGGTCGCGGTCGTGCGTGACGCCGACAAGCGCTCCATCTTCGATCTGGCCAAGGAGATCGAGCGGCTCTCCAGCGCCATCCGCGACGGCAAGGCGTCGCGCGACGACCTGACCGGCTCGACCTTCACCATCTCGTCGCTCGGGCAGCTGGGCGGCGTGCTGGCCACGCCCATCATCAACTTCCCCGAGTCGGGCATCATGGGCGTGCACAAGATCGCCGAGAAGCCCGCCGTGCGCGACGGTCAGATCGTCATCCGCCAGCTGATGAACCTGTCCATCAGCGTCGACCACCGGATTGCCGATGGCTACGACGGTGCCATGCTGCTGCAGGAAGTGAAGCAGCTGCTGGAAGACCCGACGCTCATGTTCATGGAGATGATCTAGGTGGAGCCGCTGGCGCCTTCGGCCAGCAGTTCGTACGAGCGGCCGGGCGGCAGCGCCGCGGCCTATTTCGCCGGCGACGACCTGAGCAAGGCGCGCGGGCTCCTGCAGGTGCTGCGCGCCGACGGCACGGTCACCGATGCCTTCCTCGCGCCCGAGCGCGAGCTGGCCATGCGCATGTACCGGCACATGCGCTTCATCCGCATCATGGACGAGCGCCTGCTGGCGCTGCAGCGGCAGGGGCGCATCGGCTTCTACGGCGAGGCACGCGGGCAGGAAGCCGCGGTGACCGGCTCGGCCGCGGCGCTCAAGCCAGGCGACTGGATCGTGCCCGCGCTGCGCGAGGCCGGCGTGGGCCTGTACGTGGGCATGTCGCTGCGCTCGTACATCGCGCAGCTGTTCGGCAACTCCAACGACACGACCAAGGGTCGGCAGCTGCCCTGCCACCCGTGCGGCAAGGACGTGAACTACGTGGTCATGTCCTCGTGCGTATCGACGCAGGTGCCGCACGCGGTCGGCATCGCCATGGCCATGAAGATCGCCGGCGACCGCGGCAAGTGCGCCATCGGCTACATGGGCGACGGCGGCGTCAGCGAGGCCGACGTGCACGTGGCGCTCAACTTCGCCGGCGTCTACAAGGCGCCGGTGGTGCTGTTCTGCCAGAACAACCAGTGGGCCATCTCGACGCCGGGCAAGGTGCAGACCGCGTCGGAGACCATCGCCATCAAGGCGCTGGCCTACGGCGTCGAGCCGCTGCGCGTCGACGGCAACGACGTGCTCGCGGTGCTCGCGGCCACGCGCTACGCCACCGACAAGGCGCGTCGCGGCGACGGGCCCACGTTCATCGAGGCGCTGACCTACCGCGTCTCGGCGCACTCGTCCTCCGACGATCCGTCGCGCTATCGCGACGAGAACGTGACCCTGGAGTGGCGGCAGAAGAAGGACCCGGTCGAGCGCATGCGCCTGTGGCTGCGCGCGCAGGGCTGGATGATCGAGGCCGACGACACGCGCATGGCCGAGGACATCGAGAAGGAAGTCCGCGACGCCACCGCGGCCGAAGAGGCGGCGCCGCTGCCCGGCATCGAATCGCTCATCGAGGACGTCTTCGAGACGCCCACCTTGCATCTCAGAGAGCAGATGGCTACCTATCTGCGAGATACCCCCCAGAAAGGACACTAGTCATGGCAGCCGAAGTCATCCGCACCGACGCCGTCGTCATCGGCAGCGGGCCGGGCGGCTACCCCGCGGGCATTCGCCTGGGGCAGCTGGGAGTGAAGTGCATCGTCATCGAGAAGGGCAAGGCGGGCGGCGTGTGCCTGAACGTCGGCTGCATCCCCTCCAAGGCGGTCATCCACGCCGCCAAGATGTACGACAAGCTGAGTCATTCCGAGGACATCGGCATCAAGCTGAGCTCGCCGCCGCAGATCGACTGGGCGCAGACGATCAAGTGGAAGGAGACCGTGGTCAACAAGCTGACCTCGGGCGTGCGCCAGCTGCTCAAGGCCAACGGCGCCGAACTGATGGAAGGCGAGGCCACCTTCGTGGGGCCGAATGCGCTCGAGGTCAAGAAGCCTGACGGCTCGACCGTGCGGGTCGAGGCCAAGAGCATCGTGGTCGCGACCGGGTCGCGTCCGGTGCAGATTCCTGGCTTCACCTTCGACCAGGATGCAAAGAAGGGGCGCATCCTCGACTCGACCGGCGCGCTGGCGCTGACCGAGATCCCCAAGCGCATGGCGGTGGTCGGCGGCGGTTACATCGGGCTCGAGCTGGGCACGGTGTTCGCCAAGCTGGGCACCAAGGTCACCGTGGTCGAGGCGCTGCCCAACATCCTGAACGGGATGGAGCCGGAGTGCGTCGCGGTGGTGCAGCGCAAGCTGAAGAAGCTGGGCGTGGAGATCCTGCTCGAGGCCAAGGCCAAGGGCTGGGAGGACAAGGGCGACCGCGCCGTGCTGTCGATCGAGCAGAAGGACGGCACCATCGCCAAGCTCGACTGCGACAAGATCCTGGTCACGGTGGGGCGCAGGCCCAATACCGACGGCATCGGTCTGGAGAAGATCGGCGTCAAGCTGGAGCGCGGCTTCATCGTCACCGACAAGCAGCTCAAGACCAACGTGCCGGGCGTGTACGCCATCGGCGACTGCACGCTCGGGCTGATGCTCGCGCACAAGGCGACCAAGGAAGGCGAGGTCGTCGCCGAGGTCATCGCGGGGCGCAAGGCGGAGCAGGACGCCAAGACGATTCCGGCCGTGGTCTTCACCGACCCGGAGATCGCGTCGGCAGGGCTCACCGAGGCGGAAGCCAAGGCCGCGGGTCACACCAGGCTGAAGATCGGCAAGTATCCGTTCTCGGTGCTCGGGCGCGCGCTCTCGGTCAACGAGCTGGACGGCTTCGCCAAGGTCATTGCGGATGCGCAGACCGAGGAAGTCCTGGGCGTACACATCGTCGGCGTGGGCGCGGCGGAGCTGATCTCGGAGGGCGCGCTCGCCATCGAGATGGGCGCCGTGCTGCACGACATCGGGCTCACGGTGCATCCGCACCCGTCCTTGCCCGAGGCCATCATGGAGGCCGCGAAGCACGCGCTCGGCGAGGCGATCCACCTGGTCAACAAGTAGGCGCGGAGCGGAGCGGAGTAGTGCGCGCGGCGCGGCTCGTCGACCTCGGCCTCGCCGACTACGCCGCCACCTGGCAGCAACAGCTGGATCTCGTCGCGGCCCGCCAGCGTGGCGAGGCGCCCGACACGCTGCTGCTGGTGGAGCATCCGCACGTCATCACCCTGGGCCGCGCGCAGAAGGCCAGGGCCAACGTGGTCGCGGCCGGCGACGTGCCGGTGGTCGAGGTCGAGCGCGGCGGCGACGTCACGTACCATGGCCCGGGGCAGCTCGTAGCCTACCCGATCCTGCAGCTCGAAGAAGGCGAGAAGGACCTGCACCGCTTCCTGCGCAACCTGGAGGAGGCGATGATGCGCACGCTCGCCGACGTGGGCCTCGCGGGCGCCACGCGCCGCGCGGGCGCCACGGGCGTGTGGATCGGGGACGAGGCTGCGAGGAAGATCGCTTCGATCGGCATCGCCTGCCGCAAGTGGGTCACGTTCCACGGCCTGGCGCTGAACGTGGCCACGGATCTCTCGTACTTCGGGAGGATCAACCCGTGCGGCTTCGAGGCGTCGGTGATGACGTCCGCCTCGCGCGAGGCCGGGCGCGCCATCGGTGTGGCGGACGTGAAGCCGCTGCTCGCGGCGCGCCTGGGCGAGACGCTCGGGCGGGAGTTTCTACTCGCCTCCGGCGCGTAACTTGTGCAGCGTGGCTTCGAGGACAGGAAGCATGGCCTTGTCCTTCGCGTGCGATGACCGGCGCTTGTAGCGCACGATCGACTCGAGGCTGAGCACGCGCACCGTGGTCGCATCGAACGGGACCTCGATGGACTCGGATAGCAGCGCGACATAGTCGCGTCCGTCCTCGATGGCGCCGAGCACATCGAGGGCACCCAGGTCGGTCATCAGCAGGTTGTGCCCCAGGCCCTGGATGAGCTCACGGCGTGGCGCGAGTGGTACTCCCGGCCGGCCGCGGTAGCGCGCGTGCAGGTCGGCGAGAAGGGCCATGAGCGCGTCGACGTTGGCGTCGTCGCGCGCCGGCACGATGTCCACATCGCGGGTCATGACCGGAGCGCCCTGCGTGACCGCGGCGAGGCCGCCGACCAGCACGAAGCGGATGCGCGCCGCGACCAGCCTATCCAGGATCGCGGTGAGGTCGGATGGCGGCAAACCCCTGCTCCAGCTTCTCGACCGTGCGCAGCAGCTGATCGTTGTTCTGCACGCGCTCGCGCGGGGTCGAGCGCAGCGTCTCGTCGAGCAGGGTCTCGTCGACCTCGTCCGCGGGCGCGCCGTCCGGCACCGCTTGCTCCTGCGCACGCATCCTTCGAACTCTACCCCGCGCGCACCGAGAAGTCGCGCATGGCCACGACGCGGCGCTCGGCGGCCTTGGGCCCCAGCTCGACCAGCAGGCTGCGGCCGGTGCCGACGCGGCCATCGAAGGCCAGCAGGTACCAGACGTCCACGGTCCACTTGGCGTGGCCGCTCTCGCACGGCGGCGTCCACGAGACGGCTTCCAGGTCGCCCAGGTGGCGCGGTCGGTCGGCCGCGGCCGCTGCGACCTGGGCGAACTCCTTGGACAGACGTGCGCAGTCGACCGCCCACAGGGCTTCCTTGTCGCCGACCTCGCGCCGCCACGCCGAGGTCAGGCGGCACTTCTGCACCTCGCCCTGCGGCGACAGCTCGACCTCGTAGGCCTCGTCGGCGGGCAGGTCGCCGAAGTCGGGCACGTCGAACTCGGGGAAGCGGTCGCGCGCGCCGATGTCCTCGAGCCGGTCGTCGAACGCCTCTTCGCCCGCGGCGAGCGAGTCGGCGTCGTAGTAGGCGTAGACGCGCATGGTGAACACCTTCGACGGCAGACGGTGGTCCCAGTCGATCAGCGCGATGGCACCGTGGTACTTGCCGCGGAACGGCACCAGCTTGGGCATCGTCGACGACAGGCGCGAGCGCGTCGCGGCATCGCCGAACAGCCCCTGGTAGGCGATGCGCGGATGCAGGCGCAAGGCTCCCAGGAGCATCTGTGGCGTCAGCGTCGCGAAGGAGTCAGCCACGGCAGCTGCGACATTTTACATCACAGAACGCCGCGCAGGCGCCGTACCAGCGTCTCGACCTCGCGACCGCGCAGCTTGAGGCTGGCACGGTTGATGACCAGGCGCGAGGTGACCTCCATGATGGTCTCGACCTCGCGCAGCTCGTTCTGGCGCAGCGTCTCGCCCGAAGACACCAGATCGACGATGCGGTCGGCCAGGCCGGTGAGCGGGCCCAGCTCCACCGAGCCGTAGAGCTTGATGATCTCGGCGGTCAGGCCGCGCTGTTGCAGCCACCGGCGCGTGCAGTTGGGGTACTTGGTGGCGATGCGGATGTGCACGTGGCCGCGCTCGTCGACCGGCCGGGCCACCGGCTCGGCCACGGCCAGGCGGCAGGCGCCGATGCCCAGGTCGAGCGGCTCGTACAGGTCGCGGCCATCCTCTTCCAGGGTGTCACGCCCGGCGATGCCGATGTCGGCGGCGCCGTACTCCACGTAGGTGGGCACGTCGGTGGGCTTGACCACCAGCACGCGGATGCCGTTGCAGTCATGCACCAGCTTGCGCGTCTCGCGCAGCGACGCCGAAAGGTCGTACCCGGCCTTGCCCAGGAGCGCGACCGCCTCCTCGTGGATGCGGCCCTTGGGCATGGCCAGGATGAGCGGGCGGACGCTGCCGTTCGCAGGCTTGGCCGCGGCGGCGCTCACTGGTCGCCTCCGCCCTTGGTGCGCACGCGCCTCAGGTTGGCGCCCAGCGGCTTGAGCTTCTTCTCGATCTTCTCGTAGCCGCGGTCGAGGTGGTACACGCGCAGCACCTCGGTCGTGCCGGTCGCGACCAGGCCGGCCAGGATCAGCGACGCCGAGGCACGCAGGTCGGTGGCCATGACCGTGGCGCCCGAAAGCTTGGGCTTGCCGCGCACGATGGCGGTGCGGCCGTCGACATGGATGTCGGCTCCCATGCGCGCCAGCTCTTGCACGTGCATGTAGCGGTTCTCGAAGATGGTTTCGGTGATCACGCTCTGCCCGTGGGCCACCGACGCCAGCACCATGAACTGCGCCTGCATGTCGGTGGGGAAGCCGGGGTGCGGCTGGGTCGTGATGTCGACCGGGTGCAGCTCGCCGCGCGCGCGCACGCGCACGCCGCCCTTCTCGATGGTCACCTCGGCACCGGCGGCGCGCAGCTTGGCGCTCACGGCATCGAGGTGCTCGGGCACGCAGTCACGCACCAGCACGTCGCCGCGCGTGATCGCCGCGGCTACCATGAAGGTACCGGCCTCGATCCGATCGGGAATGATGGCGTGCTCGATGGGGTGCAGCTCGTCGACACCCTCGATGTCGATGATCGACGTGCCGGCGCCGTGGACCTTGCCGCCCATCTTGTTGATCACGCGCGCCAGCTCCTCGACCTCGGGCTCGCGCGCGCAGTTCTCGATCACCGAGCGGCCCTTGGCCAGGGCCGCCGCCATCATCAGGTTCTCGGTCCCGGTCACGGTCGGGATGTCGCACACGATGCGCGCGCCGATCAGGCGCCTGGCCTTGGCCTCGACGTAGCCGTGCACGAGGGTGATCTTGGCGCCCATGGCCTCGAGGCCCTTGAGGTGCTGATCGATGGGCCGCGCGCCGATCGCGCAGCCGCCCGGCAGGGACACGCGCGCGCGACCCCAGCGGGCCACCAGCGGACCGAGCACCAGCACGCTGGCGCGCATGGTCTTGACCAGGTCATAGGGCGCCTCGAAGCTGGTGATGTTGGCGGCGGAGATGGTGGTCTCGCGCTCGCCCTCGCCTTCGACCTCGCAGCCGAGGTCGGCGAGCAGACGCGCCATGGTGCGCACGTCATTGAGGATGGGCACGTTCTTCCAGGTGCACTTGCCGCCGGTCAGGATCGACGAGCAGAGCAGCGGAAGCGCGGCGTTCTTGGCGCCGCTGACGCGCACTTCACCCTTGAGGCGCTGGCCTCCCTCGATGACGATCTTGTCCATTTCTTATCCGGCCGACTCGACGGGAACGCGCGGGAAGGACAGGTTCATCCCGCCGCGAGCTCAGCTCGCCTTGGTCTCGCCGCCACCGAGGTGCTCGGCACAGAGGCTACCCTGCGCGGCGCGCGGCTTGCGGCAGCCTTCCTTGGTGCAGATCTTGTAGCGGCTCTTGGGCAGCTTGCCGTGGCGCCAGGCGCGATAGTGCGCGATGCACAGACCCTTCGCCTTGTAGGGACGCTTGCAGTTGGCCTGCGAGCACTTCTTGTCCTCGCGCGACTGCTCGGTGTGGACGACCTTGGTGGCTTCAGCTGACTCACTCATGGGCCGCTGATCTAGCATGATATGCTGCCGCCATGCGGAGTTTTCTCGTGGCGGCGCTCGCGCTCGCCCTCGCCGCTTGCGCAGGCAAGCAGACGAAGAGTGGCGCTGCCGACGCGGTCGCCGAGACCCCGGCGGTGCCCTCGGTTCCGGTGCCGGCGAGCTGCGACGAGCCGGCCGCGGCGGCGAGCGCGGCGCGCGCCAGTGATGACGCGGGTGAGAAGACCTCCGCGGTGTTCGCCCTGGCCGAGTGCGAGCACCTGCGCTGGGGCGCGGCGGCGCGCCGTTCGGACGAGAAGCTGGGCCAGATCGCCGCGCTCTATGCCGAGGCCATCGCCGGCAAGGTGCCCAAGTACGTCATCGGCGGGAACGTGCGCACCGGCGACCTGTACATCGTCGCGGGCAACAAGCAGAAGGCCAGGGAATCCTACGAGAATGGGCTGAACGCGGCGGACGCGACGGACACCAACACGCGTCTCGATCTCGACATCTCCGACTGGGTCAAGGCAGCCTGCAAGGGCATCCACCAGGTCGGCGGCCAGGAGCGACAGTTCAAGGTATGCAATCCATGGAAGGAGTCGTGGCGATGAGGCGCGCGAGCGTCGTGCTGGTGGCTGCGCTGCTGGGCGCGTGCGCGTCGATGGCGGGCCCGCCCCACGGTCCGGAGTACGACCCGGCCAACACGCCCGAGGCGCGCACCGGCTGTCCAAGCGAGGCCAAGGCCGCCAAGCAGGCGCGCGAGGACGCCATCGGCGCCGAGGACAGTGCGCCGCGCGAGAAGGCCGCGGCGGCGGTGTTCGCGCAGGCCGAGTGCGAGCGCCGGCTGTTCGACCCGTTGCACATCGACGGCGTCTCGCCCGAGGACTTCAAGCAGAGCATCGCGGCCACCAAGGCGCAGTTCTACAGCGCGCAGAACCTGTACCTGGAAGTCGTGGCCTTCAACATCCCGCAGTGGACGGTGGCCGGCTACTCGCGCGCGGGTGACCTCTACGCCGCCTACGCCAACAAGCTGCGCAAGAGCGACCCGGGCCCCGGCGTCAGCGAGGGCACCGGCCGCGCCACCTGGCTGGCCGAGATCGAGCAGATCGCGCGCCCCGTCGACCGCGACGCCCTGGACTACTACGGCAAATCCCTCGACGTGGTCATGATGGGCCCGCCCAACTTCGCCGACGACCCCACCATCGCCCCCTACGTCAAGTCCGCCTGCCACGCCATGGCCGCCGGCGCCCCCTCCCGCCTCGACGGCTACCCCCCCTGCCGCTAAGGGGACGGTGTTGACAGTTTAACTTTCGGCTCGGGAGTGTCTCGTCTCAGATCACTCCCGGTGTGCGCGGCACTTCCGAGTTAACTGTCGGGGATGCAGTCCTGGCGCGAATCGCGGCGGTTCCGTCCACGATCCGGCGGGAGTGCCCAAAATGTGCACAATCCCGCCCGAAAGTTAAAGTGTCAACACCGTCCCCTTCGGGGAGGCCTAGATGACTTCGGTGGCGATTTCGCCGGACTTCATGCGGAGGTGGATCTCGCCGCCCGGGTGGTCGGCGAAGGTTTCGAAGGCGACGTCTT
>Ga0209515_10002276_pt1 | contig 29955 bp, 29 predicted proteins | sample Subgroupgradi54m_FD_187454 | JGI IMG/M metagenome (GOLD analysis project Ga0209515, IMG submission 187454) | Subsurface groundwater microbial communities from S. Glens Falls, New York, USA - GMW60B uncontaminated upgradient, 5.4 m (SPAdes)... ... | reverse complement strand
CCCATCAGAAAAAAGCTGCGTTTTTCAGAAGTATGATTTTTAGATTCTATAAAAGAACGAAAGCTATAAACGTCATCGATAAATTGACGGAATGACTCCACAAAAACTCGATCCCCCTCAGACCGTCCGTGCCCTCTAGAATCGAACGCAAACGTGGAAATCGGTAGATCATTCAAAGCGCTGGCCAAATCTTGATAGCGGGCGGAATGTTCTCCGATCCCATGAACAATGATCAGGCAATCCTTGGAATTTTTATCCCAAGCCCGATAAAAAAGTTTGGTTCCGTCAAAGGACGAAAAATATCCTGTTTCTTCCTTCATCATCCTGTTTTTCGGTTTCTTGGTACATTCGTTCAACCGCCTCACGAAAATGCTCTTGAACCATAGCGCGTTTAATCTTAAGTGTCAAAGTCATCTCCCCTTTTTCTTGAGAAAATTCCTTTGCTAGCAACGTAAAATACTTAATCTTTTCATATGAGGCCAAATCTTTTGTATGCGCCTCGATTCGTTCACGAATGATTTCGTGAACGGCTGGATTCTGAATCAACTCCTGAGGAGTCATTTCCTCCACCATATCTACTCGCTTTTTTAAAATTAACTTAAGTTGGTCAAAATTAGGGACAACGAGTGCTGTAATAAACTTACGCTTATCTCCAACAATGATAAATTGCGAAAATACTAGATCTGTTAAAATTAGATTTTCAATATTCTGAGGAGAGATCATCTTGCCGCCGGAAGTCTTAATAATGTCTTTTTTGCGACCCGTAATAAAAAGAAAGCCGTCGGAATCAATTCTACCCAGATCCCCTGTTCGAAACCAACCGTTCTGAAGAACTTCTCTTGTTGCTGCCTCATCCTTGTAATAACCACTCATCACAGAGGGTCCGCGGACAACGATTTCGCCGTCCTCGGCAATTTTCGTCTCAACGTTTCGAAGCGGAAGACCTACGGATCCGAACTTAAAATGTTCCCAGCGGTTAACCGCAATAACTGGGGATGTCTCAGTTAATCCATAGCCCTCTAAAATTAAAACTCCTACCGAATAAAAAAATTCTGCAAGTTCCTTTGCTAACGGCGCACCCCCCGAAACAAAACAACGGAGACGTCCGCCCAGCTTCTTATAAATTTTGGAATAAACCAACTTTTGTGCAAAGAATCTCTGAAACAATAAAAAAATCGGAAGCTGCTTTTTTTCGATTTGAAAATGGCTGCTTTGATTGCCTACTTTGATTGCCCATTGAAAAATAGCCTTGTGTGGAAAGCTGCTTTTTTCAACTTCGATTTGAACCCGAGCATACATTTTTTCAAAAAATCTTGGGACACCGCAAGTAATCGTGGGGTGCACTTCTACCAAATTCTCAGGAACTGTATTCATGTTTTCTGCATAAGCGATTGCAGATCCGCAAAGTAAACTCAAATAATAACCGGCCATACGTTCAAACACATGGCTCAACGGGAGAAACGATAGCAAAAGGTCAGCCCTTTCTAATGGCAAGGCTTCTTTAGCGTCGTAACAATTTACCAAAAAATTTCGGTGGGAAAGCATCACTCCCTTGGGAGGACCGGTTGTGCCTGACGTATAAATAATGGTCGCTAAATCGTCCAAGCCCACTTGACTTACAAGCGAATTGAATAGCGCTTGATTTGATTCTTCTTCAGGACGGACTGATTGAATGAAATCTTCGAAGGAGCTTACAATATTTCCCTCTTTAGAAATGGGATCAAAGAGTACAATTATTTTAATCTTCTCAAGCGCTTTTCCGAGTGACTTAACCCTGCCTAACTGCTCTGCTGTAGAAACAAATATAAAATTTGCTTCACAATGAAGCAGCACGTGTTCGATCTCTCTTGGAGATGAGGTCGGATAAATCGGGACCACAATTCCACCCACAGAAAGAATTCCTAAATCAGCATAAGCCCATTCGGGACGATTCTCAGACAGAATTGCTACCCGGTCTTCCTTTTTAATCCCAAACTGGTGTAACGCGAGAGCGACTTGAATTACATACCGACAAAATGTTTTCCAAGCAATGTCTAAATAGACACCTTTTCGTTTAACGCGAAGAGCAACTTGCGTAGGAGATTGTTTGGCTTGATTTAAAAGTAAATCGACTAAGTTCCGTTCGTTCACGGAAGGTTCAAGAAGTTTTTGAGGTTTTAGTGTCGCTCGGAGCAACGGAAGATGCCTTAAAAGAACGCGCCTGCTGAATTACGCGAAGTTGATCTTGGGTTTGTTTTGTTTGTACAGCAATCAACCTTAATTTTTCACGTCTCACAATCTCTTCAGCGTCAATTTGCTGCCGAGTCGGTACAGAAGGAGGAAGTGTAATGCTGCGCAAAATCTGTTCATGGATCTGAGCGCGCTGCAAAATCTGCTGAATTTCAGATCGGTTATTCTTCACTTGATCTTGCAGCTGCTGGGTTCGGTGAATAATTTCTTTAAGTTCACCTTGAATTTTCTCTACTTCTTCTTTCTGACGGCCTGTTGCTACCGGTTCCGAAGATCCTTCGACTGGTACTTTTTTTTCTACGTTGTCTGACGTCTGCTTGACAGTAGATCCGATTTGAGGCTCTGTTGGTTTAACGTTAGAATCTTGTGCTTCTGTTTTATTCTGCAGTTCAGATTTTGATTCTGATGGAATAAGACTTTTCTCAGTATCTAAGGTCGTTTGCGAAGGCTGCTTTTCTTTTTTAGCCTTCCCTCCTCCCCACCAGGCACCCATAGAAAAAAATCCAAGCAGGATAATGGCTATTAGTTGATATAAATGATACGCCTTCTTTCGATTGTCTAGGTTTCCCTGAGGAGTTGGAACCCAATCAACAATAACAACTGATTTCATAGATCCTGCTTCAAAATAAAAAAGGCCTTCATTCTAAGCAAGGCCTGAGTTAAGGAGATTAATCTTATAGAAAACAAGGTCACTAAATCTTCTAAGTTGTTTGTTTATCAAAACTTAATGAGTCTAACATAGTAAAAAATAAGTGTCAAACGATTCTTAGCTCTTAAGGGCCTTCATCAACCAATCGCTTAATCTCTGCAAGCTTTTCTATCGTCTTCTCTTCCCCCCGCTGAATGAACTTAGCGACTGAGTAAAACTCAGCCCAATGGGCATCCGTGCGGACAGGATGGATTACAACATCTGCGCCTGCCGAAGCTGACTCGGCGATTCCATATTCAAGAAATTGGATTGTATTCATCAAAACGTTAAAAATATTTGCTTGGAATCTTTTTTCGATTCGGCTACCTAACGCGGCCCAAGCTCGAACCACAATGTTCTTTTTCTTCAGAAGCTCTTCCGCTTGAGCTTTTTTAGCTTCGTAAAACTCTTGGCGTTGAATGTGATCCTCAGCCGCTGAAAGAACATTGACCGCGATGATCTTTTTAACCCCGTAACGATTCAATATCTTTACAGGAAGTGGATCAACGACTCCCCCGTCAATCAGAAATTCATCACGCCACTTAGCGGGGCGAAAAATTCCAGGAATGGAAATGCTTGCTCGGATTGCATCAACAACATCTCCTTCATCAAAAACCACTTCTTCACCTGTGAACATGTTGGTAGCGGCAATTTTCACCGGTACATGAAGCATCCGAAATGTTTTCCGGTCCATATAAGTTCTTAAAAAGCGGCTCACTTGGTCCCCTTTAAAAAATCCGTGATGAGGCATTGAAAGATCGCGAAAACCAATCAATTTAAAAAAAGTTGTTTTTTCATCCAATCCTAAAGCAATTTCTTCGAGTTTTTTTGAATTTATTCCTGCAGCCCACATACCTCCAATCAATGCTCCTATCGAAGAACCTGCAATAATGTCTACGGGAATTTGTTCGCGTTCCAGAACACGTAAGACCCCCACATGGGCAAATCCAAAAGCAGCACCGCTTCCCAAAACAAGACCGACCAATTTTCCGGTCAACTCCCGAGTGAGAAATCGAATTGTTCGGGTATATGGGCTGTCCGGATTTTCTAAAATAAATGGCGCAGTGTTTCCCCCTCGATTTAAATAAAGTTCCTTCTCGTAAGGGAGAACGCTAAAAACTGAGAACGGAGAAGGCTTTTTTGGATAGATAGATTCTGTAGCCGGAGTTGTCTCACGCTGTTCGCAAAGAATGAACCGGATTTCGTCAGTCGTAAACCCAAATGATGTTCGAAATTCTTTCAAAAATGACAAGGTCTTAGAAGAGGATCTATTGTCTTCTCCGACCAGAAAATAAATGAAATCTGATTGTTGCAATGCCTTAACACCAATATCATTAAATTCTGTCGGAAGGTCCAGAAGAATAAAATCGTACTGATCAAGGAGAAATGAAATCAATGAAGCTATTCCAGTTTCAGCCTCTCTACCTTGTACCCCATTTCCAACACGCAAGAAATTAAAAGCTTCGTTTTCTTCCTGAATTAATTTTTGAATTTCCTGCGAAGTAGTCGTTTGAAAATCAACCAAGGAAAGTTTTTTATTTGTTCTGGCCAGGAAACGATTTTCATCTCGCGACTCAAGCCCCAGGACAATCGTCTTCTTTTTGCTTTTCGTACCAAGCATCGCCGCTAAGTTGGAGACGAAAAGCGTTTTTTCAAAATCAAGTTCGTAGTCACAGATGGAAACAATTTTGGTTTTCGAAATTTCTGTGCGCGTTGCTCCGGCCGTGAGACGATGCCCTAAAGTACGGCTCAAATGGAGTGAGAGAGATGGGATCTGACCTAGTAAATTTTGAAAATCTTTCTTGTCAATCTTTAGCACCAAGCCATCATTTTTAGCTTCCACAGTAGCGCTATGATCGCGCCCGAGTAAAATTGAACTTTCACCAAAATAATCTCCTTGTGAAAGCACGGTCAAAGTATCTCCTTTCGAACTTATCACTCGAAATCTGCCCAAAAGAATCATGTAAAAAGCTTCAGCTTTTTCACCAACTCGATAAACAATATCTCCCCTTTTATACTCTACTCGTCTGATTTTGCTTTCAATCAGTTCTAACTCGGCGGGACCAAGTTGAGAAAAAAGAGGAATTTCAGAAATGGGGATTTTGCTTTTTGCTTCAGTTTTTTTCCAAAACTGAAAGAAACCAAACGGCATTTTTACTCCTTATTTTAACAAGGCTAACAAACTCTTATTTTTTAATTATCGGCTACTTTAGTGGAATTATAAAGAGGAGGGGCTAAAATGGGGTCAGGCAATCAAGCGCTGGATTGCGCTTTTCCACTGTTCTAGAAAAATCTTACGCTTTCTGTCTGTTGCCCTGGGTTTGAAAGTTTCATAGTGGGTTTTTTGATCTAACCGCCTAAGATTAGGCCAAAACCCAAAAGCGCAGCCTGCAAGCTTGGCAGCTCCCCAAGCAGTAGATTCGCTGAGGCTGGAGGCCAGAACCGGAACGTTAAGCAGATCAGCTTGGAATTGCATGAGGTAACGATTTTTACTGGCACCGCCATCTACTTTGAGCGTAGGAATTCGAACACCGCCCTCTCGCTTCATCAGATCAAACACGTCCTTAACTTGAAAGGCGATCGAATCCAAAGTAGCTTTAATAATCATTTCTCGCGTTGTCCCGCGTGTAATTCCAAAAATCGCACCACGAACATCTGCTCGCCAATGAGGGGCCCCGAGACCCGTAAAAGCAGGCACCACGACCACTTCATTTGATTGAAAAGTTTTCCGTGCAATTGGCTCTGTTTCGCTTGCTTTCTGAATTACTTTTAAACCATCGCGAAGCCACTGTATCGCAGCTCCTCCGATAAAAACGGAGCCTTCCAGCGCATAAATCGGCTTTCCTTTTTCATTGCAGGCTAAAGTCGTTAAAAGTCCTGAATGTGAACTTCGAAAATGAGAACCTAGGTTAAGAAGCATGAAACAGCCAGTTCCATAAGTATTTTTGCTATCCCCTGCGTTATAGCATCCTTGACCGAACAGTGCGGCTTGTTGATCTCCCATTAACGCATGAATTGGAATTCCATCCGGAAGCGGGAGAAATTTTCTAGTTGCACCAAACAAACTGTTGGAAGGTTTTGCTTGGGGTAGAATGCTTAAGGGTACATGAAGTATTTTACAGAGTCCTGAATCCCACTTTTTGCGTTTAATATCAAAGAGAAGTGTCCTTGAGGCATTGGTAAAATCGGTGGCATGGACTGTTTTGCCGCTTAGATGAAACAAAAGCCAGCTATCAATGGTACCAAAACAAACAGAACCTGAACGAGCTTTTCGTCTAAGCAACGAATGGTTGTCAAGGTACCATCTTAACTTTGTTCCCGAAAAATAAGGATCAAGCAAGAGCCCCGTTTTCTTTGAAAATTCTGTTTCGTGGCCTTGTTTTTTGAGCGCTTGGCACATTCCATCTGTTCGGCGGTCTTGCCAAACAATCGCGCGGAAAAGCGGTTTTCCCGTATTTCGATCCCACAAAACGGTGGTCTCGCGTTGATTTGCAATTCCGATTGCCGCAATCTGTTTGCCTGAAATCCCGGCTTTAACAATCGCTTGTCGAATTACTCGGCGGACAGAATCAAGTATTTCTAAAGCATCATGCTCCACCCATCCCGGTTTCGGATAATGTTGAGAAAATTCTTGATATGCAGAAGCTTTAACACTGCCGCTTACATCGTACAAGATAGCTCTACTTCCCGTTGTGCCCTGATCAATAGCAAGTATGTACTGTTTTGACATTTGATACTTGAAGCTATCTTTTGGTTAGTTAATTTTTGGAGTGTTCTTGAGGATTTAAAGAATACTTTTTAAATGTATTGACCCAAATATCACAAAAATATCACAACAAGGATTTTGAAAATTAGGCAAGCTCAGAAAGTTCTTCCGGATCTGAGAAATCATTTACCTTCGTTTCGAGCCAATAGTTGTAGGCATAATCAAGGACCCGAAATTTATCAACCGGATCAATCAGAAGAAAACATACTCCTGACTCATACCCTCCCTCCTCGCTACCGCCTGCTTTTGACCACATTACTTTCCCTGTGGTATGCACCGGGCGTGCGTCATCGGGTAAGTGAATTTCAAGATCCACCAAAGCTCCTGCCGACAAAGCATGATCTGTGCTGACTTTCATTCCTTCTCGTGACAGATCCTTGCTCAATCCAGTTCCCTCGTCCGCTCTTTTGTCCTGCGAACGAAACTGGACATTCATATAGGCATCAAAACGCTTAAATTTACGCCGTTCTTTCGACACTGTTACCTCCTTTCCTAATACAAGCCATTCCTAAAAACTAAACTTGCACACGCTTTTCTAGCGCGTCTCCTCAGAGACTATTTTTCAAAAAAAGGCCTTATGTGATTAACTAAACCGGGTTCAAATTCTATGGTGGTAATTCCTGCCGTAGGCCTAACATCAATCTCGTTGTCAGGCCCTCTTTCAACGATATCTTCTTCAATTCGTCTACGACTTGAGGCGTGATATCCACAATGTCATTCCCCACGGGTTTAAATATAACAAAACTGTTTTTAGCACCTAAGTGCTTGATATCAATGGTCTTACGTGCACTTCTTTAATCACTAAAGTAAGTATAACATATCTTTTACGAAATACAAGAGATGGGGATAAAAAATTTAAGAGGGGTTACTAAACTTCTTATTCACTTTTTCCAAAGCGGCGCGGATTTCTGGGTCTTCTAGGAGTTCTCTAAACTCCGCATTCTCCAATAACTTGAAAATATTCTTTTCTTGCACAGCACGTTTAAATTCTTCATTTCTCATTAAGATTTGGACCTTGGGATTAGAAAGGAACTTTTGAAAATTTTCGTCTTTTGCAAGCTTGAGCAATTCGTTAAAATTTCCAAAAGATTTTCCGGGAGAACCTGGAATTTCCATAACTCACTTAGCGGTAGTTTGTGAATTGAAGCGGAAGATCTAAATCTGCGTTCTTTAAAAATGAAATGACCGTTTGCAGATCATCTTTCACACGACCTGATACACGTAAAAGTTCACTTTGAATGGAAAGCTGAACTTTTAATTTAAGCTCCTTTACACTCTTCACAATTTCCTTTGCCTTGTCTTGAGGGATTCCCTGAATCACTTCAGCCGTTTGCCTCACCATGCCATCGAGTGCTTTTTCAGCAACTCCATACTTAAGCGATTTAACCGAAACTCCCCGCTTCGCTAATTTTCCTTCTAAAATTTCAATCACGCTTTTTAGCTTCATATCGTCGTCTGCTAAAAACGTAATCTTTTTATCTTCCTGATTAAACTTAATTTCGCTCTTACTCCCCTTAAAATCAAAACGAGTTTTAATTTCCTTCATCGCTTGGTTGAGCGCATTATCCACTTCCTGAAAATCAACTTGGGAAACGACATCGAAAGAAAAATCACTTGCCATGTTTGAGCTTAAATGCGGGTTTTAATGAAGGCAGTAATGAGTTCTTGATCATTGGGTTTTAAGCCTAAGAATTCAATCCCAATATCAAAAGAAACTTTCCCTGAAGAAGGTTCTTTGCTTCTAACCATCCAAACAACTCGCCCATCACACTCTACTGTCTGAGCCGTATTTTCAAGGGTAAGGCGGAGATGAACCTGTGATAATTTTGCGAGTTCACGATTTAAAATGACGCAGACACCGCCAATTCCTAAATTTTGAGTTTTAGTCGTAATGGCGCCGCCAATGCGGTCGTGAATGGAAATATCACAACGAGCACTTACGCGCGGAAAAGCGCGTTGATCAAGTCCAGCCCAACTCATAAAACCTCCTCGATTAAGAAATGGACCTAATAAACGAATCAGAAAATTTTTGGAATTGCTGCGTCTTGCGAAATTCCTTTAATCGCGCACTTGCTTCTGAGTAGGTATCTTCCTTGCCCAGGAAAACAACATAATGCGGTATTTGCTGTTGAGAAGATAAAATTCTAAGATAAAACGCATGAAAGCTCATGTTCTTAAGTTCATCCGTCAATTGTTGTGCATCTTGTTCGCGTTGATAGGTGCAAATCTGAACCGAATAATACCGTTTTTTGATTGTTTCCCCTGCTTGTGCAGGACTCAACGGAGGAGCGGGAATCGCTATAGGGAGAGCTGCGACAGGTTCTGTTCTTGGTTCTATTTTTTTCTTTAAAGTTTCCACCCTTACAGTTTCCTTCTTTGCTTCGATGGCCTTGACACTCGTTTTACGGACAAGATGCTCACTTTTAACAACATGAGCAGCATGATGGATACGGTGGGGAGCTGCTTTCATTTTGGCAAACCAAAATGAAAGGCCCTGCAATAAAGCTATCGCAAGTATCAATCCTCCAACAATGATAGCGGTAAATCTCCATGGGATTTTTTTTAAGAAAGCAAAAAAGGAATTCCACGCAGATGCAAAAGTGCTTTTAAAACTCTCTGAAAAGAAGGGTGGTTTAGAGACTTTTGGAATTTCAAGCCTGGGTAAGGTTGCGTTGGGATTAGAAGTATTGTGCACAGACGAACCCGTTTCCCGATGGTATTTTCCATAAAGACGCTTCTGGATTTCTTTTTCGTCTAAAGTATGCATTGTTTCGGTTTCCGATTTTTTTGAAAAAAACTTCACACTACTCCTTCATTAGAGAAAATGGGGATCCACAAGAAGGAATTATAGAGAGTTTGCTTTACCCTGAGGTAACACCGCTTCGCTTTTCAAAAATAAAGCAAATTTCAATAATTGAACAGGACCTAAATCAAGTCGTGCTTTTGAAACAAACCCTTTTTTTTCACATAATTGAACGGCATTCTTCATCGTGGATGTCGTTTTAAAAATTAACTCATCATATCCCACTTCGCGACAAAATTGAATAGCTCGATCAATCAATTGACTGCCAATTTTTTTCCGTCGGCTTTTGGAATCTACGAAAAGCCGTCTTAACATGGCCGTCCTTTTATCTTCTTGTTTAACAGCTACCGTTCCTACAATCTTTCCGTTAGTAGCAGCAACGAAAAAAGCTTCTCCAAGATTGCCGTAAGACGTACCAACATCCTCTAAATCGCTTGTTGGAAAAGTTGAGGCTTCTTCGGGAAATTCCAGAGCCATGATTCCAATAATCAAATCCCGAATGGCTTTTTCATCACCTGCTTGAGACTTCCGAATCGTTACCATGCTTTTACCTACCGCTCTATTCTTTTTTCTTCGCCTTTTCTTGGGCTGGTTTTTGAGTTGGTTTCTGAGAAGCTTCGCCTTGTACTGCTGGAGTCGTTCCTGCAGCACCTGCGCCTGCAGCTGCAGCATCTCCTTCTTTTCCGGCTTTTGATTTCTTAACTTTAAGCTTAATCAATTTGACTTTTGGAAGTTTGAAAGCAGATTGACGATCACCCCATGTATCCGAACTACGAAGATCTCGAATCCGTTCATGGCGTTTTAGCACATTACGATGACGAGCACCTACCGAATCACTCTTTAAAGTTGGATGTTGACTCATTTTGAAATCCTTTCGAAGGGAGTATTATACCTATATTAAACTCAATTTTCTATGAAAAATTGAAGGGCTTAGCAGCAGAAATTAGGGGGTACTAACGCACTACCGGCCGAATAAAGGCATCCGGGTACCGGCTGTTATCACGAAATTGCTTCAAAAAACTGCGTGCTTTTGTGTGACTTTCGAAATAGTTCGCACAAACCTGAAAATAGCGGCCACTGGTAATTACAAAACCTTCGTGTCCCTTTGCTTTCAAACGGTCAATTTCTTTGGCAGCTAAGGTTTCGCTGTCGTAGGTAACCAATTGAATGGTATAAGTTCCCTGCTTTGTTAAATCAACAATAGGTAAAGAACTACTAGATTTTTGAGGCTCTGCTATTTTCTCATCAGTAGCCACAGCTGATGATTCGGTGGTTGATTTTTCGTCAACTATTGATGTCGGAGCAACGCTAGTTTCTTGAGAGGTTTGATCATTAACCATTAAAACAGCTTGCTCCTCTGTTTTTTTTGCAGAGCTACCCTCTTGATTTGTTACAGGTAAGGTTTCCGAATGGACTGGTATTAAAGATTGGAGATGGTTTTCCATTGTACGTTTTCCATGCTCCACACCAAAAGAATAGGTCAATACAAAAATAACCATCACTCCAAGGAGCGATAAAAGCAATTTGTCGAGTGTTAATGCAAATTGATGCCTGGAAAGAAAAGATCGTCTTACTTGATTATCCAAATTATAACTGGAAGATTCTTCTCTGAATAACTCGCCTTGGACCATTGTTTTTCCTCAAGTTGGTATTATACTTATAAAGACGGCACAAATTAAAAAAAATTAACTTCTTTTTTAAGAAACGATGCCAAACCTGTAAAACGGCCACCAAATTAAGAAGGCCCGCCCAATCATGTTCTTCCGTGGGACAAAACCCCAATTTCTGCTATCACTCGATTGAGCGCTATTGTCTCCCAGAACGAAAAAAGCTCCCTCTGGGACCTTGAATTTCTGCCCTTCCTTGGCATAAGCCCAGTCATTTCTATTGTAATAATAATGGCCTGCAATCTGTGTAGGTTCTTCAAGCCTCTTCCCATTCACGAAAACCGAACCATCCTTAATTTCAACTTCTTCTCCCCCAAACGCAATCAGGCGTTTTACGAAATCTTTCTTTTGATCTAAAGGGTATTTAAAAACGACGATCTCACCGCGGTGCGGGGAACGAAAGCGATAGGTAATTTTATCCACAAAAATCCGATCGCCTTCAAGGAGAGTGGTTCGCATTGAACCGGTTGGAATTTTATACGGACCAAGCAAAAATGTACGGACAACAATTGCAATAAGCGCCGCGATAAGAAATGGCTCACCCCATTCCTTCCACATGCGTTTGATCCAACGCTTTGGATCAGAATGAACCGCTTGCCATTCCGAATAAATTCTATCGCGAAATAAAATCAACGCTGCGAGAAGCGCAAACGAACTTAAAATCCACATTTGCATTTAGTCCACCTCAAGAATTGTCATAAATGCTTCTTGGGGAAGATCAATTTTTCCAATTCGCTTCATTTTCTTTTTTCCTTCTTTTTGCTTTTCCCAAAGCTTTCGTTTTCGTGTAATATCTCCTCCGTAACATTTCGCCGTTACGTTTTTCCCAAGAGGCTTTAAAGAATCGCGCGCGATAATTTTTGATCCAATAGCGGCTTGAATAATCACTTCAAACAGCTGTCTCGGAATTACGTCCTTCAATTTTTCAACCAGCACACGCCCTCGAGCATAAGCTTTTTCGCGCACAGTAATGAGCGATAATGCATCAACAGGACTTCCGTTAATAAGAATATCCATTTTAACAAGTTCTGACTGCTGAAATCCAATGAATTCGTAGTTAAGTGAACCATAGCCGCTCGTAATGGACTTGATTTTGTCATAAAAGTCGAGCACGATTTCTGCAAATGGGATTTGATAATTCAACATCGCCCTGGTGGGATCTACAAATTCAGTACCAACATAAATTCCCCGCCTGTCTTGGCAAAGTTTCATGATGGCCCCAAGGGAGCTGGCCGGAATGAGGATGCGAGCGTCAATATAAGGCTCCTCAAAAAGCTTAATATGCGTAGGGGGCGGCAATTTCGTCGGATTATCGAGGAGAAGCACCGTCCCATCTGTTTTTACAATTCGGTACACGACGTTTGGAGCTGTCACGATAAGGGATAGATCAAACTCCCTTTCTAAACGTTCCCGAATAATGTCCATATGCAATAACCCCAAAAACCCTGCTCGGAAACCAAACCCTAACGAAGCGGAGCTCTCTGCTTCATAGACAAAGGAGGAATCGTTAAGCTTTAACTTGGCCAAGGCATCCCTCAAAGAAGCATAATCCTTGGCGTTAATTGGGTAAAGCCCGCAAAATACCATAGCCTTCACCGGTTCATACCCCGGAAGCGGTTTTTCTGCAGGCCGGTCCGAATGGGTAATCGTATCACCAATTCGAACGTTTGAAACTTCCTTGATCGTAGCGGTCAAATAGCCTACTTCCCCCGCCCCAAGTTCGGAAACAGGTTTTTCGTGCGGAGTAAAAACACCGATTTCTTCTACTTCATAGACGTGATCCACTTGCATGAATTTAATTTTCTCACCCTTCTTCACCATTCCTTCCATCACGCGGATGTACGTAACGATCCCTTTATAAGAATCATATCGGGAATCAAAAATGAGCGCTTTTAAAGGTGCGGTGAGATCCCCTTTGGGCGGCGGAATACGCTCAATGATTGCATCCATCACGGTTGTAATCCCTTCGCCTCGTTTGGCGCTCACAGTCAAAATATCAGACTCTTTAATTTGAAGCATTTGTGCAATTTCATGCCGCACGCGCGGAATATCTGCACTTGGTAAATCTGTCTTTGTGATAATTGGAATAACGACGAGTTGGCGTTCCCGAGCTAAATAAAGATTGGTTACGGTTTGGGCTTCAACACCTTGCGCGGCATCTACTAGAAGCAACACTCCCTCACAGGCCGAAAGACTCTTTGATACTTCATAAGTAAAATCAATATGACCCGGTGTATCAATCAGATTTAAATAATGGTTTCGATAACGAATTCGGACGGCACGCGCTTTGATAGTAATTCCACGCTCGCGTTCGAGTTCCATATCATCTAAAAACTGATCGTGGAATTCACGCGTCGAAATTGCGTTCGTTTCTAAAAGAAAACGATCTGCTAAAGTCGATTTCCCGTGATCAATATGGGCGATGATGGAAAAATTGCGGAGGTGATTTAAATCCATAATCGATACTTCATGAAATGGCACGGCGCAATTGATCCATATAGACTTTGCGGTCAGGCTGTTTAAAAATTGCAGAACCTGCCACAAAGACATCCGCGCCCTCTTGAGCCGCTTTTCGGCCGGTCTCCAGATTGATTCCACCATCTACCGAAATCAGGCCTGAGAAGCGTGGTCTGAGCGACCGAATCTTCTCAAGCATCTCAGGCATAAACTCTTGGCCTCCAAAACCGGGCTCAACAGTCATCACTAAAATCAAATCAACTGACTTCAAATAGGGTTCAAGCGCTTTTACGTCCGTTTTTGGTCTAAGAGAAATACCAACCTTGGCTCCGAGAGAGCGGATCTTAGCAAGCGTTTTACTGACATCTTTACAAGCTTCCACATGGACTGTAATCCAGTCGGATCCTGCGTTACGATATTCTTCTAAATAACGTATCGGCTCATCAATCATCAGATGGACATCCAACGGAAGTTTTGTTGTTTTCCGAATCCAACGAATGACCGGAGGACCTATCGTCAAATTAGGAACAAAATGGCCGTCCATCACATCAACGTGTATAGAGTCGCAGCCTGCACGATCCACATCTGAAATTTCATGTGCAAGCTGACTAAAATCAGCGGATAAAATACTCGGGGCGATTATCCGTTTCTTTCCACTCATGGGCATGTGCACTCCGATTTTATCTTGGCTTCAAACTTTGAATCTATAGGTCCAATTAAAGATAGGTGAATTTTTTCGGTGCTGAAAAGCTTCTTGGAAATATCTAGCAAATCTTTTTCTGTCACTTGCTCCACTTGACGGCGAATTTCTGCTACGTTTGGTATTTCCCCGCCATACAAAATCCGTTCGCCATACCAAAGCGCATGGTCCAAAGTATCTTCAAGACCCAGTAAAAGCTGGCCTAAAAAATAATCTTTCGCCCGCCTTAACTCATTTTTTGAAACCGGTTGACGTTTCAAACGGCCAAGCTCACGCATAATGACCCGAATCGCAAGCGGCGCTTTTTTAGGCTCTACCCCTGCCGAAACAACAACGGATCCCGTATCGTTAAAAAAATTGAGTCCCGATTTAATCTCATAAGCTAATCCGCGCTGTTCTCTTACTTCTTCAAAGAGCCGGCTACTCATGTTGGCTCCAAGGATAATATTGAGAACCGCGAGTTTGTAGCGATCGGGGTGATTCCTTGAAAAACCATGGAAACCAATCACAAAATGAGTTTGCTCGGTTTTTTTATCCAAAAAATGAAACCTGCTGTGCTTCGAGCGAGATGATGCTTCCGCAGTTTTAAATTTTGAAATGGGCTTTTTGCTGTGTGTATTAAAATAACGTTCGGTTAAACCCTTAATTTGGTGATGATTGATTTCTCCGCATACGGTGATCAGTAAATTTTTGGGGTGATAGTAAGATTGAACATGATTGTAAAGATCATTCCGTTTAAGTTTAGACACGGACTCAATGGTCCCCGCAATCGGTTGTCCCAAGGGCTGAGCAGGCCAAAGAAGCTCACTCATGATTTCATGGACATATTGTGCAGGAAGATCCAAATACATTTTAATTTCTTCCAAAATGACCGTCCGCTCTTTGTTAAATTCTTCCACTTTAAGGGTCGCATTGTTTACCATGTCTTGCAAGACATCAAACGCAAGTTCAAACTGCGGTTTTGGAATTTTTACAAAATAACATGTGCTCTCTTCACTTGTAAACGCATTGAGCATGCCCCCCACGCCTTCGATCTCTTCTTTAATTTGTTTTGTAGAACGCTGTTTTGTTCCTTTGAAAAGCATATGCTCTACAAAGTGAGAAATTCCGGAAAGGCGCTTTTGTTCAAACCGCCCGCCTACACGTGCCCATATAGCAAGACCTATGGACTCTCGGCCGCTTAGCCGAGCGCTAACTAATTTAAGTCCATTGTCAAAAGTAGTTTGTTCGTACATAGCTTAAGATTCCTTTTGTTTTAAAAAATCAATATAACTTTGTAGCATGATCTCAGCGGCGATGCCATCGCGCTTCTCTTTCCGTTTGGCACGGCTCATGTCTTGAGCAATCAAAGCACGCTCGGCTTCCGCCGTTGTTAACCGTTCATCCCACGTGGTAATGGGACAAGAAAGATTTTGCCGGAGAACTTCAACAAATGTCAGTACTTTTTGCGCCTGAATCCCTGTCTCCCCTTTCATGGTTTTTGGAAGACCTACTACGATTGTTTTAATATGGAATTCCTCCAGCAATTTCTTGATCTCATTTAAAACCTGGGTTTTGTTTTCGTGCTTGATAAACCCAACCGTGTGCGCCATGAAATTAAGCTCATCACTTCGCGCTACACCGATTCTCTTCTCACCAAAATCCAAACCCAGAAAACTCATTATCTTTTTTTTAGAGAAGCAATCAATCGAGAAACAAACGAAATGGTTGACTTAACAGCTTTACGACCATTCCTAAGACGGTCTACAATCGCGCTCCCCACAATAATTCCGTCTGCAACTCGAGCAATCGACCGTACCTGTTTCTCATCAGACACACCGAATCCAACCAACACGGGTTTGTCCGTTATTTTCTTAATCTCTTTGATCTTCTGAACTAGATCAGCAGGAACTGAGCTCCTCACTCCGGTTACGCCGCGAAGCGAAACGTAATAAATAAACCCATTTGAGCGTTTTGCAATTTCACCGATTCTTTTATTTTTAGTCGTGGGGGCAATTAAATAAACGATTGATAAATCTGAACTTCTAAACCAAGGCTCCCACATCCGTCCTTCTTCAGGCGGTAAATCAGGAATAATAAGCCCGTCAAAACCATTCTGCTTCAATTGACGGACTGCCCGGCTTACACCGAAATGCATGAGTGGATTAAGATAGGAGAAAAAAAGAACTGGAATTTTCAGTCCTTTGCGTCTCAATTTTTTGATCAAACGAAATGCATCTTTTAACTGAACTCCGTTTTTAATGGCTCGCTCGGAAGCAAATTGAATGGTCGGACCATCAGCAAGAGGATCTGAAAACGGAAACCCCAATTCAATGATATCAGTGCCTGCCTGCTCTAAAGCGGGAATGATCGCTTCAGTCGTCGAAAGATTGGGAAACCCTAACGTGACATAAGCACAAAAAAGCTTGGCATTTTTCTTTTTGGCTTCCTTAATTTTTTGAACGAGCCGATTATTCATGCTCATTTTTTGCGGGAGCTCATTTTGAAACTGCGGACCACATCTAGATCTTTATCGCCACGTCCTGAAAGACAGATGGCAATCTTAGACCCCCGTGGAAAATTTTTGGATTTTCGGATCAAACAGCCAATCGCATGAGCTGACTCCAAAGCAGGCATAATTCCTTCCAAAAGCGTTAAAATATGAAAACCATAAAGCGCATCTTGATCCGTTGCTGATTCATATTTAACGCGACCCGTTTCTTTTAAGAAAGCGTGCTCAGGTCCTACCGATGGATAATCCAATCCCGCCGAAACAGAATGTGCTAATTGGACTTGCCCGTGACGATCTTGGAGAACAAAGCTTTTCATTCCGTGTAAAACACCGATGGTTCCCTTTCGTAAAGACGCGGCATGCTGCATCGTATTTAAACCCTTTCCTGCTGCTTCTACTCCAATCAATTTCACTTTATCATCGAGAAAAGGGTGAAAAAATCCAATCGCATTGCTTCCACCGCCGACACAAGCCATTAACACATCAGGTAAAGATCTAACCATTTGCTTCATCTGCGCTTTTGTTTCCCGTCCAATGATCGACTGAAAATCCCGTACAATCATCGGATAAGGATGCGGCCCGACAGCCGAACCAAGAAGATAGTGAGTTGTGTCCACATTGGTTACCCAATCACGAATTGCCTCATTAGTAGCATCTTTCAATGTCTTAGAACCTGAATGAACAGGAATCACGCGGGCTCCCAACAAATTCATCTTGTACACATTAAGAGACTGCCGTTTAATATCCTCGGTGCCCATATACACATCACACGAAAGATTAAAAATTCTTGCTGCGGTAGCTGCAGCAACCCCGTGTTGCCCGGCTCCTGTTTCTGCAACAATTCTTTTCTTGCCCAAGTGTCTGGCGAGCAATCCCTGACCAATCGTATTATTAATTTTATGTGCACCCGTATGGCAAAGATCTTCACGCTTTAGAAAAATTCTGAGGTCGCGTCCTAAAGCAGCGCTTAGATTTCTTGCTTCATAAAGAGGAGTTGGTCTTCCAACATACGTAATTAAATAATATCGAAGTTCTCTTTGAAATTTCCGATCTCGTTTCAGTGTTCGATAAGCTGCAGTGAGTTGGTCAAGCGCTTCGATAAGTGTCTCGGGCACAAAACGCCCCCCAAAGATCCCGAAATGTCCACCAGGATCTGGTTTTCCCTTCCCCTTCTTAGTTTCTCGTACAGATTTCATACAGGCGTCACCTGAGATTGAGGTACCCAACCACTTCGACCATCGTTAAGTTGAATTCGGTACCAATCCTGCTTCTCATCATTGATTGAAACTTCAAGGCCCTCCACAAGTCGGAAAGCAATCTGATCTGAATTAGAGGGTCCATAACGAACTTCGGCTTGTGCATCCGTTACAACACCGGCTCGTCCTCCGCCAAACTCGGCATATTTAAGAAGTAACAGAAAAGAACAGAAAATAACGAGGACAACCGTTAACACTCCTGATTTACCCAATACAGTTTGTCTTCGTCTGAGCAAAGCAATTAAAAACCGAAGGGCAAATATAAAATAGGCTCCTAAAACAAGAACCCAGCATTCGGTTAATGTAATATGGGTTAACAATTGGCTTTTTTTTCGGAAAAACCAATTTCTCTTATCGTCAATTTTATATTCAATCAATCGGTTTACATAGGCAAGGTTTGCTCCAATATCAGGATCTCTGGGGTCAAGCTTTCTTCCACGCTCATAGTTTAAAACTGCTAAGCCTATTTTTTTATCTTTAAAGTAAGCATTTGCCAAATTGTAATAAACTTCAGCTGTCGGTTTTGACTTAACGACTTCTTCGTAAGCTCGAGCAGCTTCTGCAAATTTTCCGTCACGATACAATTGATTTGCTTCTTGAAAATGATCCGAGACAGAAACGGCAAAAGCGCAACTGGCAAATGCAAACGACAACATAAAACAAAAAAACAAATTTAGGCTCTTAAAGTTAATGATGCATATTTGGTTTTTCATCGGCGCTCCAAAGCAAAAATGATTTCCTGAATTCGCCTGATCATCTGTCCTCGATCAATCCCGAGGGAACCCATTCTCCCAAAACGAACTTGATCGCAAATCTCATAATATTCACGAATTTTTTGAATCGTTTCAACTTCGGCTCGGCGCTCTTCAAGGCGCCTTTCAATCATATCCTGTGTCAAACCTTGAGCCGACAAATTTAACTTATCTGAAAGATACTGATTTAAAATTTTAGCACTCTCATCAAAAAATACCTCATCAGACTTTGAATCGCTGGAAGATTTTGCGAGACGGTCTAATCGCTTAAGGCCTCTCCCTGCAAATTTCTTAGCATATAAAGTACGCTTCAAAGAAATATTTTGATTGAGGTACTCATTTCTTCTGCGGATAACCATGAAACCGATGCAAGCCGCTGTGATAATTCCATCGACCAAAGCAAGCCCCAAAACAACAGCGGGAAGTAAAGGTTTTTCAGATGTCGAAATCCTTTCCTTGATATATTGAATATCTTCAGACTCAAGGCGAATTGATTTCTTCGATTCGCCAAGCTCTCCTTGTGTAATTCCTTTTGGAATTTGAGGCGCCGGAGTTTTTGAAGGATTTACCTTAATTTTATAGGCCTCTGACTTCAGGGTAACGTAACGTTCAATCTTGGGGCTAAAGAAACTAAATTCGATAGTCGGAATCGTCATTTCTCCTGCTTCGCCAGGGATGATTACAATCTCAAACGTTTTTTTTCCAGCAATCACATTTTGAGCTTTAAAAAGCTGGGTTTGCGTATCGGCATCATAGGTCTTCACGTTTTTAATTTCAGGAAGATCTGGATGAACGAGCGTTTCAATATTGCCCTCGCCTTCTAACGCAATTTGCAATGTCACAGCTTCATTTTGATTCACAACCCGTTTATCAACGGATGTAGCCATCTTAAAATCTCCAACAGCTCCTTTAAAGCTTGTGGGTTTCCCCTCATCCGGAAGAGCTTTCACCTGAATTTGCACTGACGGAGGCGCTAAATGTTTCTCAACTCGCCTTGCAAAAAGGCCTCCATTGTTAAAAAAGCTGTCATTAAAAAATTCATCCAACATAGAAGAATCTTGTTGCTCAATCTGGACTGAAGTTTTGACCACGCCTGGTTTAATTTGGTATGATCCAGGAGCTGTCGGAAACAAAGCTACTTTTTTAACATCGGCGCGAACGTATTTTTTACCATTTACCATTTCAGTATCGCGACCTAAATTTTGATCCATTGGAAATTCTTCAATCCAAAAACCGCTTGTTTCAGGCTCTTCAATAAACCCTTCATATCGAGTATCGTAACGGGTATAAAGCGAATAGGTTAAAATCAACTGCTGGTTAGTGTAAACCGAGACTTGACTTGGAATTACTTTAAGAAAAATATTTTGGTCGATCTCGTTATCCGAGATAGGCACTGAAGTTTTCTGCGGAGCTGGACCCCGCGATGCTTGAGGGGGCACTGCCGTTGGAACAAGAGGGCTTGGATTGCGAGATAAAATGGGTGGCTGCCTTGGTACAGGCTGAGGCTGAGCAGCTCTATCTTCTTCAATATTAAGTTTTATTTCATTTGTATGATAACTTTTGTTACCGACTTTAACTTCAATCGGTTGAAGCACAAATTGTCCTGACGACCTTGGAATGAGCACATAATTAAATTCAGTCATAGATTCGGACCGGCCATTGATGAAACTAAATCGGGATGAACGCCCTGAATAAAAAATTTCAAAACTTTCCAGCGAAGGAAGCCGCGGCGCTTGGAGCGAACCATGAACGCTTACAATTCGAACGTTTAAGTGAATTTCTTCATTCACTCGCGCTGACTCTTTATCAACTGAAGCAATGAATTGGGGTTCCTCGGCAAAACCAATACAGACACCACAAAAAATGACAGCAAAGGCTATGAGGAATAAAAATAGTCGTTTCATTTATTTTTCATAAACTATTCATTTTAAATATGTTACAGGAAATACAAAGGCACTTTTAACTGAGCACACAGAAATAAATTCTACTGGAATTAACTACGCAAGTCAACGAATAGCGGCGGGAAATCGTGCTCCTGCAAAAGGATAGCTCAATTACAGGTATTCAAAAATCCAATTTCGGGCTACTTCAACTGTCCGGGAAACCCAATTTTGACGATCTGTCACCGCCAAACCTTGCTCGCTTACCCTGCCCGAAAAGTTAATGCCACCTAAAACTCCTGAAAAAGCCGGATCTTTAATCAGAGCTTCTGGGCCAAAAATACCTTGAGGAGTCCCTATCCGAGAGGAAGGTGAGATCGTTTCTCTCGCCACATCTAAAAAAGCATCTAACCGTGCCGCACCTCCGGTAAACACCACTTGATTCACAGGAGAGTAACGTTCTTGAAGGGCCTTTATTTCTTTTCGGATCTCTGAGAAGAAACCGTTTAAACCAGAGCTCATTTGGGCTTCAAACTCGGAACGTTTGATTGGATATTTTTTTCGGCCGTTTGAATCCGGAACAGGGATTAGTTCTTCCTGGAATTCAACTTTAGTCGTTGCAGAACCAAACGATTCTTTAATCCGCTGTGCGTCGAGATGTTCAATGTTCAAATTTTTTTCGATCACTTCAGTAATGCAATCTCCTCCAATCGGGATGGAACGAGTTTCTATTAACACTGAATTCTTATAACAGGCGAAATGCGTTGCTGTCCCTCCAATCACCACCAAAATCACCCCTGTCTGTTTTTCTAAGGGAGTTAAAACGCAATGGGCCGCGGAAAGCACGCTTGGAATAACATCGCTCACCTCGAGATCGCAACGTTCAAAAACCCTGAGCAAATTGTTGTAAACCAAAAAATCAAGAGTCAACAAACGAAGGGTTACGCCTAAACGGCTTGCTTCTAAACCAATCGGATTTTGAACGCCCATTAGATCATTGACTAAAAATTCTTGAGGAACTGCTTGCACGATTACCTCCTGCAAAGGAATGGTCGCAACGCTTCTCGTTTGTGCAATAGCAGCTCGTACATCCTTTAAGGTTAAAAGATGCGGGTTGCCCTGAAAGTAAACAGAGCTTTGAAACGTATAATTTTTAAGATAGGTGTTGGAAACTACTAGACGGCATGGGAGACTTACTTTTTCCTCAGAACCCGTAACATCAGCTATGGTTTCTGAAATTGTCTGGCTTGCCTGAGCAAGATCTTTGACGATACCTCTTTCAAAACCATTTGCGAGACGCGCGCTCAAAGCCAAAACCTCAATCCGATCTTGAGATTTTAAATTGGCTTTTAAAAAAGCAACTTTTGTTGTCCCGATATAGGCTAAATAAACAATATGATCCCGCTTGGCCATGCTATTCCCTGATTGTTAAGATGGGTTGAACGCGATAGAAACTTTAATTTTTACGTTTTTTAGATTCTACTTTGGGCTCTATAATGGATGCCTCTTTCTTTTTAACGATCAAGTCACGATAGCGCAGATCAATATACAGGATTTGATTTCTCTCTTCGGATTTTAAAAGTGACTTCAGCACAGTTCTAGAGCTTGCAGGAAGCGCCAATTCACCGGCCGTTTTCAATTCAACGCCGTCACTCAAAATTAAAGTTATATTTCCAAGTTGGTCCATAGCTAATCTGGAAATTGTTTCGGAACCTAATGCAGGATCAGACTTGGCAAATTCTAAAAGACTTAGCAGTGAACGGAAGTGCTTGTTTTGATAAAAAGTCCCCACCGAATATATTTTCTTCTCAGAGTTGAAATCTTCAAGAATGATTAGGTCTGGTTTTGGTGATGCTTCAACAGAAACAATCAACTGATCAGTTGAAACTGAATAATACGGCCCTCCTTCTTTGGATTGGATTTGAATGAAAGGGGCTCGAGTTGCAAGAAATACATTAAGCTGATTAGGTAAAATTCGTACTACTTCAGCGCGCTTGATTTTAGGATTCCGCTCCAAACTCTTGGAAATACGTTTCAAATCTAACTCAATCAAACTTTGACCGCGCGCTTGGCCTTCAAGAAATTGATATTCAGAATTTGTAAGAAGGCCTGAAGGAAAAACAGCAATCCGTTCCACTTGAAAATAAGGATCTGCATGGAGCATTTGGCGAACTCCAAAAAAGACGAAGCAGACAACCCCAAAAGTAAGAGCGAACGGAACGATTTTAAGTCCGATTTTAAAAAGCCTCTTGCCTAACCTTTTGAATAATTTGAAACTCCACTTTTGAGTTCGCCGTCTTACCATTGGGTCAGCCTTTAAACTTGCTTCGACAATAAGCCATCTCTAATAAATTGAGACATAGACCTGTAAAATCAAGACCTACTTCTTTGGCAGCTTTTGGAAGAAGACTGGTTTCGGTAAAACCAGGGATAGAATTAATTTCCAAAACAAACGGATTTCCAGAGGAATCAACTTTGAAATCGACTCGCGAAAGATCTCGAAGACCTAAAGTTTGATGCGCTTTCAAAGCAATTGCTTTCAATTTGGCTGTTAAACTTTGAGAAATAGGTGCCGGAATCAAATATTCGGTCATACCTTTTGTGTATTTTGCTTTATAATCATAAAACTTACGCTTGGGTTTTAATTCAATGACAGGAAGAGCTTTCTTCCCTAAAATGCCGATTGTAAATTCACGGCCATCAATTTTTCTTTCAATTAAAAGTCGAGAATATCGCTTTAAGCTTGACTGAACTTTTCTACCTTCAGCCCCTTTTCGATCCACAAAGAAAATTCCAATACTCGAGCCTTCATTAACCGGTTTTATCACATAGGGAGGATCCCATTGTTTAAGCTTTTGTTTCCAATTTTTTCGCGTAAGGACATCATACTGAGGAGTTGGAATGCCAAGTCTCAGAAATAGACGTTTGGCCTGTGCTTTATCAAACGCTGAAGCGCTCGATTTTGGATCTGAACCTACATAGGGAATACGATTCCGATTTAAAACCTTCTGGATGGCGCCATCTTCGCCACCGACTCCGTGCAGGGCTAGAAAAGCCAAATCAATTGGCTTCCGTTTGAGTTTGGAGTGAAATCCGTTTGCGGTATCAATCATAACAACATCAAGGCCTGCATTCTTCAAAGCCTGAAAAACGGCTTTTCCTGACTTGAGCGAAATAGGTCGCTCATGCGAACGTCCGCCAAGAAAAACGCCTACCCTTCCAAATTTGTTTGAATTACAATTTTTAGGTTGATCCATCGACGCTAAAACTCAAATCTCAACTAACGTATCTTACTTCTGGTTCAAGCTCTATTCCGAATTCCTCAAATACTCTTTTTTGTGCAAGTTTGATTAAATCCAGCACATCCTGTGCTGTAGCATGATCTACATTTAAAAAGAAATTGGCATGGCGCTCTGAAACCATAGCGCCTCCGATTCTCATCTTCTTCATCTGGACACGATCAAGAAGTTGACCGCTTGTAAGCACGGAATCCTTCGGATTTTTAAAAGTAGAACCGGCGCTCGGAAATCGAAGATCCTGAACTCCGTTCCGGTAAGTAAAATTAGCTTTAATCTCATCTTGAACAAGCTGCTTGGCCTTTGGCATCAATCTAAACGCGGCTTCTAGAATAATTAAATTTTGCTCCAAGTTTGTCCTCCGATATTCAAAGCAGATATCTTCGCGATGTAACGTTTTTATACTGTTTGAATTTAAATCGAGCACAACAATAGATTCAACTATATCCTTTATTTCATAGTAACTAGCGCCTCTCCTGCCAAACCCAGCGTTCATAATGACAGCTCCACCCACAGTGCCCGGAATATGGCAAACAAACTCCGCTCCGCCGAGAGAATGTTCCTGTGACACGATGGAAAGCCGAAATAAGCTCATTCCGCTCGATGCTCGCAGCAACCCATTGGATTCGACTGCAAACCAATCTGGGTCCAGTTTTCTCAAAGAAAGTGCTAAACCGGAAAACCCCGCATCTGAAATCAATAGGTTCGAACCTCGACCAATGACTAAAAATGGAAGGCCTTCTGCTTTTTTGAACTCTAAAATGCGGAATAATTCTTCGCGAGAAGTCGGTTCTGCAAAAAAACGAGCCGGTCCTCCGATTTTGAATGTCGAATAAGATTTAAGTGAAACATCAGTGCGAATAGGCGTTTTCAAATCGGCTGGCAAATTCATCCGCTATCTCTCCAATATCACCGGCCCCCAAAAAAGCTACAGTCTCATCTCCTTCACGGTGAGCCATTAAAAAATCAATAATTTCACTACGCCCTACGACCCGGACATCAGGATGACCGCCTTTTTTAACAGCATCATAAATCAAGCGTACATTCACATGATTCGGATTTTCTTCGCCTGCTCCATAAATATCAGTCAAAAGCACTCGATCCGCACTTTGAAACGCCTGGGAAAATTCATTGGCTAAATGTAAAGTCCGAGAAAACCGATGGGGTTGAAAAACCGCCGTCGTTTTTTTCCCTAAACCACGGATTGCACGAAGAGTTGCATTCACTTCTGTAGGATGATGAGCATAATCATCAATAATCAAAAGATCTTGGCGATTGAGTTTTACCTCAAGTCTTCTTCCTGCTCCTTTGAAGGCACTCATATATTTAAGAAATTGATCATACCTAAGCCCGAAACTTCTCAAAAGTGCAATAACACCAAGAGAATTCAAAATATTATGTGAACCGGGTATATTGAGACAAACTTCATCAATTTTCTCACCACGTTCAACCAAAGTGTACTTGGACGCGAATCCTTCCAAAACAATGTCTTTCGCATAAAAGTCTCCATGATTAACGATTCCATAACTTACTGCTGCTCCCATCGGCGCTTCCAACATAATTTCTTTAAGATGAGCATCGTCGAGGCAGTAAATGACTCGTCCCGCTGTTTTGATTTGTTCGACGAAGCGGCGAAAGGAATTTTTAATGTCAGCTATGTCTTCGTAAACATCCAGATGTTCTGCATCCAAATTAGTAATGAGAGCAAAGTCGGGATAAAAATGAAGCTGACTTCGATCGCTTTCATCCACTTCAGCTACAAAAAGATTGGGATCGCCAATGATTGCATTCGAACCATAGTTTAAAATTTCACCACCCACGAGACAAGATGGTCTCAAACCTGCTTGTGTCATTAAAAAACTGGTGAGTGCGGAACTTGTTGTTTTTCCATGAGCTCCTGTAATAGCAATGGAAATGACTCGATTCATTAAAAACGACAACACTTCAGCGCGGTGATATATGGGGATTCCTAAAGTTTGGGCTTTTTCAAAATCAGGATTTGTTTTTAAAATTGCGGAAGAATAAATAACAAAGTCTGCTCGATCAATTAATGAAGCGTCGTGCCGTGAAACAACTTGAATTCCTTCTGCTTCCAACCGAACAACGGTTCGTCCTCTTTTTGTATCAGAACCGCTCACTTCAAGGCCGTAAGCTGTTAACACCCGTGCGAGGCCACTCATTCCAACGCCGCCAATACCGATCAAAAAAACTTTCTTTCCTTTTTGGATAAAATAACTTAGTTCTTTTCGCATATTAATCTCAATCCTGCTTCTACAAGAACTTGGCTCGCCTTTTCGTTAGCAAGCTGTCGAATGTTCATACTTAATTGATTTCGTTGGTCTGCTTTGTTTTTTAACTCTAAAAGGGTATTTCGCAAAGTCTTTTGTGATAAATTCTCCTCAGCGATAACACGAGCTGCATTCCGCTGAGCCAGGTAATCTGCGTTTAACTTTTGATGCGCATACGCATGCGGATACGGGATTAAAATGCCGGCACGCCCAACTGCCGCAAGCTCAAAAATTGTACCCGCGCCTGCGCGTGCAATAACTACATCTGCACGTTTGTATTGTTCTGAAATTTGATACGAAAAAGTGGAAACGTCGGCAACAACGCCTAGTTCCTCATATCGCTTTTTTATTCTGGTTAGCTCGTCGTTTCCGACATTATGTATAACGGCAAGACCAGTTCTTTCTTCAATACTAAGTGTTTCCAATACCTCTAAAAAAACTTGATTTAAGCGATTTGCTCCTTGAGAGCCACCAAAGACCAAAATCGTAAACAACTTTTTGTCTGATCGCTGATCACTCAGATCGCGAAAATCCTGCAAAAAAGAAGTCCGTAAAGGATAACCGCTATAAAAAACCTTGCTTTGTGAAAATTTACCTTTTGTCTCTGGAAAACTCACAGCAATTTGATTCGCCCATCGACACAAAAACTGATTGGCGCGTCCTATCGCCACATTTTGCTCATGAAGCAAAATAGGTTTTTGGAAACACACGGCACACAAAACTCCGGGAACGGATCCAAAACTCCCAAAACCAACTACAAGCGCCGGTTTTACTCTTTGAAATAAGAGTAATGTCCTACCAAAAGCCTTGACGCATTGTAGCAAAAATAGAAGCATCTTGAAAGAAAAGACGGCTGGCATAGGCGGAAGAGAGGCAATACAAAAATAGAACGAGTTTTCAGACTGAAAACGCTCTACAAATTCGGCCCTTCGAGTCATTAGAATATGAATCTCAACCTCCGGATGGGCCGCTTTAAACGCTTCTGCAAAGCTGATGGCAGGGAAAAAATGCCCCCCGGTATGACCGGTGCAAATTAGGACTCGGACTGGCTTTATGGTACTCACCGGTTTGAAAAACGGGTAGATCTTTTGTCAATAGCCACCAAAATACCAACCGAAAGCATATGAAAAATAAGTGCGGTTCCCCCGTAGCTAACAAAAGGAAGTGGCAGCCCTTTGGTCGGAACCAGGCCTACCGCAACCAATAAATTAATCAATGCCTGAAGCGTAATAAATACAACCAGCGCGAAAGCCAAAAGCCTAAAATAAGGATCGCGACATCTCTGGGCCAGGCGGTTTCCAAAAAAGAAAAATATCGCATATAGTGCAAGAACCCCTAAGGCGCCAATAAGTCCTAGTTCCTCCCCGACGATCGAAAAAATAAAATCGGTATGACTCTGGGGAAGATAAAATAATTTTTGCGTGCTCTTTCCTAATCCTACCCCCTTGATTCCACCGAGACCAAAGGCAACAAAAGATTGAATAATTTGAAAACCGCTTCCTCGAGGATCTTTCCAAGGATCGAGGTAAGCGGTAATTCGATTCATTCGGTAAGGCGCTTTCCAAACTAAAAAACCAAAACCCGCCACAACAGCTGCCGCTGCAAGCAAGATATATCTAAGCCGGATCCCCGATAAAAAAAATAAAATTCCCATCAGCAGAAAAAGAAATACACAGGAACCAAGATCCGGTTGAATGATGACAAGTGCAAAAATTAAAAGTAAAAGAGCAATTGGCGGAAAAAATACGGAGATGGAACCTTTGGTAATCGGCTGTTTTTTCCGCGACAGATAATCAGCCAGATAAATACACATGGCTAATTTTGCATATTCGACAGGTTGAAAAGTAAAAAAAGGCAGTTGAATCCATCGTCTGGCGCCTCCTGCGGAACGGCCCAAAAGTGGAATAAAAACGGCGAGTAAGAGAACGATGGCGACACACATTAAAAGCCGTGAATTGTCTTTGAGGAAATCGGGATCCAGTGAAGAACTTAAGAAAAATATAACGGAACCAATAAGAACATATAAAAGCTGACGTTTTAAAAAATAAGTGGGGCTATGGAACACTTGATCGGCATAAACAGCGCTTGCGCTGTAAATCATGACCACCCCAATAGCTACTAGGGTGTACATGGTCAATATGATGGCCTTAGATTCGTTGGTCACCGACTTGGTGCAGGGGCTAGTTCTTCTCGCCAACCTGCGAGAATATTTTTAAACTGATGGCCGCGGTCTTGATAATCACGGAACATATCAAAGCTCGCACAGGCAGGAGAAAATAAAACCGTTTGACCAGGACGGCTTACGCCACGGGCAACACGAAGAGCTTCTTCGAGCGTTTGGGTAGAATAAACAGAAACCAAATCACCGAAGGCGTTCTCAATTTCTTTTTTTGCTTCCCCAATTAAAACTAAAAATTTAACCTTCTTTCGAACTAAATCTCGCAACACTCGAAAATCGCCACCCTTATGCCGCCCGCCTGAAATCAACACCACGCCTTCGCCTGCCCGTTCAAGCGCCCACCCTAAAGATGCAATAGTTGTTGATTTCGAATCGTTGATATAGCGAACACCAAATGCCGTTCCTAAATCTTCAAAACGATGCTCAATCCCAGAAAAATTTTCTAAAACAGACTGCGTCACCTTAGGGTCAATTTGATAGAGAGAAGCTACTTTTTCGACTGCTGCATAATTAGGATTTCCATTTTGTTGATCATCAAAATAAATAACTTGGGATTTTAGTTTGGTTGCCCGCTTGGCACTTTCTGGATCTGAGGTATTGATTAATGAATAATCAGATGAAGTCTGGTTTTTAAAAATTTGGAATTTGGTGTCGGCGTATTCTTCAAAACTTTGATGCCAATCCAAGTGGTTTGGGCTGAGGTTGAGTAAAACGGCAACGTGCGGCTTAAATTGGCTAATGTGCGTTAATTGGAATGAACTCACTTCCACAACCGCAATCGTCTCTTTCGTCAGTTCACCCACTTCCCTGATGAATGAATTGCCAATGTTTCCGCAGCTTATGGCGGCGCGTCCTGCAGCGCGCAGAACATCGCGAATCAATGTCGTAACAGTCGTCTTGCCGTTACTGCCCGTCACCGCAATAATCTCGGCAGGCGAACACCGAAATGCTAACTCGATTTCACTCCAAACAGGAATGTTGGACCGGAATGCCTTTTGACAAATGGGGGCTGTCGGCGGAATTCCCGGCGAAACAATAATGAGATCTGAACTCTGGATTTCTTCCCAACTGTGGCCACCAAACTCACATTCAATTCCATTGCTTTCAAGCGTCTTTTTGGCTTCAATAAATTCTTTGCCTTCTTTCAACTCGCTTAAAAAAACGGAGGCACCTCTTTTTTTAAGAAAAAGAGCGCTTTGAATTCCCGTTTCTCTTGCTCCAAGCACTGTAATTTTTTTACCATCAAAATTCATAGATATCATCACCGCAATTTTAAGGTACTAAGCCCAACCAACGCAAGAATAAATGCAACAATCCACAATCGAATGGTTACCTTTGATTCAGGCAAACCTTTCAGCTGTAAATGATGATGGTAAGGCGACATTAAAAAAACTCTCTTTCCAAAAACTCGGAAAGAAAATACCTGAATAATCACCGAAAGAGCTTCCCAGACAAAAATGCCGCCAACGACCAAAAGCACAAGTTCGCTCTTAATTAAAATAG
>Ga0209515_10002274_pt1 | contig 29966 bp, 17 predicted proteins | sample Subgroupgradi54m_FD_187454 | JGI IMG/M metagenome (GOLD analysis project Ga0209515, IMG submission 187454) | Subsurface groundwater microbial communities from S. Glens Falls, New York, USA - GMW60B uncontaminated upgradient, 5.4 m (SPAdes)... ... | reverse complement strand
CCTTCGACCGGCCGGGCATCTTCCTCGCGCTGACCTTTGTGGGGTTGCCGTTTGTGGTGCGCACGCTGCAGCCCGTGCTGGCGGAGCTGGAACCCGAGTTGGAGGAAGCCGCCGCGACGCTCGGCGCCAACCGGTGGCAGACGATGACGCGCGTCATCCTGCCCGAATTGCTGCCGGCCTTGATCACCGGGTTCGCCCTGGCCTTCGCCCGGGCGCTGGGGGAATACGGTTCGGTGGTCTTCATTGCGGGCAACATGCCGCTGCATTCGGAAATCACGCCGTTGCTCATCATCACCAAGCTCGAGCAATACGACGTTCGCGGGGCGACGGCGATTGCGGTCGTCATGCTCGTGGCCTCGTTCGTCCTGCTGCTGCTCATCAACCTGCTCCAGAAATGGAGCCGTCGCTACTATCGCGTCTGAGCCATGGCCGCCCTGACCACCACAACCCCATTCCCCGGCAAACGACCGCCGGCCCGCAGCGCGGGTCCCCGCGTCATCCGCAATCCCCTGTGGGTGCGCATTGTCTTCATGGCGATCGCGCTCCTCTTCGTCGCATGCTTCCTGGTGTTGCCGCTCGTGGCGGTGTTCACCGAAGCGTTGCGCAAGGGGGTGGGGGCTTACTTTCAGTCGTTCACCGATCCCGACATGCTCAGCGCGCTTCGGCTCACCTTGCTGACGGCGGCGATCGCGGTGCCGGCGAACCTGGTCTTCGGCGTGGCGGCAGCCTGGAGCATCGCCAAGTTCGATTTCCGCGGGAAAAGCCTGCTCATCACGCTCATCGATCTGCCCTTTGCCGTGTCCCCGGTCATCTCGGGTTTGATCTATGTGCTGGTCTTCGGCCTGCAGGGCTGGCTCGGGCCCTATCTCGAGGCCGGCACTCATCCCTGGTTCGGCGAGTGGTTCAACCAGCAGGACATCCGGATCATCTTTGCCGTGCCCGGCATCGTGCTGGCCACCATCTTCGTGACGTTCCCCTTCGTGGCGCGCGAGCTGATCCCACTCATGCAGTCCCAGGGCAACGACGAGGAATACGCCGCCCTGACCCTCGGGGCGAGCGGCTGGCAGACCTTCTGGCGTGTCACCGTGCCCAACATCAAGTGGGGCCTCTTTTACGGTGTCATCCTTTGCAACGCCCGCGCCATGGGTGAATTCGGGGCGGTGTCGGTGGTCTCCGGCCACATCCGCGGCGAGACGAACACCATGCCGCTGCACGTCGAGATCCTCTACAACGAATACAACTTCGTCGCCGCCTTCGCGGTGTCCTCGCTGCTGGCGCTGCTGGCGCTGGTCACACTTATGCTAAAAAGTCTGGTTGAATGGCGCGCGCAACGCGGGTTGGCTTATTCCCCATGAGCGTTCAGGTTGACCACATCCGCAAGACCTTCGGGCAATACACGGCGCTCGAGGACGTGAGCCTGCAGGTCAAGCGCGGCGAGCTGACCGCGCTGCTCGGACCCTCGGGTTCGGGCAAGACCACGCTGCTCCGCATCATCGCCGGCCTCGAGTATCCCGACGAGGGCAGCGGCCGCATCCAATTCCACGGGGAGGACGTGACGGACATGCCCGCGGGCAAGCGCCGGGTCGGTTTCGTGTTCCAGCACTATGCACTTTTCCGCCACATGTCGGTGTTCGAGAACATCGCCTTCGGCCTGAAGGTGCGCCGCCAGGACCGGCCGTCGCGCGGCGAGATCACCGACCGGGTGCACAAGCTGCTGAAACTCGTGCAACTGGAGAATCTCGCCGAGCGCTACCCGCACCAGCTTTCGGGCGGCCAGCGCCAGCGCATCGCGCTCGCCCGCGCGCTCGCCGTCGAGCCCAAGGTACTGTTGCTCGACGAGCCCTTCGGTGCCCTCGATGCCAAGGTCCGCAAGGAACTCCGCCGCTGGCTGCGCCAGTTTCACGACGAGATCAACCTCACCACCATCTTCGTCACGCACGACCAGGAGGAGGCGCTGGAGATCGCGGACGAGGTCGTGATCATGAACCAGGCGAAGATCGAGCAGGTTGGCTCGCCCCAGGAGGTCTACGATCGGCCGGCCTCGCCGTTCGTTTACCAGTTCCTGGGCAATGTGAACGTGCTGCGCACCGCCGCCCTGGAGAAAGCCGGGGCTCCGGCCGGCCCGGCCACCGCGCAGAGCAATGGCCGGGTCTATGTCCGCCCGCATGACATCGAGATCGTGCCCCACGAAACCGGCGCTCCCGGCATCACCGCCGTGATCCGCTATATTCACGCCGCCGGCCCGCAGGCCCGGCTGACGCTCGAACAGGTGGAAACGCGCGAATTGGTGGAAGCCGAGATCTCCCGGGTGGAACTGGCCCGGCTCGAGTTGCAGGTCAATGGGCTCGTGCTGCTGCGGCTCCGCCAGTCCCACTCCTTCGAGGAGGACTACGCCATTTAAGACAATTCCTAGGATTGCCTTGCGGACAATTAGAGTAATGTAATCAGGCAAGTTCCTTCTCCCCACGATCCAAACCTCCATCACCATGGCCAAGATATACAACGACATCACCGAAACCATCGGAAATACGCCGCTCGTGCGGCTCAATCGCACCGCCGCTGCCCACGGTGCCCAGGCGGAAATCCTCCTCAAGCTCGAGTTCTTCAATCCTCTTTCCAGCGTCAAGGACCGCATCGGCTTCTCGATGATCGACGACGCGCTCAAGTCCGGCAAGATCACCAAGGATACCGTCCTCATCGAGCCGACCAGCGGCAACACCGGCATTGCCCTGGCCTTCGTGGCCGCGGCCAAGGGCCTGAAGCTCGTCCTGACCATGCCGGAGACGATGACGATCGAGCGGCGGAAAATCCTCAAGATCCTGGGCGCGCGCGTGGTTCTCACCGAGGGACCGAAGGGCATGAAGGGCGCCATCGCCAAGGCCGAGGAACTGCAGACGAAGATACCGAACAGCGTCATTCTCCAGCAATTCTCCAATCCGGCCAATCCCGCGATCCATCGCAAAACGACCGCCGAGGAAATCTGGCGCGATACCGACGGCAAGGTCGACATCATCGTTTCGGGCATCGGCACCGGCGGCACCATCACCGGCATCGGCGAGGTGCTGAAGCCGCGCAAGCCGAGTCTGAAGATCATCGCGCTCGAGCCCGATGCTTCGCCGGTCCTTTCGGGCGGCGCGCCCGGGCCGCACAAGCTGCAGGGCCTCGGTGCCGGCTTTGTGCCGGCCATCCTCAACACGAAAATCTATGACGAGGTCATTCGCGTGAAGGAGTCCGACTCGGCGCCGATTTCCAAGCAGGTCAACAGCCTCGATGGCATTCCCATCGGCATCTCTTCCGGGGCAGCCGTCTGGGCGGCCATCCAGCTGTCGCGGCGCCCCGAGAACAAGGGCAAGCAGATCGTCGCGATCATCCCGTCGAGCGCCGAGCGCTATCTCTCGTCCTGGCTGTTCGCCGATGTCAACGTCGAGAGCGACTCGATCGACGACCTCATCCCGGCCCCCAAGGCCTGAGCGAGAAATTTCCATCAGCCGGGCGGACTCAGATCCGTCCGGCTTTTTTTTCGTCCGCCTGATACCACCGGTAGAAGCTGACGCCAAAGGCGGTCATCGCCACCGCCATGCCGATTAGCTTCATCATCGCGCCGGCCAGCAGTTGGTCGGCAGCCGCCGTTAGGCTCGTGATGCGCGGGGCGAATTCATAGGTGGGGTAGAGGACGTCGGGCGAGAAGGTGATGTAGGCGAAGACGGGCGTCATCGCGATGATCACGGCGACAAGGTAAAGCATCTGCCCGGCATGGCTGACCGGCGGAAATTCGCGCGACGGACTGAGCAGCGGCCACCAATACAGCAGCGCGGCCCCGAAGAACATGAAGTGCTCCGCGATGTGAATGGGGCGGTTTTGCAGCGCCAGGTCGTAAAACGAGGGCAGGTGCCAGACGGAAATGACCGTGGTATAGATCACGCCGCAGGTCACGGGATGGGTCAGCAGCCGCAACACGGGGCGCAAGCCGGGACGGCCGGTCACCGGCCGGACAAGCCAGTCGGGCAGCCCCAGCAGGAACAGAATCGCGGCGGGATAAATGATGAGCTGATGCTGCAGCATGTGCGCGCTGAGCAGGTAGCGCTCGGCGATCTGGTCGAGCGGCGAGCCGACGGCCAGGTAGAAGCAGACGAGCGCGGCGTAGAACCTGACCGCGTGGCCGCGGGGATAGGAGGACGGGCCCGGGGCCTGGGGTCTGGGGTTTGGGAGAGCCGAGCTCCCAGCCAGAACCCGGTCGCGCAGCGGCCCGGTCAGGAGGGCATAGACCCAGCCAATAAAGATCAGCCCTCCGACGAGGTAGGGTTCATTGTGCCAGTGGGTCCAGTCGATCATGGATCACCACGAATAGCACGAAGGCGAGGAATGGCCATCAAAAGCAACGGAGCGCAGCTGCGGGTTGACGGCAAGGGGCAGGGCGCGGACTCCTTTGCCGGGCGACCGGCCCGGACAAACCCTGGCCGGCCAGCAGGCCGGAACAGGGCTCCGCGCCGGAGCAAAACCAGCGGTGAAGGGACTCACCGCCCTACCTTGGACCACCGACAACTCGGCAGATGCGCCCAACCGCCCGGCGGTTTTGCTTTTAGCCTGCATATCCCGGCAATTCTCGATGATATCCCGCTGCGGGCATCCGCGAACACACGAACAAAAGCAGTTGGAGTGTGAAATATGCAGGCTAAGGGAGTTTTCTTTAGCCAAAAAAACCCCTATTTTCTGACAAAATCCTCGCGCTGAGTCGGCGAAGGCATTGATTCGTGGACTCACGCGCCCGTCCCGGGCTGCGCATTGTATGCCAGTCACTCCCGTTCGAAATCGCGCCGACGACATCCTGGGCCGCCTGCCGGCGTTCTGCGGTGCGGTGACATTGCTGGCGGGTCTGGCCGGTGGGTTCAGCCGCTTTCTCGCCGCGGCATTGGGTTTGAATGCTGTCGTGGCCCTGTGTTTTGCGCTCCTGGGTGGCGCGCTGCTGGGGCACGGCCGGAAATGGCGGGTGCGGCTGGCCGACCGCTGGCTGGCCGGCCTAGCGCTTGCCATCAGCGTCGCGAGCGCCGTTCTGACCGCCGCTCATCTGCTCGATCCATCGGCGGCGGCCGCCGGCTGGCTGCCGGCAAAAGGGTTCATGCCCCTGGGCACCTCGATCGCCTTTATCTTTGGCAGCCTGGCGTTGCTGTTTTCCAGCGATTCGTCGCTGCGGCGGCGGCTCGCCTGGTCCGCCTGGCTGGCCATCGCCGTGCTGGTGGTGGCGATGATCTCGCTGCTGGCGGCGCTGTTTGGCCTCGAGGTCAGCGTGGGGGCGAACGAACCCGTCCGCATGGGCTTGCAGCCCGCGTTCGGGCACCTGCTGCTGGGGCTCGGCTTGCTGGCGTTGCGGCCGAAGGATGATTTCATGCGCGTGTTCACCGCGGACAACGTCGTCGGCCTGTTTGCGCGGCAGATGATACTGTTGGTGGTGATGCTGCCGCCGGTGCTCGGACTGCTGCGGCTGAATCTGTCGGGCTACTGCGAATTGGATGCGCGGGAAGGCATGGCGCTCTTCACGGTGGTCTACATCCTGGCGGGCACGCTGATCACGCTGCGCGCGGCGCGGCTGTCCGGCCGCCTCGAGGAACAGCGCGAGGAGGCGGAGGAGAGGCAGGCGCGGCTGTTCGCCCGGGTGCAGCAGCAGGCCGCCAGCTTGCAGGAGCAGGTGGCGGTCCGCACCCGCGAGCTGGAGGAAGCCAACCGGCATCTGCACGCGGCCGCACGCATCAACACGCAGCTTTCACTGGTCGCCAGTCACACCACCAGCGGGGTGATCATCGCCGACGCGCGCGGGTGCATCGAATGGGTGAACAAGGCCTGGGAGCACATGTCCGGCTACAAGCTGGACGAGGTCGTCGGCCGGCAACCCGGGCAGTTCCTTTACGGCGCGGAGACCGACACGGAGACCGCCCGGCGCGTCAGCCTGGCCATCCAGCAGGGCGAGTCGTGCTACGAGGAAATCCTGAACTACGCCAAGGACGGGCGGCCGTACTGGCAGATACTCGACATCGAGCCGGTGCGCAACGAGGCGGGTGGCATCATCAATTTCATCTCGGTGCTGACCGACATCACGCAATACCGCGAGTCCCAGCAGCAGTTGCAGGGCCTCACCGAGCGGCTGCAACTCGCGCTGCTGTTTTCGGGTTACGGCGTCTGGGAAGTGGATGTGCGGACGGGCCGGATGAGCTGGGACACGCGGATGTTCGAGATCTACGGCCTGGCCCCCGATGAGTTCGACGGCACGCGCGACTGCTGGCGCCGGTGCGTCCATCCGGAGGATCTTCCGATGGCCGAGCAGAAGTTCTCCAACCTCATTGCGCGCAACGATGCGAGGTATGACATGGAGTTCCGCATCATCCGCCCGGTCGATGGCGCGCACCGCTACCTCGAGGCCCGCGGCTACCTGCAGCGGGACGAAAACGGCCGGCCGCTGCGCGTGATCGGACTGAACCGCGACATCACGGCGGAGCGCCAGCAGCGCGAACAGCTGCGCGCCTATACCGAACGGCTCCAACTCGCCCTGCGCGCGTCCGGCTACGGCGTGTGGGACATGGACGCCGTCGGGCAAAAGATCTACTGGGACGCGCGCCAGTGTGAGATTTACGGGGTCAAGTCGGACGAATTCGACGGCACCACGGATGCCTGGCTGAAGCTGATCCATCCCGACGACCGGGAGAAGACGGAGGCCAGCATCAGGGCGACGGTGGAGTCGGGCGACGAGTTCAACAATGAATTCCGGATCCTGACCCCGGACGGGACCCTGCGGCACATCGAGAGCCATGGCCACTTGCGCCGGGACCCGGCCGGCGGGCTGGTTCGCGCGGTCGGAATGGACCGCGATGTCACGGGCGAAAAGGAGATGCAGGAGGCGCTGCGCCTGGCCGAGCAGCGCTGGCAACTCGCGCTCGCCGGCACCAACGACGGCGTGTGGGACTGGAATGTCGCGAGCGGCAACATCTTCTTTGACCAGCGCTATGCCGAGATCCTCGGCTTCCCGCTCGATGAACTGCCCCAGGATGACCGCAGCTGGATGGTGCGCGTGCATCCGGACGACCTTTCGGAAGCGATGGCGGCGCGGGACGCCCACCTCGCGGGCAAATCCGGCCTCTATTCGGCGGAACACCGGATCCTCGCCAAATCCGGTGAATGGAAATGGGTGCTCGGTCGCGGCAAGGTGGTGGCCCGTGACGGGGCGGGCCGGCCCCGGCGCATGGTGGGAACGCTCAGCGACATCTCGGAGCGCAAGCTGCTCGAGCAGAGCTTGCGTCGCAACCAGGAGCTGGCCGACCATGTGGGACGGCTGGCGATGATCGGCGGCTGGGAATACGATCTGCGCGACAACGCGCTTTACTGGTCATCCAGCGTGCGGCGCATCCACGAGGTGTCGGACGATTACGTGCCGAGTGTGGAAGCGGCCATGGAATTCTATACCCCGGAAATGAAGCCGATCCTGCAGGCGGCATTCCAGCGCTGCCTGAGCGAGGGCGAGCCCTACGACGTCGAACTCCCCTTGATCACGGCCACGGGCCGGAGGATCTGGGTGCGGACGTTGGGGCGCGCCGAGGCCCACAGCGGCCGGCGCATCCGGCTCTACGGCGCTTTTCAGGACATCACGCTGCGGCACGAGGCGGAGGAATCGCGGCGCCAGCTGGAGACGCAGCTCTTCCAGGCGCAAAAAATGGAGACCCTCGGCACCCTCGCCGGCGGCATCGCCCACGATTTCAACAATCTGCTCACCGGCATCATGGGCTACCACGACCTGGCGGCGGATGTGTTGCCGGAGGACCACCAGGTGCGCAGTTACCTCGCGGAAGCCCGGCAGGCCAGCCTGCGTGCGCGGCAGCTGGTCGAGCAGATCCTGACCTTCAGCCGGCAGCAGGAATCGCCCGAACGGATGCCGATCGACCTGGGGCTGCTGGTCGGCGAGGCCCAGCGTTTCCTGCGGGCCACGCTGCCGTCCACCATCCAGATCCATGCGGACATCGAGCCGGAATGCCCCCGCGTGCTGGCCGACAGCACGCAGCTGCATCAGGTGCTGCTCAACCTCGGCTCGAATGGCGCGCAAGCCATGGGCGAGCGCGGCGGCATCCTGAAGTTCTCCCTGAAGCTGATCGAGCTCGACGCCGCCGAGGCGGCCTCGCTCGGCGGTCTGTCTTCCGGCCGCTATGTCCGCCTCAGCGTGAGCGATTGGGGCAAGGGAATGGACGACGCGACCTTGAAGCGGATCTTCGACCCGTTCTTCACGACGAAAAAGCCGGGGGAGGGCACGGGCCTGGGCCTGTCGGTCGTGCATGGTATCGTCCGCAGCCACCTGGGAGGTATCGATGTCGAAAGCTCGCTGGGCGTGGGCACGTCCTTCCATATCTACCTGCCCGCCGCCTTCAGCGACACCGAGACGCAGACCCAGCCGAGTTCCATCATCCCGCAGGGGCAGGGCGACACGGTTTACCTCGTCGATGACGAGGAGGTCGTGGCCAAGTTCGCCAGCATCGCCCTGCAGCGCCTCGGCTACCGCGTGGTGATGTTCGATTCAGCGCTGCCCTGCCTCGAAGCCATCAAGGCCGATCCCACGGAATGCGACGTGCTGGTCACCGACCAGACCATGCCCGGACTCAAGGGCAATGATCTCATCGAGGCGGTCCACCTGATCAATCCCCGGCTGCATGCCGTCCTGATGTCGGGTCACTTCACCAAGGTCTCGGCGCAGACGCTCGACCGGCTCAGCCACGTCGAATTGCTCAACAAGCCCTTCACGCTGGATGAGCTGGCCCAGGCGGTGCAACGCGCCCTGCACGGGACCGCGAGCTGTTAGCCGGAGCGGCGCAGGGGAAAGACAATCGACGCGGGAACGCCCGGTCAGTGTCCGGTGACCTGACGCGTCAGCGCGTTCAGGCGATGTGCGGTGAACAGGACGGGATCGAAGATCACCCGGGGGTTCGGCAGCACAGGGGGACGGAAGACGGGACGATCCCAGGTGATGTCGCGTTCCAGTCCTGGCCGGGCCTTCCGGTCGGTTGGAACCGCGTCATGAGTCTTGGGGGTGGGGTAGTGCATGGATCTTTCCTTATAATCGGCCACTCGCGGCGGACATTTATAGAAAACTGCGCGATCAGCAGAATGGGGTCGCGACGGTGCCTTGGTGCCGGAGCGCCGGGCCGACCTGGCCAAGCTGGGGCTGAAGGCGCTGTTGTGCGGCACGCTCGCCTCATATTTTTCCGCAACCATTGCGGGAATCGTTGTCTGAGCCGAACGGAGTGAATGGGCGCGAACGTAGGGGCGGCAGTCTTGCTGCGCCCTGGGAGTCGCGGTCGGGTGGGCGCAGCCTTTCGGCTGGCTCAAGGCCCTGAGTTAATCGAACGGGCAAGACTGCGCCCCTACGGTTGGAACCGACCGTCGCACCTTAATATCAGTAGTGCTGCAGGCTTGGCCTGGAGCGTCTGGGACCGTAGGCTGAGGCATGGACATCAAAGAGCGTCTGGCGCGTTTTCTCGGACAAAAGCCGGTCACGGCGCGGGCGGCGTTTGTGGCCCCCAACGCCACCGTGCTGGGCGCGGTGACGCTCGGTGCGCAAAGCAGCGTCTGGTATGGCTGCGTGTTGCGCGGCGACATCAACACCATCGAGATCGGTGAGGGCACGAATATTCAGGACCTGACCATGGTCCACCTGGCCGATGATCACGGCGTGAAAATCGGATGCCACTGCACGATTGGCCACAGTGCCATCATTCACGCCTGCGAGATCGGCGACGAATGCCTGATCGGCATGGGCGCGACGATTCTCGACGGGGCGAAGATCGGTGATCGCTGCATGGTAGGGGCGAACTCCCTCGTCACCCAGCGTTTCGCGGCGCCGGCGGGCTCCCTGATTTTCGGTTCGCCGGCACGGGTGGTGCGATCATTGACCGATGCGGAACAGCGCGGCCTGCGCGGCTGGGCGGACAAATACATCGAGGTTGCCCGGGCGCACGCGGCCCGGTGACGGTAGTTGGGCTTGTTTTCCGGAGACACGGCGACCTCGCCTTCGGCCCGCTCTATCTGCCGTTTCACCTTGATACGACCTCCGCCGACCGGCCTCATTCTCACTTCTGACGGTCCAGGATGAGGAAGGTATACCGGTAGTTCGCGTCGCGACTCTCCCGGCGCCACGTCTCGCGCCAGGGCAAATGCCGCCATTCGGGAAAAAATGTGTCACCCGGCACCTCGGCGTGCACGAGGGTGAGGAAAAGCCGGTCGGCGATTGGCAGGGTCTCCTCATAGATCCGCTGGCCGCCGCAGATCATGATTTCGCCCGGCAGCGTCTGAGCGACGGCCAGTGCGTCCGGCCCATTGGCGACCACCCGCACGCGTTCGGCGGCCGGCAGGGTAGGGGCGCAGTCTCGCTGCGCCCTCCGCAGACTGGCGACATGGGCATGCGCCTTCTCCGCCTGCGACGTAATGACCACCGGCTGCCGCCCGTCGGCCAGCACCTTCGGCCAGGTTTCGAAGCAGAGGTGGCCGAGCACCACGGTGTTGTGAGCCGTCTTGTCGTGAAACCACGCCTTGTCCTCCGGAATGTCGAAAGGCAGCTTGCGGTCGCGTCCGATGACGCGGTTTTCGGTGCAGGCGACGATGAGATTGAGGGGTTTGGGCATGGCGGATTGCGCAGGTAAGGCCTCCGGGCACGGCGGCCGCAAGCCGAATTGCGCCCGGGCGCTTCCGGCATTGCGTGCCGCCGGGAACCTTGTGTCATAAACACAGATGATCATCGGAGTCCCCAAGGAAATTAAGATTGGAGAAACCCGCGTTTCGATGACGCCCAGCCTGTGCCGCCGCGTGGTGGCGCTCGGCGGCAAGGTGCTCATCGAAAAGGCCGCCGGCAACAGCGCCGGCTTTACCGACGCCGAATACAAGGCCGCCGGCGCCACCCTCGCCCCTGCCGCCGCGAAGGTCTGGAAAAGCGCCGACCTGATCCTGAAGGTGAAGGAGCCGCTCGAGGCCGAATACGGCCTCATGCAGCAGGGCCAGACCCTTTTCACCTACCTGCACCTCGCCGCCGGCCCGGGGCTGGCCAAGGAACTTTGTCGCAAAAGCATCCTGGGCATCGCCTACGAGACAGTGGAGGGCGGCGACGGCCAGTTCCCCCTGCTCAAGCCCATGTCGCAGATCGCCGGCCGGCTTTCGATCCAGACCGGCGCGTATTTCCTCCAGTCGCAGCTCGGCGGCTCGGGCGTGCTGCTCGGCGGCATCCCCGGCACGGCCCCGGGCCACGTCGTCGTGGTCGGCGCCGGCAACTCCGGTGCACACGCCGTGCGCATGGCCGCCGGCATGGGTGCGCGCGTGACGGTGCTCGATCTCGACACCCGCAAGCTGGAAATCCTCGACCAGGAATACCGGGGCAAGGTCATCACCTTGATGTCCAATCCCGCCAACATCGAAGCCGAGGTCGCCGATGCCGACCTGCTCATCGGCGCCGTCCTCATTCCCGCCGCCAAGGCCCCCCTCGTGGTCTTGAAGCAGATGGTTGCGCGGATGCGCCCCGGCAGTGTCATTGTCGACATCGCCATCGACCAGGGCGGCTGCATCGAGACGGTCCACGCCACCTCGCACACGAAACCGACCTACAAGGAGCACGGCGTCATCCATTACGCGGTGCCCAACATGCCGGCGCTCGTCGGTCGCACCTCGACCATGGGCCTGACGCAGGCCACCGAACCGTTTGTCGCGATGATGGTGCAGAAGGGCGTCGAACGCGCGCTCAGCGAGCACAAGGGCCTCGCCCGCGGCGTGAACACCCGCAACGGCCGCATCACCTGCGATGCCGTGGCCAAGGCGGTGGGGTTCGACTCCTGACCGAGGAGGTGTTTCCCGGCGATCCGGCTCGATCACCCGATATTCACGTTGCCCATCGGATCGGCGCGCATGCAATGGGTCGCTTGGGCCGCCTGTCAGAGAAGGCAGACGCGACCGCCCCCAAATTTCCGTTCGAAAGTAAGATTTTCATGGCAAGTCCGACAAACTCCTAGACGGACTACTGATATTAAGGTGCGACGTCGGTTCCAACCGTAGGGGCGCAGTCTTGCCCGTTCGATTAACTCAGGGCCTTGAGCCAGCCGAAAGGCTGCGCCCACCCGACCGCGACTCCCAGGGCGCAGCAAGACTGCGCCCCTACGTTCGCGCCCGTTCACTCCGTTCGGCGCCGGCAGGCGCCCGCGCTCTCATCGGACGAATTCCCATGGCCCCGGCCTCGTGATCCCCGATGGCGGCTGCGCGCCGGGAAAGGTATTTTCCGCCATGACCACGCTCACTTCAACTGCACCCGGCCTGGTCCTGTTGCGCAATGGCAAGAACCTGACCGACTATTCGCTTCGGGCCAAGGATGGCGGCATCGGCCGCGTCAAGGATCTCTATTTCGACGACCAGCACTGGCACCTGCGCTACTTTGTGGTTGATGCCGGCGGCTGGCTCGACCGCCGGCAGGTCCTGATTTCGCCGGAGGCCGTGCAGGCCTCCGAGTGGAGCCTGCGCGAACTTCCCGTCAAACTGACGAAGGAGGAAGTCCGGCGCAGCCCGCCCATCGACACGGACAAGCCGGTTTCCCGCCAGCACGAGGCCGAGTTGCGCGAACACTACGGCTGGCCGCCTTATTGGGGCGTCATGTTTGCGGCGACCACCCCGTTCACTCCCCTCCCGCGGGCGGTGTCACCGCCCGGCCAGGCGGCCCTGTCGAAAAACGAGGACCCGCATCTTCGCAGCCTGAGCGAGATCCTTGGCGATCGCGTCGAGGCAACCGATGGCGAGATTGGGCATGTCGAGGACCTGCTGATCGACGAAAAGATCTGGAGCATCCGTTACCTGATTGTGAACACCCGGCATTGGTGGCCGGGCAAAAAAGTGCTGATATCGCCCTGGTGGATCTCCGCGATCAACTGGGCGGAATCGAAGGTCGTCACCGACTTGACGCGCGCGGCGATCAAGGGCAGCCCGGCTTACGATCCATCGCAATCGCTCACCGTCGACCATGCCGGCCAGCTGCACGATTATTATGGCCGGCCGCGGTATTCAGACTGGGGGACGGTGTGATCTGGAATGATCCGTCGTCGGGTAGGGGCGCAGTCTTGCTGCGCCCATTCGGCGGCGATCATCCTTGGGCGCAGCAAGACTGCGCCCCTACCGCGCGCGGCGTGGCGCGGCCCCTCTAGCATTGGTATGTCATGTTTCTCGCCAAGAACGCCAAATCGGGGTGTCACTTATTAAGTGACACCCTCTCTCCTTGGGCGCAGCAAGACTGCGCCCCTACGGTTACGATCATCCTTGGGTGCAAGACTGAGCCCCTACGTCCAGCTTCCGGTCGGCTTCCTAGAACTTGAAGCTCGAGCTGACCTGCAGGACGGCGGAGATGATCGCGTAGGCCATGAACGCGACAAACCCGAAGGAGGCGGCCAGCACCGCGCTCGAGACGGCCTTCGTCAGGTTCTGCAGCCAGCGGCTGAGTTCCACCTGATAGTCCTGCGCCACCGCGCGGAGGCTCGGGGCCAGGCTGCCGGTTTGCTCACCGACGGCGAGCTGGTCGAGCAGCAGCACCGGGAAGAGCTGCGTGCGCGCCAGTGCGGGCGCCAGGCTCTCGCCCTCGAGCACGCGGTCGATGGCCTGGTGGAGTTTTTCGCGCAACGCGACGTTGGTGACGGTGCGCTCGGCCATGCGCAGCGATTCCGCCGTCGTGATGCCGTTTTCGAGGAGGATGGCGACGGTGTGGCTGAAGTTGAGGATGGTGGCGCGCACGGCGTAGGAGCGGGCGACCGGGGCGCGCAGCAGCCACGCGTCGGTCGCCTGCCGGCCGGCGGTCGTGCGGCGCCAGCGCCACCAGCCGATCACGCCGATGGCGGCGGCACCGAGCAGGAACGGGCCATAGTAGAGGAGGAAATGGGAGAGGGCGACGAGTACCTGGGTGGCGGGCGGCAGCTGCCCGCCGAGGGAATTGAGCAGCACCTGCAGCCGCGGCAGCAGGAAAAAAAGGAAGAAGAGGATCACGAGGCCGGCCAGCAGGCAGACGAAGACCGGATAGGCCAGCGCCGCCATCAGCCGCTGGCGCAGCTCGCGCTGCTCGGTGAAATGCTGGATCAGGCGCGGCAATACTTCGCGCAGGCTGCCGGTCGCTTCGCCCGCCGCGACCAGGCTGACGGTCTGGCCATCGAACACCTGGGGATGGTCCGCCAGCGCCTGGGACAGGGCGCGGCCCTGGCCGAGCTGTTCCCACACCGCCGCGGCCAGCGATTGCAGCGGCGGATCCTTCAATCGCAGTGCGAGCAGCCGCACGGCCTCGCCCGCCGAGAGCCCGCTCGCCACGAGGCGGGACAGGGCTTGCAGAAACGGCAGGCGCTGGCGGCGCGACCAGCGGCCCGGGACCCGGGTCGCCGCCGGCCCGGCCGTGGCGACCGGGCGGCGTTCGCCGGCTTCGGCCACGTCGAGCGGGCGCAGGCCGCGGGCGGAAAGCACCCGCAGGGCCTCGCGCCGCGAACCGGCTTCGACCGCCCCCCGCTGGAGCTGCCCGCCCGCGTCGCGCGCCGTGTAGGAGAAGCTGGCCATGGCTCAGGAATCCCCGAGGGAAATGACCCGCAGCAATTCGTCGAGGGTGGTCTGGCCGGCGCGCACCTTGTCCCAACCGGATTGGGGCAGCATGCGCATGCCCTTGTCGCGGGCCGCGCGCGCGAGCTGCCGCGTGGATTCGCGGCCGACAATGAGGTCGTGCAGCTCCCGCGGATGGAAGATCTCAAAAATGCCCACGCGCCCCCGGTAGCCGGTGCCGCGGCAGCGCGAACAACCGGCGGCGGAGGCCAGTTCGCGCACCCCGTCGGCCTGCGCCGGGTCGAGTCCGAGGGCCACCAGGGTGCGGCCCAACACCGCCGGATCGGCCGGCGCCGGGCGGGCGCAGTCCGGGCACAGCCGACGCACGAGCCGCTGCGCGATGACCAGCTCGACCGCCGAGGCCACGAGAAAAGGCTCGATCCCCATGTCGATGAGCCGCGTGATCGCGCCGGCGGCATCGTTGGTGTGCAGGGTGGAGAACACGAGGTGGCCCGTCAGCGACGCGCGGATGGAGATGTCGGCCGTCTCGCGGTCGCGAATCTCGCCGACCATGATGACGTCGGGATCCTGCCGGAGGACATGGCGGAGGGCGTCGGCGAAGCTGAGGCCGATCTCCGGCCGCACCTGCATCTGGTTCGCGCCCGGCACCTCGTATTCGATGGGATCCTCGATCGTGACGATCCGCAGCTCGGGCGCGTTGATCTTGCGGAGAAACGCGTTGAGCGAGGTGGATTTGCCGGACCCGGTGGGGCCGGTGACGAGCACCAGGCCGTGGGGAAAATCGAGCACGTGGCCGATCTGCTGCTGCTCCTCGGGGTTGAGCCCGAGGCGGTCCATCGAGTAGGCCTCGCGGCGCTGGTTGAGCAGCCGCAGGCTGACGCTTTCCGCGTAGATGGTCGGGATCGTGGAAACGCGGATGTCGAGAGCGGCGTCGCCGGTCTTGAAATTGATCCGCCCGTCCTGCGGCAGGCGGCGCTCGGAAATGTTGAGCCGCGCCATGATCTTGAGGCGCGAGATGATCGCGTCCTGGTAACGGAGCAGATCGGCCGGCACGGGCACGGGGACGAGCAGGCCGTCCACGCGGTAGCGGATGCGCAGCTGGCCTTCCTGCGGCTCGAAATGAACGTCGGTCGCGCCGTCCCCGATGGCCTGGGCGATGATCTCGGTGACGAAGCGCACGACGGCCGCGTCGGCGTCGGCGTCGAGGTCGGCGGCCGTCACCGGCGCCGCGGCGGGCTGGTCATCGTCCTCGAGGCTGCCGGCGCCGACGCCGTAATGGGCGGCGATGAGCTGGCGCACCTGCGCGGCTTCGGCGAGCTGCCAGCGAATCCGGCGCGGCGTGAAAGTCGCGATCCACGCCGCCATGTGCGGTGCGGGCGGCCAGCTGGCGGCCAGCACGAGTTCGTCGGGGCTTTCCTCCGGCACGGCCAGCGGGATCACCTGAAAATCGTGGGCGAGCCGCGCGGGCAGGAGCGGCAGGGCGGCGGTGGCGACCTGCGGGGAGCGGGCGATCTCCAGGCCGGAGGCGGCGGCGAGCTCGGCCAGCGTGGCCTCCTCCGGGATGCCCAGCGCACCGGCCAGAATTTCCAGGCGGCGGGCGCGCGGAGCCTCGGCGAGCTGTTGGAGGTTCGCCTCGGTCAAACGCCCGGTGAGCGCGGCGGGAACGGTGCGCGGCTGGGGTCTGGCCTGGATCAAGGCGTGGCTCATCGGCGGGAACCGCGCGGTCAGCGCGGGCGGTTTCGCCGGTTGCTTTTTTCCGGTGGGAAGATCGGGTCGAGGGCGGAACGCACGGCGTCGCGCTGCGGGCCGGCATCGATGCGCCGCAGCGCATCGGCGTTGTCGGCCGGGGTGTTGGTCAGGACATAGGGCCGCAGGAAAAAGACCAGGTCGGTGCGGGTGTTCTCCCGGCGCCGGGTGCCGAGCAGGTCGCCCAGGAAGGGAATGGGGCCGAGCCGGTTGGTGCTGCGGCTGCGGGAATTCCGCTGCAGGCCGCCGAGCACGATGGTCTCGCCGCTCTTCACGCTGATGAAGGATTTCGTCGAGCGGCGGCCGATGCGGGGCTGCGGATTGCCGTCGATGATGATGTCGCCGAGCACGTCGTTGACCTCCTGGGTGATCTCGAGCTGCACGGAACCGTCGTTGCCGATGAGCGGCTTCACCACCAGTTCGATGCCGATGTCCTTCGACGTCACCGTCGAGCGGTAACCGGCGCCGATGGTGCCGCTCGCGGAGGAGGCATCGTTAAGGTAGCTGCTGATCACCGGCCGCTGCTCGCCGACGAAGATGGAGCCCTCCTTGTTGTGGGTCGTTATGATCGTCGGGACCGACAGGATGGTGGTGTTGTTCTTCCGCGGCGTGGTGATCAGGCTGATGTCGGCGGAAAGCTGGGTCGATCCGTCCGGCGCGTTGGTGAAGATGCCGTTGGTGATGCTTTGGATGCCGGCCGCGACGCCGTCGAAGCCGACCAGCTTGTTGTTGACGATGCGCAGACCCAGCGCGCTGATGCCGCTGGTGGCCTCGTCGCCGAGCGTGACCTCCGCGATGACCACCTCGATGCGGACCTGCGCCAGCAGCACGTCGATCTGCTCCACCAGTTCGCGGATCAGGCGGATGTCGTCCGCCATGCCGGACACGATGAGGGCGTTGCTGCGCTCCTCGGGCAGGATCGTCAGGAAGGCGCTGAATTCCTGCGAGGGGTTGAGGGCGGGCAGGGGAATCGCGGCCGGCGGCGCCTGGCCGGCCGGGGCGGCGGGGGCCGGCGGCGCGGGGCGGGATCCGTCGGTGCCGGCGGCGCGGGCAGCCGTGTTCTGGCCCTGCACGAGCTGGCTGAGCAGCGTGGCAATTTCCTTGGCCGAGGCGTTCTTCAGGAAGATCACCTCGTTCTGCGTGTTGGGTTTGGAGGCCGCATCCAGCGTGGCGATCAGGTCATCGAAGAATCCCTGCTGGCGCGGGTCGGCGATGAGGATCACCTGGTTGGTGCGGTCGTCGGCCTGATAGCTCGTGGTGGCGCCCAGTTCCATCTGCAGCGGGCCGCCGAGCAGGACCCGCAGCTGGTTGACGACCTCGGTGGCCTTGGCAGAGCGGAGCGTGTAGGCCTTGGTGACGTGGTGGGTGGTGGCCGGGCGGTCGAGGCGCTCGAGGAGGGTTTCGATGCGCTGCAGGTTGCTGACCGAGTCGGTGACGAGGGCGGAGTTGGATTTCTCGAAAATGACGGGCGCGGCGCCGAGGCCGGGATTCAGCAGCGCGGCGATCTGCGGCAGGAATTCCGAGACGCGGAGGAACTGCGGCTCGAACAGCTTGCTGGCGATCTGGCCGCTGGCCGGGAGATCCCCGACCGGCCCCTCGATGAAGAGCGGAGACTCGGCGCGGGCGAGATTCAACGCCGTGACCTTGAGGAAGCGGGGGCCGAGCGGGGTGACCGCGATGCCGTTGAGATTGAGCAGGGTCTCGATCGCGAGGATCGCATCCTCGCGGCTCACGGACTCGCCGAGCGTCAGGGTGTAGTTTCCCGCCGGCAGCGCGGGCGGGCGGAGCAGCGTGCGGCCGGTCCAGCGCTCGAGCAGCTGTAGCACCTGGTCGATGGACTCGTTGCGCAGCTTGACCGGGCCGATGCCCTCCATCGCGCGTTGGTCCGGCAGGGGTGGAGGCGGGGCAACCCCGGACTGGGCTAGCGGAGCGGGTCCGGGCGGGGACTGGCCGGGGAGCGGACAGGTCGCAAGGGTCAGGCTCCCCACGATTAGCACGCGGCCGATGGCGGCCAAATGGTGAGGACTAGCCCTCATTTTTCACACTCCAACTGCTTTGGTCGATTTCTTGCGGGCGCTCGCGGTGGGGGATCGGTGAACACTGCAGGGAAATGCGGGCTAAAACAAAACCGCCCGGCGGTTTTGTCCTTAGCCCGGATACACCGTTCCGGCCTGCTGGCCGGCCGGTATGCCCCGTTGCTGCCTGCTGGCATCCCAGGGTTCGTCCGCCGGCCTGCGCCGGGGCGAATGTCCGGGCCAGTCGCCCGGCAAAGGCTCGAGGCGGGGAAGGCAGAATAAAATTTCTCACGGAGTGCGGCTGCGCTGGAAAGGAGAGTTTGAAATATCCGGGCTAGAATCCATGCAAGGGAAAGCATACGGCCTTACGGTGATCATGCCGATGGGGTGAGCATGGTAGATGGGCAGTGGAAATCACCTTAGCCGTGGTCATGCAGGTTGGTTAATGGAGCTGGAGCCCGGTCTCCTTCGTCGCCACGGGCTGGAGGACCGAATTGGCGGGAGCGTCGTTCGCGACGAGCCGTGGTTCGGGGATCAGCCGGGCACGCCGCTTTGAGCCAGGGTCGCCGCCGGCTGTCCCGCGCTGGTCGGAGAAGGTTGGACCGCCTTCACGGCACGCCGACGCCGGAAATAGGAGATGATGGGATTTTCGAAGACGGCAAAGGAGATGACGGCAAGGACGCCCGTGCCCAACGCTCCGATCACAAAATGTAGCATCGGTGAATTGGACGGAATAAAGCGTTCGGCCAGCATCAGGACGAAATAGTGCAGCAAATAAATTCCGTAGCTGACCTTGCCGTAGTATGCCACGATCGAATTGCTCAAAAACGGCACATGGTTCCGCGACAACACCGCTGCCGTGATCAACGTCATGGTTGTGATCAGCAGCATGCCGTCCCAGGAAGTGGCGCTGGTCATGGGGTGAAGCGCCATGAAAGCGACGCAAAGCACCCCGAGGCTCAGGGCGATCCCGGGCCGGCCCAGCGGCATGATCAGCTTTTCATACAGGGTCCGCTGGTTGAGGGCAAACGCCAGCAGCACTCCCAGGAGCAGGGGCTCCCGGTAACTGAAGATCACGCGATAAACCTGCGCCTGCGCGTCGAGGGGCCCGAAGATATTGTAGCACGCCACCTTGATCACGAGGGCCGACGTCACGAGTAGGATCAGGGTGCGGCGGGACAGGAATACGATGGCAAAGCCGAACCAGAGATAAAACTGCTCCTCCACCGCCAGCGACCAGGCGAAGAAGAACGGCCCATCCGTGGCGGTCGGGAGCAGGTTGCTGTAATAGAAGATATAGGAGGGAAGCTTCTCGGCGAAGAGCACCACGCTCTGCGGCTGGTAGAGATTCGTCCCGAAAACCGCCGCGGCCTGCACCGCCAGCATCACATAGTAGAGGGGAAACAGCCTGATCGCGCGACGCGCGTAGAAGCTGGGAAGGGAAATCTTGCCCCGGTGCCGCTCCTCGCGGAGAAACAGCGTGCAAATGAGAAATCCGCTTACGATGAAGAACAGCGAGACGCCGTAACGGCCGTTTTGATGGAGCGCATAAAGCGGATCCGGAAACTGCCGGGCGACGTGGTGGAAGATGACGAGCAGGATGGCCAGGGCGCGCAGGCCGTCGAGTGCCGCGAAATAGGATCGCTGGCAGTAGTCGTCGTAGCTGAGGATGCCGGCCGTGGTGCCGCCGGTCGTGGTGGCGGGTCCCTTGTGATTTTGAGTGGATTCCATACGGGGACTTAACCGCGTTTTTCCGGGGACGATGGTGGAATTGATCTCGCTTTGGCTCGCCGCTCCCGGTCAAGGGGTGAAGGTTCCCGTCCCATCCCAAGTGGCGCGGCCGTCATAATGCGAGAACGTCATTCCGACCACGCTGTGACCCCCCAATCCGACCTGTGCCGCCGGCACTTCCAGCCGAACCCAGATGCCGCCGGAGGGAAGCGGACCGACATAACGCCGGCTGTTCGTGCCATTGGTGCCGGAGTTGATCAGGTTTTCTCCCCAATAGGCGCGGTGCTCCCAGTTGTCCGATCGCCAGTGCAGCATGACTTCCCGCGGCGGATTGGCCGCGTCGATATACACCCACGCGAAAAGCGACTGGCCGGTGCCGACGCTCATCGGGGCGCCGAAATTGAACGAGTGTTCGTGCACGCCGCTCAAAAGCGCCGATTGATGGGATACGCTGCCGGAATGGGCGGCGGGATTGCTGGAAACCCAGTTCCAGGAGTCGCCGTTCGTGGTGGGCACCGCGCCGGCGGGCAGGGCCTCATCGAACCAGACATTTTCGGGCGGTGGCGGCGGCCCTCCCGCCGTGCGGCCGGTCGAGTCCCAGGTCGCGCGGCCATTGAAATGGGAAAAGGCCATGCCCACGACGGAGGCGCCTTCCAAAGCCACGTCGAGGGCCGGCACGGTGAGCCTGACCCATTGGCCCGCGGCTGGGAGCGGGCCGACGTAGCGGCGGCTGGCCGTTCCATTAGTGCCATAGCTGATCAGGTTCTGGCCCCAGTAGGCGCGGTGCTCCCAGTTCGTCGATTTCCAGCTGAGCATGATTTCGGACGGCGGGCTGCCCGCGTCGAGGAAAACCCAGGCAAACAGGCTCTCCCCGGTGGACACGTTCATGGCCGCGGAGGCGAAATTGAAGGAGTGTTCGTGCAAGCCGTTCAGCAGAGCCGATTGGTGCGAGAGCGTGCCGGTGTTTGCCGCCGGCGCCGAACTCACCCACGACCAATTGTCGCCGTTAGTCGAAGGCGATGCGCCGGCCGGCAGCGCATCGTCGAACCACACCCAGTCTCCCGTGGTGATGGTATAGGTCGCGGTGGCGACGGCGCTATCGATCATTCCGCTCTTGTAAGCAATGGCCCGGAGCGTCTGGGAACTCGGGACAGACACGGTGCCGGAATACAGGGTGCCCGTGGTCGGAGTTGGATTGGGTCCGTCGACCGTGTAGCGGATCGCGGCGCCGCTGGTGCTGGTGGCGATCGTCACCAGCTGGGCGCTGGAATAGGTGCCGGCTGCGGGGCTGAAGGTGGGCGTCGCCACCTGATTGGAAGGCGGCCCTCCCGCCGTGCGGCCGGTCGAGTCCCAGGTGGCGCGGCCGTCATAGTGCGAGAACGTCATTCCGCCCACGCTGTGCCCCTCCAATCCGACCTGGGCTGCCGGCACTTCCAGCCGAATCCAGCTGCCGCCGACCGGAAGCGGACCGACATAGCGCCGGCTGTTCGTGCCATTGGTGCCGGAGTTGATCAGGTTTTCGCCCCAATAGGCGCGGTGCTCCCAGTTGTCCGATCGCCAGTGCAGCATGACTTCCCTCGGCGGATTGGCCGCGTCGATATAAACCCAGGCAAACAGGCTCTCTCCGGTGGACATGTTCATCGTCGCGGAGGCGAAATTGAAGGAGTGTTCGTGCAAGCCGTTCAGCAGAGCCGATTGGTGCGAGAACGTTCCGGTATTTGCCGCGGGCGCCGAACTCACCCACGACCAATTGTCGCCGTTAGTCGAAGGCGACGCGCCGGACGGCAGCGCATCGTCGAACCACACCCAGTCTCCAGTGGTGATGGTATAGGTCGCGGTGGCGACGGCGCTATCGATCATTCCGCTCTTGTAAGCAATGGCCCGGAGCGTCTGGGAGGCCGGGACAGACACTGGGCTGGAATACAGGGTGCCCGTGGTCGGAGTCGGATCGGGGCCGTTAACCGTGTAGCGGATCGCCGCGCCGCCGGTGCTGGTGGCGATCGTCACCAGCTGGGCGTTGGAATAGGCGCCGGCCCCGGGGCTGAAGGTGGGCGTCGCCACCTGGCTTCCGCCGACGGTCGCGAGGGCGAATATGCCCTGGCTCAGGTTGTCATAGGTTCCGCTGGGCGAAGTTTCGCGCCGGATCGCGCGAACCATGTAGTAGAAGGTTCCACTGCCCGGCGCCACGTCCGTGTAATTGGCGCCCGTGACCGGAGCGCCGGTCGTTATTCTGGAATAGGGCCCGGTCAGGGATGTCGCGCGGTAGACATGATAGCCCAACACGCTGTCGCCGGAGGCGGTCCAGGACAGGAGAACATTGGCTCCATTCACGCTGGTGCCGAGGGCGCTGACGGGCGCGATCGGATGCAACCGCAGGGTCGGGTCGCCCATCAGCGCGATATGCACCTTCCTGACCTGATTTGCTGGAAACGGTGTGAAGTAGTCGTTGTTGCCGGAGGTGTCATAGTTCTGGCTGGTCCGGATTCCCTCACCGATGGTATCGCCCATTCCCATGCCGTGGAAATACAGATAAGGCCGCCCCGCCCAGGCGGCGCTCAAGCCGTAACCCGGCAAGGCCACGGTGGTGCGCATGATGTTGTTTTGCTTGTCCCATTCGCCGAACCAACTGCCGAACATCAAATAGAATGTGCCCCTCGCGCCCTCGGCCACCAGGTCTTCCACCCAGAGCTCGTTGTTGTTGTGCACGCCATAGGCGCCCATCGCGCCAATGGCGGATACACTGCCCGCGCCGGCGGCAAACACCCAGAGGTAGTCGGGAGTTGCGGGATCGGATACGCGGTCGAGCCATCGCCCAGTTTGATCGCCGGGCTCGATGTTGGCAATCGTGTAGGCGCCGCTGCCGGTGCCGATCATCGGGGCAAAATTGATGAAGGCGGCGCTGGAAAAGGCATCGCCCCCGTGATCGCCGAACTGATCGCCGATCAGGGAACGGCTCGTCCGGGCCAGGTTCCTGTGTCGGTAGCCGTGATCCTTGTCCAGGTAGTCGTTCAACAATTGCGTCTCGGTCTTCGTGGTGAAGACGGGCAGACCGAACATGTCGACGCGGCCGACTTGCAGCTGGATCGGGCCCGGAAATTCGGAAGGCGGATACACCGGTGCGGACGCGGTCCCGGAATTCGTGCCCCAGTTGCCGGACATGTCGCCGTAGTAAGCGTCGGCGGGCATCGGCCGGAAGGCATGACCATCGGCGTTGTAGTTTCCGGAGTGAACCACGGGAATGTGTCCGATGATAAAGACGGTCTTGAGCCGCGATTCTTCCGGATCCTGCGCATTATACTCGGCCTGGATCGCGCTTCGGATGGCGGCGGCGGAATCGTTTCGGCCGTAGCCACTGATTGTGACCACGCGCCAGCCATCCCCGACCAGGTTCATCTCGAACAGATCCAGGTTTGCTGCGATGCCGGCCGCAATCTGGCTGTCGACCACCAGGGCGACCTTGCCCCGCTGGTGGATCGCGGGCAGATTTATTCCGCTCCGGACATAACCGTGACCTTCGTAGACCATCCCGTAGTTGTTGAACTGCTTGAAGAGATGGTATTCGTAGGGAGTGCCCACCTGCACCGCATTGTCCACGTAGGTGTGCGCGCCGTTGGCCACGGCAATTCCCGACTCCCACGTCCCGCCTGGGGTCCGCCGGTAGACGGTGTAGGCCGGATAATAGCCATTGTTGTTCTTGTTTTCATTGGTGTCCGCTTTCCAAGTGAGGGTGATGCTGGGAGCCGAGTCGTTGACCGTCGCGACAGCCTCAACCGCCTTGACCCAGGGCGTCTCGGCCCCGGGCAGGACGCCGAGCATGAAAAAGAACGCGCAAAACACCGAAAGCGGAGCCAGGCTTCCGGCGGAAAAACGGAGCGGATCCCGGAGGGCGCGAAACGGATGGGAAGAGCGAAATGATTGATACATGGAAATGGCGTATGGAAGCGGCATTCTAGATTTTCAGCATGGGCTGGTAATGGGGTTTGAAGCCCACGCCAGTTGGGGTGCAGGCGGCACGGACGGCACCATCGGGAAATCAAGTCTGCGGTCGGACCATTGGAACACACTGAATCCGGACGGAGTGCCCTCGATTGCGACGCAGCCGACGTAGCCTTCGTCCGGGTCCGCCGGACGGATAAATGACAGCGACGGGGCGCCGGAATTCCCGGGAGATGACGCGTCGGGCGAGGCAAGGCCTTCGGTCGACGGAGCATCGAGATCAAGGCCCACGCCCCGGGCCTTGCCCGCCGCCTCGCGCTGCGTCCAACGGAGGAAAAACTCCAGCCGGCGCTCTTCCTCGGGCCGGGACTGTTGCCGGTTCAGTTCCCCCTGGGAAAAAATCCGGCTTTCCAGCAGTGCAATGTCGGGCAGTTCGCGCACCTGCTCGAGATCGACGCCGACCGCCCGGCGGGCCGAAAGCGCGATCAGGCTGAGCGGCCCGCAATGCGACAGGTTGAACTGCAGGTGGGAGCGATCGGCCGGGCCGTCGAGCGCCGGCTTGCCCGACGGGCCATAGTGGAAACGGACCGCGGCCGGATGGATCCCGAGGTAGCGGCCGAGAAGCCGCCGCAGCGTCGCCCGCGCGTGAATGAACCGGTGGCGATCCCGTTCCAGGTAGAAGGCGTCGGCGCGCGCCTGTTCATCCGCGACCAGGAGCCGGCGGGCGGGCGCGGGGTCGGAGCCGTCGAGCCGCGCGCACCAGACGTGGACGTCCCCCGGACCGAGCACGGGGAAGCGTTCGGGAGCAGGCCAGCGGATTTGAGGCGATTTTTTCACTTATGCGGGCATGCGGGGTTAAAACTTCTGGCTGTTTGAGATCGGTGAAATGTTTAACACCGAAGACGGAACGACAGGAGCATTCACGGCAGAAAAACGAGATGATCTTAGAAAGGCAGTTGGGAATAACCGCAAAGCGCACAAAGAACTCAAAGAGAGACTCTCCGGTTTTGCAGGCTGATCCTGCTCATGGTCTTTTGTCCGGAATCTTTCTGTCTCAAATTTCTCTGTCGAAAATTTGTTTGTGCGGGGGCTGAGTAGTTACGATTAGCGTTCATTAGCGTGGATTAGCGGTTCATCGACTGAGTTTTTCAGGTTCATTCGCGGTGGGGCCGGTGAGGTCAGGCGGGGCGCCGGGCCGCGATGGGCGCCGGGCCGAAGGCGCCGTCCTCCGCGGGCGCGGCGATGAGCTGGCCGTAGTCGAGCTTCAGGACGCGATCGGCGACGTGGAAGAAGCGGTCGTCGTGCGTGATGACGAGGATCGTCTTGCCGCGGCGCTTGAGCTCGGGGAGCAACTGGCAATAGAAGATCTTCTTGAAGAGGGGATCCTGGTCCGCCGCCCATTCGTCGAAGACGTAGAACGGGCGGTCCTCGAGGTAGGCGGTCAGCAGCGCGAGGCGTTTGCGCTGGCCGGACGACAGGGAGGTCGTCGACAGGCGCCCATCGGAAATCTTCACCTTGTGATTGAGGTGGAGCTGTTCGAGGTATTCCCCGGCCTGCAGGTCGAGGTCGCGGGAGCGGAGGCCCAGCAGGGTTTCGAACAGGTGGAAATCGGCGAAGACCGTGGAGAACAGCTGCCGGTAATCGTCGCGATTGACGTCGGTGACCAGGCGGCCATCCAGCCGGATTTCGCCCGTTTCGGGCGGGTAGAGGCCGGTGACGATCTTCGCCAGCGTGGATTTTCCGCTGCCGTTGCCGCCGACGATGAAGACCAGTTCGCCCTGGTGGAAGGTCAGGTCGAGGGGGCCGATGACGAATTTCTCGTCCGCGTTCTCGTTGCGGTAGGTGTGGGCGACGCCCTGCAATTCGAGCCGGGAGAATCCGGTGAAGGCGGCCGGAGTGGCGGACGTTTCATCGGACTCGCCGCCGAGCGACATGCCGAGCGCCTCGATCTTGCGCAGGGCGACATCGGCGCGGCTGAACACCGCCATGCTGCTCATCACGCCGGCGAGCGGCCCCATCAGGTAGAGCACGGTCAGCACGTAGCCGGTGAGCGTCTTGATGTCCGTGTGGTTGACCGTGGGCAGCACGAAGAGGATCAGGCCGACGAGGACATAGAAGAGCAGATGCGACCAGTTGTGCGCGAACATGAACCGGGTCTCGGCGGCGATGGTATGCCGCTGGAATTCCTCCGTGCCGCTGCGCACGCTCTCGTCCATGAAGGCCGCGCGGCGCTGCTGGTGCAGCTTGAGCTCCTTGATGCCTTCGGTGAGCGCGCGGAAGTGCCCGTAGAGGCGGTCCTCCGCCTCACGCGCATGCATCAGCGCGCGGAAGCCGGCGCGAATGAACAAGCGGTAGCAGCAGGCGGCGAAGAGGATGAGGCCGCACATGCCCAGCAAGACGTGCCACGACAGGAGGCCGAGGTAGATGGAGCCGCCGAGCAGGACGGCCAGGTTGACGGTGAGGGTGGGGAAGCCAAAAAGCGCGGCCATGAGGCTGTTGACGTCGTCGATCAGGGTGACCAGCAGGCGCGACGAGCCGATCTGCTCCAGCCTTCGCAGCGGCACCCCGAGGATCCGGCGGACGAGCTGCTGGCGGAGCTCCGCCACGGCGCGCTGCGAAAACCGGATCAGCCACAATTGCGAGACAAGGCCCGTCAGCAGCTTCCCCAGCACCAGCAGGCCGAACACCGCGCTCATGAGGGTCAGAGTGTTCAGCCGGTCCGGATCGTTGAGCACCTGGTTGATCAAGGCAATCAGGCCGGCGTTGCAGGCGCCGCTGAGCAGGGCCGTGACCACGGTGATCACGAGCATGCGCCGGCAGCGATGGTAGAGGAATTTGAATAACTTCATCGGAGAGGAGAGAGTGAAATATCCGGGCTAGCAGCCTGTCGGGAAGAGAAGCCTGTTGCCGCGTCGAATTTCAGAATTGAATACGCCATATTAATTGGAAGTCCGACAGGCTGCTAGGCGTTGGCCTGGGCCTTTTCGAGCTGTTGGCGGAAGCACGCGCTGAGCGCGCGGACGTGCGGCTCCATGAAGATGCCTTCATGGGCGCCCGGCAGGATGACCGTTTCGATGCCGCCACGGACCAGGGGCCCCCAGCCGAACCGGGGATCGAACGAGCAGAGGAAGGGATGACCGCGCGTGCGAAAAAGAACGGCGCGGCCGCCGTACGGCTGGGGATGATAGTCGCCGAGCGCCCGCAGGTGGGTCTGCCACAAGCCGAGTTCGATCTCGGGGAACAGGCTCACGTCGATGACTTCCTCGACCTCGAAGGCCTGGCCCTTGCCGCGCAAGCGGGCGAGCACGCGGCCGGCGAGCACGCGACACTTGCGCCGCACGAAGCGGAGCTGCTCGCGGGACGGCTGCCGAAGGAAATCCGCCAGCCAATACGCGGTGTTGACGGCGAAGCGGAGATGGAAAACCGGCTGCCACCACGGCAGGCGCTGGTAGCAGCTGTTGGCGGCGGCGCTGTCGAGGAGCGTGAGCAGCGCGACCGGCTCGCCGGCGGCCTCGAGCTGCCGGGCCATCTCAAACGCCACATTGCCTCCGAAGCAATAGCCGCCGAGGTAGTAGGGTCCCTGGGGCTGCACGGTGCGAATTTCCTGGAGGTAGTGGCGCGCCATGTCCTCGACCCGGGTGAACTCGGCGTGGGAGCGCATGCCACGGGACTCGAAAGCGTAGACCGGCTGGTCGGGGTCGAGGTGGGGGATGAGATTGGTGTAGGTCCACAGATTCCCGCCGCCGGCGCCGTGGACGAAGAACATGGGTGGCCGGGTGCCGCGCGGCTGCAGCGCCACCAGGGACGAGCAGGTGACCGGTTTGGCGGGATCGCGCAGCCGGACGGCGAGCTGCTCGAGGGTGGGACTCTCGAAGAGCGACGCGAGCGGCAGGCGGCGCCCGAATTCCCGTTCGATCCGCGCAAACAGCCGCACGCCCGCCATCGAATGGCCGCCGAGCTGGAAGAAGCTGTCGTGGACGCCAACGGGTGAGACGCCGAGGATTTTCTCCCAGATCGCCACCAGCCGGGCCTCGGTGGAATCGCGCGGCGCCACCACCGGGGGCCGGCCGGCGGCGGGGGCGGCATCCGCGGCGGGCAGGGCGGAGTGGTCGACCTTGCCGTTGGCGTTCAGCGGCATTTGCGGCACCGGCATGATCACGGCGGGCACCATGTAGTCGGGAAGATTTTTTTGCAGGTAGGCGCGCAACTCCACGAGGTCCGGGGGCACGGAGCCGCGGCCCGTCACATAACCGACAAGACGCGGACCGCCGCCGCCGTTGGCGTCGAGGAGCACCGCGGCCTGGCCTACACGGGGATGCTTCGCCAGGACCGATTCGATCTCGCCGGGTTCCAGGCGGAAGCCGCGCAGCTTGATCTGCCGGTCGGCCCGGCCGAGGAACTCGATGGTGCCATCCGGCAGCCAGCGGGCCAGGTCGCCCGTGCGATAGAGCCGGGCGCCGGGCGCCGGATCGAAGGGATGCGGAATGAAACACCCGGCATCCAGATCCGGCCGGCGCAGGTAGCCGGCGGCCAGGCCATCGCCGCCAGTGTAGAGTTCGCCGGGTATGCCGATCGGGACCAGCTGGCGGAGGGAATCGAGCAGGTAGACGGTGGTGTTGGCAATGGGCCGGCCAATCGGGATGGGCCGGCCGGCGGCCGGGGCGGTCGCGACGTGAAAGGTGGTCGTGAACGTGGTGTTTTCCGTCGGACCGTAGCCATTGACCAGGCGGAGATGGGGCAGACGCTCGAGCGCGCGCGCGGCGTGCACCGGGGAGAGCACCTCTCCGCCGGCGCTCAGCTGACGGATCCCGGCCAGTTGTTCCACCTGTTCATCGACCATCTGGTGGAAAAGACCGGTGGTGAAGAAGGCCGTGGTGACTCCGTTCGCCCGCACGAACTCGCCGAGCTCGGCGAGCGAGGGCAATCCCGGCGGGACGACCGCCAGGCGCGCACCATTGAGCAGCGCCCCCCATATCTCCAGGGTCGAAGCATCGAAGGCCACGGGGGCGAATTGCAGGAAGGTCTCGTCGGGCCCGAAATGCAGGTAGTCGGTGCCGCGCACGAGCCGCACGACGCCGCGGTGCGGCACGCACACGCCCTTGGGCCGGCCGGTCGATCCCGACGTGTAGCTGACATAAGCGGTCGATTCCGCGGTGATGGCTGCCAGGGGCGCCGTGGGAGGCTCGCGATCGATCTCCGTCCGGTCTTCCTCGAGGACGACGAGCAGGGGACACGCGGCGTCGTCGTGGCTCGCCGCCAGGGCCGACTCCGCCAGCGAACGGAGTTTTTCCTGCGTCAGCAGCACGACCGGCCGGCTGTCCTCGATCATGACGGCCAGGCGCGCGGCGGGATAGTTCGATTCCAGGGAAACATAGGCGGCGCCGGTCTTGAGGATGGCGAGCAGGGAGATCGCGGTTTCGGGGGAGCGTTCCAGGCAAAGCGCGACGAAGGATCCCGGCACCGCGCCGTGGTGGCGGAGGTGGCGTGCGAGCCGGCTCGAGCGTTCATCAAGCTCGCGATAGGAAAGGCGAAGGGGAAGACAGAGCAGGGCCGGCGCCACGGGATCGCGCGCCACGTGTTCCCGGAAGAGATCGACCACCGTGGCATCGCGCGGATACGGCCGCCGGTTTCCGCTCCAGTCGACGAGCAGCTGGCGGCGCTCGGCCGCGGAGAGCAGCGGCAGTTCGCTGACGCGCCGGGCGGGATCTGCGACCGCCGCCGCGAGCAGCGTGTGATAGTGCTCGAGCAACCGGTTGATCGTGGCCGGCTCGAACAGGTCGCTGCCATACTCGAGCGAAAGATGAAGGCCGCCGGCCGACTCGGCCAGCGAGAGCGAGAGATCGAATTTGGACGTGCCGTTGTCGAACTCCAGCGGCTCGAAGCCCAGGCCGGCCGATTGGGGCTGGGCGCCAGTGGCGCTTTGGAGGACGAACATCACTTGGAAGAATGGATTGCGCG
>Ga0209515_10002273_pt1 | contig 29973 bp, 27 predicted proteins | sample Subgroupgradi54m_FD_187454 | JGI IMG/M metagenome (GOLD analysis project Ga0209515, IMG submission 187454) | Subsurface groundwater microbial communities from S. Glens Falls, New York, USA - GMW60B uncontaminated upgradient, 5.4 m (SPAdes)... ... | reverse complement strand
AATGGCGCGGCAGTGGCCGTTCTTCCAGGCGCTGCTGTCGAACATGGACATGCTGCTCGCCAAGACCGATCTCGCGGTGGCGTCGCGTTACGTCGAGCTGGTGCGCAATAAAAAGCAGCGCCAGGCGATCTTTAAACGTATCGGCGATGAGTGGCAACTCACGACCGACTTGCTGTTTGCCATCACCGGCCACAAACAGTTTCTGGAGGACAACCCGCTGCTGGCGCGCTCGATCCGCAACCGCTTCGCCTATCTCGACCCGCTCAATCATTTGCAGGTCGAGCTCATCAAGCGTTACCGCGCCGGCAGCAGCGACGGGCGCGTGAAACGCGGGATCCATCTGTCGATCAACGGCATCGCCGCGGGGTTGAGAAACACCGGCTAACGCCCGGCGTTTGTCCGGGGTTCGTTTAAGATAAGATTCGCCACGAACCCACCTCCCGCCATCGATCCGACGCATGCCCTGGCTGCAACTTACGTTAACGCTTCCCTCGGAACACGCCGATGCCATGTCGGAGGCGCTCGAGGAAATCGGCGCGATCTCGGTCACGCTGCAGGATGCCGCGGGCGAAATAAAAATCGAAACCGAATGGGATCACACGCCGATGTGGTCGAAAGTCGGCTTGAGCGCGCTGCTGCCGGAAGACACCAACGTCGAGACGCTCGGACAGTACTTGATAGATCGGCTCGGCCTGACCCAGGCGCCGGCGTATCGCATCGAGCGCGTCGACGATCAGGATTGGGCCACCTCATGGAAGGCACACTACAAACCGATACACATGGGCGGGCGCCTGTGGATCTGCCCGAGCTGGTGCGAGCCGCCGCAGCCGGAGGCGGTGAATATCGTTCTTGATCCGGGCATGGCCTTCGGCACCGGCGATCATCCGACCACGGCGCTGTGCCTCGAATGGCTGGCCGAGCAAGACCTGCACGACAAACGCGTGCTCGACTTCGGCTGCGGCTCGGGCATTCTCGCCATTGCCGCGCTCAAGCTCGGCGCACGTGCGGCGTACGCGGTCGACATCGACCCACAGTCGCTGGTCGTCACGCGCGAAAACGCCGAGCGCAACGGCGTCGCCGAGCGTCTGCACATCATGTTGCCAGCGGCACTGCCGGCCGGACTCACGGCCGATGTCGTGGTCGCAAATATTCTCGCCGGCGCACTCAAGGAACTGGCGCCGACGTTGCTCGCCTATACGCACCCGACTGGCGGACTCGCGCTCTCCGGCCTGCTTGCCGAGCAAGGTGAGGACGTGCGCACCCATTACGCACCGCCGTTCGCACTCGCGGTGCGCGAGCGTCAGGGTTGGGTCGCCCTGACAGGATTTCGCACGTGAGCCGCTCGTCATCCAACAGCGCGATGTACACGCAGTGCCCCAAGTGCCAGACGGTGTTCCGGGTGACGTTAGAGCAGTTGCAGGCCCGTGACGGACTGGTGCGTTGCGGTAAGTGCAACGATATCTTCCAGGCCGATCAGCATCTCTACGCCGACATGGCAGCCGACGTAGCCGTGGAAACACCGAAGAAGAGCAAACCCGCAGCAACCAGGCGCGAGACAGCGGCGCCGAAAAAGCCGGTCAAGCCAAAACCAAAACCGGCCGTTGCGCCAACGCCGCCCAAACCGGCACCGATTGAACCCGAAATCATGGAGGTGCTTGCGGCACCTGCGCCATGGTCGCTGCCGGACGAACCCAGCCCACCAGCGCCGACGAAAGAAAAGTCGGCGCCGCGTTCCGACAAGCGTCCCGCGAAACGGCGTAGCAAATCCACGCCGGATACCGCCATGCCACAGCTGAGTCTGCGCCCGAGACGGCAACGCCGCTCCGCGCTGTGGATCGTCGGCGGCCTGTTACTGCTGATTTCATTCATGCTACAGGTCGCATACTTTTATCGCGACACCTTGGCACAGTATCCGGAACTGCAGCCGTATTTCCTCGCCGCATGCGAAGAGATCGGCTGTTCGATCCGGCCGCACATTGATGTTGCGCGCATCGAGCTCGTTGAACCCACCGGCATTGCGCCCCACCCGCGCACCGCCAACGCCCTGCGGCTGCGCGCCACCATGGTGAACCGTTCGTCCAAGCCGCAACCGTTTCCACTGATGCAGGTCACGCTGACCGACAGTACCGGGCGCGTGCTAGCGCGGCGCATCGTGGCCCCGAACGAATATCTGGAGCAACCGCCCGGTACCGAAAGCAAGGTGTCAGGTGCACAGATGCCGCCCAATCTCGCCATCGGCGCCTTGCTCGATGTCGCCAATCCCGGCGGTAAAGCAGTCGGTTACCAAATAGATTTTCTTCCGCCGCCACTGCGTTAATGCTTCAACGCGGTGCAGTGAGTGGACCGCTTTTTGCGTAGGACGCCGCGGTCGTCGGCAATTCTTCCCCACTGATTTTACCTACTTCCCAGTGCCTCGCGTTTCTGGGTAAGATGCGCCTCTTTTTTCCGCAGTAAAAAGGGACGGGAGATCCGATGCAAATCGGGCCCTATACATTAAAGAACAATCTATTTCTTGCACCGATGGCCGGCGTCACTGACCGGCCGTTTCGTCTGCTGTGCCGCACGCTCGGCGCCGGCATGGCGGTGTCGGAGATGGTGTCATCGAACTCGCTGCTCTACGGGAGCGCGAAGACGTTGCGCCGTGCCGATCACGCAGGCGAGGACGAACCGCGCTCGGTGCAGATCGTCGGCACCGATCCGGCGCGCATGGCCGAGGCCGCGCGCATCAACGTCGAGCGCGGCGCGCAGATCATCGACATCAACATGGGCTGCCCGGCGAAAAAAATCTGCAACGTCATGGCCGGCTCGGCGCTGATGAAGCACGAGACGCTGGTGGCGGAAATTCTGGAGGCGGTGGTGAAAGGTGCGGGCGCGCCGGTCACACTCAAGATCCGCACCGGCTGGGACAGCCAGAACAAGAACGGCCCACGCATCGCGCGCATCGCCGAAGACAGCGGCATCCAGGCGCTCGCGATCCACGGTCGCACGCGCGCCGACATGTTCGCCGGCGACGCCGAGTACGACACGATCAAAGCTATCAAAGAGACCGTGAAGATCCCGGTCATCGCCAACGGCGACATCAGCACGCCTGAGAAGGCCGCCGAAGTGCTCAAAAAGAGCGGTGCCGACGGGCTCATGGTCGGGCGCGCGGCTCAGGGGAATCCCTGGATCTTCCGCGAGATTTCGCATTTCCTGGCCACCGGCGAGCGCCTGGCCGAACCGGCCGTGGAAGAAGTGCGCGACACGCTGATCGCCCATCTCGAGAACCTGTACGCCTTTTACGGCGAGCATTTGGGCGTGCGCGTCGCGCGCAAGCACATCTCCTGGTACAGCAAGGGCCTGCGCGGCGGCGGCGTGTTCCGCAACGAGATCAATAAGGTCGAGACGCATACCGAACAGCTGGCCATGGTGCGCGCGTTCTTTGAGCGCACCGCCGCCGACATCAACGTGGGAATGGCGGCATGAGCAAAGAACGCCGCGGCCCAGTGGCGTCTTGCGTCAAACAGACGCTCGAGCGCTTTTTTCACGATCTGAACGGCGAGAAGGTCTCCGGCGTGTACGACATGATTCTCCATGAAGTCGAGAAGCCGATGCTCGAGATCGTCATGCGCCACACCAAGGGCAACCAGGTGCGCGCGAGCGACATCCTTGGGATTAATCGCAATACCCTGCGCAAGAAGCTGAAACAGCACAAGGTCAAAGTCTCCGAAGACTGAAAGATATTTAAGTAGCTCGCGCAGCGCGCTCTGCGCGCTTCCCTCTCCCCTTGTGCTGCGCAAGGACGCGCGAATGTCGCGGGCGCAGGATGCGCAGGAGCGACCGGGAGAGGGACTGATGGAGAGGGGATGCTGAAGCTCTGCACCCCTCTCCCCAACCCTCTCCCACAAGGGGAGAGGGAGTTGATGAAGGTCTTCCTTTATAATGCCGGCGCCATGACAGCCATCCACCGCGCCCTCATCAGTGTTTCCGATAAATCCGGTCTGCTCGAATTCGCGCGCGAATTGCGCGCGCTCGGTGTCGAGATCCTCTCCACCGGCGGTACCGCCAAAATGCTGGCGGCGCACAACATCGCCGTGACCGAGGTCTCGGATCACACCGGCTTTCCCGAAATGATGGACGGGCGCGTCAAAACGCTGCATCCCAAAATCCACGGCGGCATCCTGGCGCGCCGCGACCTGCCGGCGCACGTCGAGGCCATGCACAAACATCACATCGCCCCGATCGACCTGGTAGTGGTGAACCTGTATCCGTTTGAACAGACGGTGGCACGACCCGAGTGCAGTGTCGAGGACGCGATCGAGAACATCGACATCGGCGGCCCGGCGATGGTGCGCTCGGCGGCCAAGAATCACGACGCGGTCACGATCGTAGTCGACAGCGCCGACTACGCGCTGGTACTGGACGAGATGCGCCAGAACCGCGGCGCCGTCGGCGCCGGCACGCGCCAGCGGCTGGCGATGAAGGCCTTCGAACACACCGCGCGTTACGATGGCATGATTGCCAACTACCTCGGCCGCCTGAACCCGGACGGTACGCGCGCCCCGTTTCCGCACACCTTTAACCTGCAGTTCGTGCAGGCGCTGCCCTTGCGCTACGGCGAGAATCCGCATCAGCAGGCGGCGTTCTACGTCGAACAGCGTGCGGACATCGGCGTTGCCACCGCGCGCATTCTGCAAGGCAAGGAACTCTCCTATAACAACATTGCCGACGCCGATGCAGCGCTTGAGTGTGTGCGCAGCTTCGATGAAGCCGCATGCGTGATCGTCAAGCATGCCAATCCGTGCGGTGTGGCGGTGGCGGAGAATATCCTGGCGGCTTACGAGCGTGCCTACGCCACGGACCCGACCTCGGCCTTCGGCGGCATCATCGCCTTCAATCGCACGCTCGATGCCGCGACCGCCAAGACGATTATTGAGCGCCAGTTCGTCGAGGTGTTGGTCGCGCCTGAGATTGCGACCGAGGCGCTGGCCGTTCTCAAAACCAAACCCAACGTACGCGTGCTCGAAACCGGCGTCTGGGCCAGCGAGCGCGCCGCGGCGCACGACTTCAAGCGCGTCACCGGCGGGCTGCTGGTGCAGGAACGCGACGACGGCAAGATCACCGCCCGCGACCTGAAAGTCGTCACCCAGCGCGCGCCGACGGCGCAGGAACTGCGCGACCTGCAGTTCGCGTGGAAGGTGGCAAAGTACGTCAAATCGAATGCCATTGTGTACGGCAAAGACGGCCACACTGTCGGTGTCGGTGCCGGGCAAATGAGCCGCGTCTACAGCGCGCGCATCGCCGCCATCAAGGCCGCCGACGCCGGCCTCGAGGTGCGCGGCGCGGTCATGGCCTCGGATGCCTTCTTCCCGTTTCGCGACGGGCTCGACCAGGCGGCCGCGGTCGGCATCACCGCGGTGATACAACCCGGCGGCTCAATGCGCGACAATGAAGTCATCGCCGCCGCGGATGAACACGGCATCGCGATGGTGTTTACCGGCATGCGACACTTCAGGCACTGATAGCAAGATCGCACGGACGCCACGATAAGCAAAAGCTAAAAAGGGACTGGCAATTCGGGTCCGGGTGCCTTGTGTGATAAAGGCTCTTATAAAAAAATGAAGATTCTTATTATCGGCAGTGGCGGTCGGGAACATGCGCTGGCGTGGAAAGCAGCGCAGTCACCCAAGGTCGATCACGTATACATCGCGCCGGGCAATCCCGGCATCGCGCTCGAAGCCGGTTGCGAAAAACTGCCCATCAACGCCGATGACATCGACGGCCTGCTGCGCTTCGCACAGGAACGCCAGATCAATCTCACCATCGTCGGACCCGAGGTGCCGCTGGTGGCCGGTGTCGTCGATCGGTTTCGCCAAGCGGGCCTGCGCATCTTCGGACCGACCCAGGCCGCGGCGCAACTCGAGGGCTCGAAGTTATTTACCAAAGAGTTTCTGTTTCGGCATGGCATTCCGACCGCTAAGTACTGGGAGTCGACCGACTACGGTTCAACGGAAGGATTGGTCGACCAGTTGTCGTTTCCGTGTGTTGTCAAAGCGGACGGCCTGGCCGCCGGCAAGGGCGTCGTGATTGTGCAGAATCGCGACGAGCTGCTTCAGACCGCGCGCGAATTCCAGCTCGATCGAAAACTGAATGACGCCGGCGCGCGCCTGGTCATTGAAGATTTTCTCGAAGGCGAGGAAGCCAGCTTCATCGTCATGGTCGACAAACATGGGCACGTCCTGCCGATGGCGACCTCGCAGGATCACAAGCGCGTCGACGACGCCGACCAGGGCCCCAACACCGGCGGCATGGGCGCCTATTCGCCGGCACCGGTCGTGACGCCGGAGATCCACGCGCGCATCATGCGCGAGGTGATCCACCCGACGGTGGAAGGCATGGCCAAGGACGGGCATCCGTACACCGGCTTTCTGTACGCGGGGCTCATGATCGCCGCCGACGGCACGCCGAAGGTGATCGAATTCAACTGCCGCTTCGGCGATCCGGAGACGCAGCCGATCATGCTGCGGCTGCAGTCCGATTTCATCGAACTGATCGAGGCCGGCATCGACGGCCGGCTCGATCGCGTGACGGCCAGCTGGGACAAACGCGTGGCACTCGGCGTCGTCATGGCCGCAAAGGGCTATCCCGGCGATTTTCCGAAAGGCGAACTCATATCAGGTCTGCCGGTCGGTGTTCCGTGCGCAACCGACGATAGCCACGTGTTCCATGCCGGCACGTGGATCAAAGACAGCCTGCCGATCACTCACGGCGGGCGGGTGTTGTGCGTCACGGCACTGGGCGATACAGTGGCCGCGGCTCAACGACGCGCGTATGAAGTGGTGCGCCAGATTCACTGGAACAGTCTGCACTACCGCACCGACATCGGTTACCGCGCGATTGAAAGAGAAACGTCGCACAAGCAGAAGTAACACACCCTTACACATCAGACTCACACGAGCGCAACTATCATGGCCAAGCCATTTGTCGCCATCCTGATGGGATCGGATTCCGATCTCGACACCATGCAAGGCGCCGTCGATGTGCTCGACAAGCTCGGCGTCGCGCGCGAGGTGCGCGTGCTGTCGGCGCACCGCACACCCGATGCCACGCATGCGTTCGTGAAGGAAGCCGACGCGCGCGGCTGCGCGGTGTTCATTGCCGCCGCCGGCATGGCCGCGCACCTCGCCGGCACCGTGGCCGCGCTCACGCTCAAACCGGTGGTCGGCGTGCCGATCGATTCCGGTCCGCTCAAAGGCCAGGACTCGCTGCTCTCCACGGTGCAGATGCCGGGCGGAATTCCGGTGGCGTGTGTGGCCATCGGCAAGGCCGGCGCAAAAAACGCGGCCTATCTCGCGGCGCAGATCATGGCGCTCTCGGATACCACGTTGACGCAGAAGCTGCTCGCCGAGCGCGCGCAGAATGCCGTCGACATCGCGGCCAAGGACAAGGCCGTGCGCGAACGCTTCAATCCCACCCCCTGATGCGCGCCAATCTTCGGCACGCGGCACGCGTTCTGAAGCGAGGCGGTATCGTTGCCTACGCCACCGAGTACTGCTTCGGCCTGGGCTGCGATCCGCGCAACCGCGCCGCCGTGCGCCGGCTGTTGCGCCTGAAACGCAGGCCGGCCACCAAGGGCGTGATCCTGCTCGGCGCCAACACCGAACAACTGTCTCACTACGTCGTCACTATCCCACCGGGGGTGCGCGCAACGTGGCCGGGTCCGCACACCTGGTTACTGGAGCCTCACACCAAGGCACCGCACTGGATCACGGGCAAGCACACACGCATTGCGGTGCGCGTTACCGCCCATGCACCGGCCGCGGCGTTATGTCGCCGCGCGGACATGGCGATCGTTTCGACCAGCGCCAATCGAGCCGGCGAAACGCCGGCGCGCGACGATCGCGACGTACAGCGGCGATTCGGCAAGCACGTGGATTACGTCATGCCTGGGCGCGTCGGTGATGCGCTGGCACCGACACCGATCCGCGATGCCGTGACCGGTGCGCTCGTGCGCGGCGGTTAAACTTTCCGCGCAAAAATCTTTGCCCGTTCGGCACGACCGCCGCGGTAAGATATCGCCATCAATGACCCCCGACCTCGACACCGTCAAAAACTATCTGCTCGGGCTGCAAGACCGTATTTGCGCGGCGCTGGAACAGGAAGACGGTAAAGAAACATTCCACGAAGATGCATGGGCGCGCCCCGAAGGCGGCGGCGGACGCTCGCGCGTACTCGCCGCGGGCGCGGTGTTCGAACAGGCGGGCGTAAATTTTTCGCACGTACACGGGAGCGGCCTGCCAGCCTCGGCGTCCGCCCATCGCCCCGAGCTTACCGGACGCACGTTTCAGGCGCTCGGCGTCTCACTCGTGATCCATCCGCGCAATCCCTATGTGCCGACCGCGCACGCGAATGTGCGTTTCTTCATCGCTGAAAAACCGGGCACAGACCCGGTATGGTGGTTCGGCGGCGGCTTCGACCTGACGCCCTACTACGGCTTTGACGACGATTGCGTGCACTGGCATCGCCATGCCAAAGCCGCCTGCGATCCGTTCGGCGCCGATTACTACGCGCGCTTCAAGAAATGGTGCGATGAATATTTCTTTATCAAGCATCGCAACGAGCCACGCGGCATCGGCGGACTGTTCTTCGACGATCTCCATGCCGGCGGATTCGCGCACTGCTTTGGGTTCATGCAGAGCGTGGGCAATCAGTTTCTGCCGGCCTATCTGCCGATCGTGCAGCGGCGCAAACAGACGCCACACGGCGACACCGAGCGTGACTTCCAGCTCTACCGGCGCGGGCGTTACGTTGAATTCAACCTGGTCTACGATCGCGGCACGCTGTTCGGACTGCAATCCGGTGGCCGCACCGAATCGATCCTGATGTCACTGCCGCCGCTGGTACGCTGGCGCTACGACTGGCGCCCGCAACCGGGCAGCGCCGAGGCGCAGCTCTACGAACGTTTTCTCAAACCGCAAGATTGGCTCGATCAAAACTAATCAGAGGGAACCATAATGACCACTCAATTGCCGGACAACGAAGAGCCCGTGCTGCGCGTCATGCCGATGCCGTCGGACGTGAATGCCGCGGGCGATATATTCGGTGGCTGGATCATGTCGCAAGTCGACATCGCCGGCGCCATCACGGCGGCGCGGCGCGCGCGCGGACGCGTGGCCACGGTGGCGGTGAATGCCTTTGCCTTCAAGAAACCGGTGTACGTCGCTGACGTCGTCAGCTTCTACGCCACTATCATGAAAGTCGGTACGACGTCGATGACGATCGAGGTGGAGGTCTACGCCACGCGCGGTTGGCGCTCGGAAACAGCAGGAGAGATTGTGTTGGTCACCGACGCCCTCCTCACCTACGTCGCCATCGATGCCAACGGTGGCAAGCGCCCCATTCCACTGGAATAGTCGCGCGGTTTGATGGCCGGGATTCGTACGCAGGAAGTGAACATAGCAGCAGTTTCGCAAACGTCCAGTGTTGTGCGTGTCTGGAATTAATCTAATTGTTTATTGAATAGCGATCACGCTTTTGTATTTCTTTTTATGATATTTTAGCGCTGGGGTGTGGTCTACCGGCGTTGCGTTCGCAACCCGGCCAGTCGCTTTCACAGGGAATTCCCGCCGAACGATTGCTGTAGGAGGCAACCCTGTGACGTATCCGCTGTTGAAGACGTTTTTACGTGCCGCTGTTGAGTGCGTGGGCGCACAGCGCGCGGTGCTGCTGCTGGTGCACGATGCAAACCTGATTGCGTTCGCCGACGCCGTTGCCAATGAGCAAAAAACCGAGGTGCGTCTTCGATCGCCAAACACGGCGAACGGCGTGCCCCTGCCGCACTCACTCATCGAACATGTGCGCCAGACGCAGAAGACCTTGGTCATTGCCGACGCTGATATGGACAATCCGTTCATCGCGGACGAATATTTTTCCGGCCAGCACCCACGTGGCGCGCTGTGTCTGCCGATCATCCACCTGGGCGAACCGATTGCGGTGCTGTATTTTGAAAGCGACGCCGCCACGCATACCTTTGCCTCGGCCCAGTCCGCCGGACTGGAAACACTGTGCGCCCACGCGGCGGCGGTGCTGATCCACGAAGATCTCCATACCGATTTGCCGATCACCAAAGCCCGGCATGCTAAAGCGGCGCTGCGCGAAAGCGAGGAACGTTATCGCAGCCTCTACGACGACACGCCATCGATGTACTTCACAGTCGATCCGGACGGCAAGGTCTTGTCGGTGAACCAGTTTGGCGCCACTTATCTCGGCTACACGATCGAGGAACTTACCGGTCAATCGGTGTTGCGCGTGTTTGTCGACGACGACAAGGCCGCTGCCACCCACCATGTAAGCGAATGCCTGGCGCATCCGGGCCAGGTCTTCCAATGGGAGCTGCGCAAGACACGCAAGGACGGTTCACGCCTGTGGGTACACGAAGCCGCGCGTGCGGTGCGCGATGCGCGCGGCGCACTGTCGGTTATGATCGTGTGCGAAGACATCACCGAGCGTAAACGTGTGGAGGAAGCGCTGCGCGAGAGCGAAGAACGCTATCGTGCCCTCTACCACGACACCCCATCGATGTACTTCACAGTCGATCCGGACGGCAAGGTCTTGTCGGTGAACCAGTTCGGCGCCACTTATCTCGGCTACACGATCGAGGAACTTACCGGTCAATCGGTGTTGCGCGTGTTTCTGGCCGCGGACAAGGCCAGCGCGGTGCAGCACGTCGCGAAATGTGTCGCCAGCCCGGGATGGGTGTTCCAGTGGGAACTGCGTAAGACACGCAAAGACGGCACGCTGTTGTGGGTGCACGAAACGGCGCGCGCGCTGCGCGATGCGGACGGCACACTGTCGGTCATGATCGTGTGTGAAGACATCACCGAGCGTAAACGTGCAGAAGAGGCGGTGCATCTGCGCAACCGCGCGATGGAATCGACCCACAACGCCATCATCATCGCCAATTCCTCGCGCGAGGAATTCAACCCGATCATGTACGTCAACCCGGCCTTCGAGCGCATCACCGGCTATACCGCCGCCGAAGCGCTGGGACGAGATTGGCGTTTTCTGATTGGCACCGATTACGATCAACCCGACATCGAACGCCTGGCCGACGCGATCAAGGACGGCACCGAGGTACGCGCAGTGCTGCGCAACTACCGCAAGGACGGAACCCTGTTCTGGAATGAACTGTCGTTCGCCCCGGTACTGGACGAGTCCGGCAGGCCGACACACTTCATCAGCGTCATTAACGATGTCACCGACCGCGTGCGTTACGAGCGCGAACTCGAACACCAGGCCAACTACGACTTCCTCACCGGGCTGGCCAATCGCAACCTGCTACGCGACCGGCTCAACCAGACGCTGACCCAGGCGCAGCGCTCGCGCTGGCTGGTGGCAGTGATCTTCATCGACCTCGATCATTTCAAGGTCATCAACGACAGCATGGGGCACGATGCCGGCGATGCCCTGGTGCGGGCGGTGGCGCAGCGGCTGCTCGGCTGTGTGCGCGAAGTCGACACGGTGGCGCGGCTCGGTGGCGACGAGTTTGTGATCGTGCTGCCCGATGCCGCCAACGAAGACGCGGTCACCAACACCATCCAGCGAATTCAGGACACACTGACGGCGCCGTTTGGCATCGAGGGCCACGAGCTCTACGTCACCTGCAGCATGGGCGCAAGCATCTATCCGCGCGACGGCATCGACGGCGACACACTGCTCAAGCATGCCGACATCGCCATGTACCGCGCCAAGGAACTCGGTCGCGATACCTTCCAGTATCACCGCGCCGACATGAACGTGAAGGTGAACGAGCGTTTTACGCTGGAGAGCAGCCTGCGCCGTGCGCTCGAGCGCGACGAACTGCTGCTGCACTATCAGCCGATTATCGAGACCACCAGCGGCCGGCTGGTCGGCGCCGAAGCGCTGGTGCGCTGGCAGCATCCGGAAGAGGGAATGATTTTACCCGCACGCTTCATTCCGGTGGCCGAAGAAAGTGGACTCATTCTTCCGCTTGGCGAATGGGTATTGGACAAGGCCTGCCAACAGGCGCGCCTGTGGCAAGCACGCGGCATGCCAACGTTTAGTATCGCCGTCAACCTTTCGCCGCGACAATTCCGCCAACACAACCTGGCCGACATCGTGGCGCGGGCATTGGCCAACAACCAGCTGGCACCACAGCATCTGCATCTGGAGCTGACCGAAAGCATGGTCATGCAACACATCGAAGACGCCATGCGGATGGCACAGCGCTTGAAGGCGCTCGGCGTGTCACTCTCGCTCGATGATTTCGGTACCGGATATTCCTCGCTCAATCATTTAAAGCGTTTCCCGATCGATACCATCAAGATCGATCGATCGTTCGTGCGCGATATTCCGAACGAGGCGGATAACGCCGCGATCGCCTCGGCGGTGATCGCCATGGCGCGCAGCCTGAACGTGACGGTGATTGCCGAAGGGGTGGAGGCAAAGGAACAACGCAACTTCCTCGACGCACGCCAATGTCACCAGATCCAGGGTTACTACGTCAGCCGGCCACTACCGGCAAACGAATTCGAGCGCTTTCTCGGCGCCTGGTCGAGCGCCGCGTAAGTCCGTCGCGATGGAAGTGTGCGACCACTACCTGTTGCGGCGAGCGTTGTTCGCGTCCGCTACAATGTAGACAGGTCTCCACGGCAGCCTTACCCTGTGCGCATGCGAAATAAATTTCTGTCGTTGCTGATGTCGTCAATCGCACTCCTCTGTCTCGGCGCAATGCCCGCCGCCACGGCCGCGACTCCGATACTCATGGTGCTCGAGCATCTTGAACAGGGTCACCATCTGCGGATGGACGTCGAGGCAAAAGCCGGCGAGGCAGTTTCGCCCACGCGCGGCAAGGGATTCGACAAGTGGGCGCTGCTCCCCGGTAACCCGCTGGTGGTCGATGCGCAGCCAACGGATATCACTGTAGAGCTGTTTCGCGGCACGCCGACACAAGGCGTACGTTGGTGCACGGTTACCATCCGCTACTACCGCGACGCGCGCGGCGTCTGGGTGCCGCACTACCGGCTCGATCAAGAGGCATTCGTTGCGCGCGGCAAAGACGGGCGCTGGTTACCGTTCGCGGCCGCTGGGACCTCACTGATCGTGCTGACCAGCTCGACCCTGCCCAATGCCGATGGCTTTTATCCATCGCTCGAGTTCATCCCGAGCAGCGACCTGCTGCAAATCGATTCCTGGGTAGTGCGCTAAACGCGATGTCAAAAAACGTCTTTCTGGTGCTGGCGCTCTGCCTGGTGGGTGGGCTCTATGCGAACCATCAGCGCATCGAACGCTGGTTCAACCCACCGCCGCCTGCGGTGATCGGCGCGCACAGCGTAGTGCTGTACGCCACCAGCTGGTGCGGCTACTGCGCGCAGGCGCGCGAGTTCTTCGTCAGCAACCGGATTGCCTACCGCGAGATCGATGTCGAGACCAGCGATGAAGGACGCGCGGAATTCCACAGGCTCGGCGGCAACGGCGTGCCGGTGATCGTGATCGACAAGTCCAACGTGATGCACGGCTTCGATCCCGACGCCGTGCTGGCGGCGCTCGAGCACTAGTGTTTCGGCATATTAAGGCGCGCCCTTAAAAGCCTCACGCTTTTTTCTTTGCCCATTCCAGAAACGGCGTAATCAGATCCATCGGCAACGGGAACACCACGGTCGTGGTTTTCTCGCTGGCGATGTGCGACAGCGTCTGCAGGTAGCGCAGCTGCATCGTCTGCGGGTTCTTGCTCATCAGGTCGGCCGCTTCCACCAGCTTCGCGGCCGCCTGCATCTCACCCTCGGCGTGGATGATCTTGGCACGGCGCGTGCGCTCGGCCTCGGCCTGCTGCGCGATCGCGCGCACCATCGACGGATCGATGTCGACGTGCTTGATCTCGACCGTAGTGACCTTGATGCCCCAGGCGTCGGTGGCGGCATCGAGAATCTTCTGAATGTCGGCGTTGAGCTTGTCGCGCTCGGCCAGCATTTCATCGAGCTCGTGTTTGCCGAGCACGCTGCGCAGCGTGGTCTGGGCCAGCTGGCTCGTGGCCTGGTAGTAATCCTCGACCTGGATGATGGCACGCTGCGGGTCGATGACGCGGAAATACACGACCGCGTTCACCTTGACCGACACGTTGTCGCGCGAGATGACGTCTTGCGGCGGCACGTCGAATACCACCGTGCGCAATTCGACCTTCACCATCTGCATCACCACCGGGAAGATCACCACCAGCCCCGGGCCTTTCACCTTCCAGAAACGCCCGAGCATGAACACCACGCCGCGCTCGTATTCGCGCAGGATGCGGAATGACGAGATAAACAGCATCGCGATGACGATGATGATGAAACCGCTTGAAATGAATCCGCCTATGAGTCCGCCCATGTCAGCTGCTCTCCGTAACTGGTTCGACAGTCAATATTAGTCCTTCCCGACTGATCACCTTCACTCGGCTGCCGCGCGCGATCGGCGCGCTGGCGCGTGCCTGCCACTCTTCGCTGTGCACACGCACACGGCCGCTACCGCGGAAATCTTCGAGCGCCTCGCCGATGGCGCCGAGCATTTCCTCGGCACCGCTGACGACCACGCGTCGGCGCGCCTTCATCGCCAGCGTCACGATGCCGAAGAAAAATGCCGCGCTGAGGAGTGCCACCGCCGCCACCAGCTGCCACGCCACGTCGTAGCCTTCGACGTCGGTGTCGAACAGGATGATCGAGCCGATGATAAATGCCACCACACCGCCGATGCCGAGCGCGCCGAAACTCGGCAAGAATGCCTCCGCCACCATGAAGCTGATGCCAAGCAACACCAGCCCCAGCCCGGCATAGCTGATCGGCAGCACTTGAAACGCATACAGCGCGAGCAGCAACGAAATGCCGCCGACCACGCCGGGCAACACGTAACCCGGGTTCCACAGTTCGAAGAACAGACCGTAGATGCCGAGCAGCATCAGAATGTAAGCGATGTTCGGATCGGTGATGACAGACAGCAGCCGACTGCGCCAATCCGGATCGATACTCTGAATCTCGAGCCCGGTCGTCTTGAGCGTAATGACGCGCCCGTCGAGCGCGATCTTGCGGCCGTTCAGTTTCTTCAGCAGATCGGCGACGTCGGTGGCGATCAAATCGGCGACGTGTTCCTTCACCGCTTCTTCCGCGGGCATCGATGCCGCCTCGCGCACTGCGCGCTCGGCCCACGCCACATTGCGGCCGCGCATCTGCGCCAGGCCGCGGATGTAGGCGATGGAATCGTTCATGGCTTTTTCTTCCATGCCCGGTTTGACCGGCTTGGCGCGTTTTTCTTTATTGTCCTGGTTGTCGCCTTTTGGCTCCGGTCGACCGGGATCGGGCGTGCCGCCGATCTGCACCGGCGTGGCCGCACCGAGGTTCGTCGCCGGCGCCATCGCCGCGACATGCGAGGCCAACAGAATGTAGGTGCCGGCACTGGCGGCGCGCGCGCCCGAGGGTGAGACGAACGTGGTGACGGGAACCGGCGAGGCGAGAATGCCCTGAATGATGTGACGCATCGCGGTATCGAGGCCGCCGGGGGTGTCCATGCGCAGGATGATCAGCGCCGCGTTCGCATCCTTGGCACGCTCGAGACCGCGATGTACGTAATCGGCGGTGGCCGGACCGATGGCACCGCTCACATTGAGCACCACGACCTGTCCCGGCTTGAGCGCTTCCTTCGCCAACAGAAGCAGCGGCCAGATCGCGAGTAAAGCCCACACACCGATGCGTAAGCGCTTCATGGTGACACCTTAACAGAGAACGACGAAGGCTGAGAACCGGCCGCGTGAACAAGATCGCGCTGCGCGAATCATGCAACGCACAAGCGCGCTCGGCTCGCCTCCCTCTCCCACAGCGTGGAAGAGGGAATGAGGGTGAGGGCTGCGAAAGTTCAGCGCCGGCCTGAAAGAGCCCTCACCCCTCGCCCTCTCCCGCGCGCGGGAGAGGGCGAGTAAGTGAAAATCTTATTTCTTTTGACGCGCCATGTAGGAGAGCACGAATTCCAGACATTCGAAACGGTTGTATGCGTCTTGCAGCGTACGGCCCCACACCGTGGCGCCGTGCGAGCGCACAAGCAGCGCCGTCAACGCGGGTGCGGTCTTGGCGAAGCGTTTGCGTATGTCGCCGGCAATGCGGGCAACATCGAGTGTGTTGTCGAATAACGGCAAGTTGACTTTCGGATTCTGTTGCCAGATGTCGAAACCTTTGATCATCTCGATCGGTGTCAGGCGCAGACCTTTGGCGGCCTTCGGTGCGCGCCCCGAAACAAGCGCCGCGTCCACGCTATGGCCGTGCAGACAGGCACCGGCGTCGGCAAAGCGCTGATACAGCGCACAATGAATAGCCGTCTCGGCGGACGGTTTGGTGCCAGCGCGCAGACGCTCGACGACCTCGCCATCTTTGATTCTTACCAGCAGGAAATCGCTTTCATCGAGTCGGCCCTTGGGCACACCGCTGACGGTGATCCAGAAGTGCTCGGCATCGGCGCGCGCCGACAGATTGCCGGCGGTGCCGCGCATCCAGCCGCGCGCATGAAAATCGCGCGCGATCTCTACCAGCGCGGCGCGCGGCGCGGAATCGTCGAAGAGATGGGCCATTAACGGAAACATTCCAAGCAGCGTGCCAACGCTCGACACTCAACCCCCCCCCTAACCCTCCCCCTTTCAGGGGGAGGGAATGGGAGGGGGTGCAATGCTGAGATTCGGCACTTCATTTCTTTATGGTCAATCCACAAAAGTGCGTAGAACGATCAGCCGAACGCTTCCGCCATCTCACGCTCGGTGTACACCGGTGTCCAGCCCGAGGTGTCGATGAAGTAGCGCACGGCTTTAATGCGCTTGCTGTCGAGCAGCTCGAACCAGTGTTCGGTGTTGGCCGGCACGTTGATGTAGTCGCCCGCCGCCACTTCCAGCATGAACTGCTCGCCGTTGGGTTCGACGAAGCCAAAGTAGCCGCGACCGGCGAGGATGTAACGCACTTCGTCGTCGGTGTGGTAATGGATCTTGTCGAACTTGGCGAGAATGTCGCCCAGGCCGGGGATGTCTTCGTGCAGCACGATCATGTCGCGCGTGGCATAACCCTTTTCGCGCTTGAGTTCCTCGAAGCGGTTGTCGACGCTCTTCAGCAATTCCTCTTTTTCGGCGTCGGTAAGGGTCTTCTGATCGAGCAGCGCCGCGGCGCGTTCGCCCTTGGGCGCCGGCCAGCTGTGCAGCGTGATGCCAATACCGCTCAGACGTTGCTGAATCTTCGCCAACTCGGTGGTTTCAGTTCCATCGGAAGCAACAATACGGGCCATCGTGGTTCCTCCTGTGCGGGCACGCTAGAGAACAGTAATCGATACAACAGTGGGCGATGAGGTTTCAGCGCAACGGTGAAACATGCACTCCCCGTTCGCAACGACGGCATATTGTCGGCCCGGTGTCGGCGCCGAGCAAGGTCTCTCAGCCGACTGCGGGGGTCTCGCCGCGGCGCAGCAGCGTGCGCGTTTTGGTACGCGCCTTGGGCACCGAACGTGGGCTTTGCCGGGGTTCCCGGGCGATCTTGGGCGGCTCTGCGACTACGGGGGCGGCAGGCGCGTCAAGCACGGGTGCTGGCGCTGACGCCGTCACCACGGGCGCTGGCACCGGAGCGTGCTCCGGTGTTTTTTCTCGCGGCGGGCGCGCTTCGCGAGATTCTTTGCGTGGCTCGCGGCGGGCGCCGGACGCGGATGAACGTCCGCCGCGGCCGCGTTCCTGCATGCGCTTGGCGCGCGCCTCGGACGGCGGCTCGTTCGAGCGCTCAAGCGGTGGCAGCATTTCCGGCGTTACCTGCGCGGTCGCAATCTTGTGACCGATATAAGTTTCGATCTCGGGCAGGCTGAAGACATATTTCTCGCAGGCGAAGCTGATGGCATCGCCCGAGGCGCCGGCGCGCGCGGTGCGGCCGATGCGATGCACGTAGTCTTCGGCGTTCTGCGGCAGATCGTAATTAAAGACGTGCGACACATCCGAGACATGCAGACCGCGCGCCGCGACGTCGGTGGCCACCAGCACCGGCAACCGGCCTTCGGTGAAATCGGCCAGCAGGCGCAGGCGCGTCGGTTGCGGCACGTCGCCCGACAGCACCGCGGCGTTGATGCCGTTGGCCTTGAGTGTATTGGCAACGCGCTCGGCCATGTCTTTGGTATTGATGAACACCATGCTGCGCGTCGGGTCCATGTGGCGCAGGTGATGCACCAGCAACGGCAGTTTCTCGTCGAGCCCGGTGTGGTACAGCAGCTGCGTGACCTTGTCGGCGGTGCGCTTGTCCGGCTCAATGCGCACGAACTGCGGGTTGTTCATGTACTCGTAGGCGAGTTCGGTTACGCGGTACGACAGCGTGGCCGAGAACAGCATGGACAGGCGTGCCGTCGGCGGCGGCATCTTGCGCAGCAGGAAGCGGATGTCCTTGATGAAGCCCAGATCGAACATGCGATCGGCCTCGTCGAGCACCATGACCTGCACCGCGTTTAAATCGAACACGTGTTGCTTGAAATAATCGATGAGCCGGCCGGGCGTGCCAATCAGCACGTCGACGCCGTCTTCAAGCTGCTTGCGCTGCGAGTCGTAACCGGTGCCGCCGTACACCAACCCGAGCTTGAGACCGGTGTGGGCACTGAGCGGAATCGCATCGTGATGGATCTGCACCGCGAGTTCGCGCGTCGGCGCGAGCATGATGGCGCGCGGCTGCGTCGGGCGTCGATCGTCGAGCGGGTGCTTGAGCAGATGCGCGAACGTGGCGAGCAGAAAGGCGGCTGTCTTGCCGGTGCCGGTTTGTGCCTGGCCCGCGACGTCTTGACCGCCGAGGGCGAGCGGAAGCGCTTCGGCCTGGATCGGCGTGCAGTATTCAAAGCCCGCTTCGCGTACACCCTTCAGCAATACTTCAGGAAGGTCGAAGGCGGTAAAAGACTTATCGGTAAGATGGGTTTCGCTCATAGGTCGCGCGCCGGACCGGACGTCATCCACCGCGGGACCACAGAATAACAATAATCCGGCATAAAGGCATGCCCCACGTTTGGCGCTTGCATCCGGTGGCCGTTTTTGCGAATACTATCGCTGCTACGACGCTCTCGCTTTCCAGCAGCCCGGCGCATCCGGACTCCCCGGAAATACAGTCAGCAAGCGACCACCAGAACTAACGAACACCAACGAACTATAGGGGCCAGCCATACATGAGTAACGGGATCACGAACGTCAGCGACACCAGCTTTGAGGAAGAGGTCCTTAAGGCCGACGCACCGGTACTCGTGGACTACTGGGCCGAGTGGTGCGGCCCGTGCAAGATGATCGCCCCGGTGCTGGAAGAGATCGCGCGCGAGTACGGCGGCAAGCTCAAGGTGGCCAAGCTCAACATCGACGAGAACACGCAGACGCCGCGCAAGTACGGCATCCGCGGAATTCCGACGCTCATGCTGTTCAAGAATGGCAACGTGGAAGCGACGAAAGTCGGCGCGGTGTCGAAGTCGCAGCTGGCCGCGTTCCTGGACGGTAATCTTTAGGCCCGAAATCCGTTAAACACCTGTGCCGCTTGCCGATCGACAGAGAACGACGGCGGCGGGCAAGCGGCCCAAACCAGAAAGCGGTGCTGGACGAGAGCGGGTAGCGGTGCTACTGTTTGGTTGCAGGCGTATACAACTCCAAGTTCGTTTCTGCCCTTAAACCCAATAATTTTCGATTTCCCGGAATTTCTATTTTCCCGACCGTGGACAACTCTTGTCCGGTCCCCTATCCAGCCATATCGCATCCAGCCCCAAGCGGTGACGCAATGAATCCAACCACGATGAATCTCTCCGACCTCAAACGCAAACCGGCGACCGAGCTCGCCGAGATGGCGGCTGCCCTGGATGTTGAAGGCGGCGCACGACTGCGTAAACAAGACCTGATCTTCGCGATCCTGAAGGCGCAGGCGCGCAAGGGCGAAGATATTTTGGGGGAAGGCGTAGTCGAAATCCTGCAGGACGGCTTCGGCTTCCTGCGCTCGGGCGATGCCTCGTATCTCGCTGGACCGGACGACATTTATGTCTCCCCGTCGCAGATCCGCCGCTTCAACCTGCGCACCGGCGACACCGTCAAAGGCAACATCCGTCCGCCGAAAGAGTCCGAGCGCTATTTCGCGCTGCTCAAGGTCGATGAGATCAATTTCGACAATCCGGAAACCGCCAAGAACAAGGTTCTGTTCGAGAACCTGACACCGCTGCATCCGGAAGACCGCTTCAAGCTCGAGCGCGACAACGCCTCGACCGAAAACATGACTTCGCGCGTGATCGACATCATGGCGCCGATCGGTAAAGGCCAGCGCGGACTGATCGTCTCGCCGCCGAAGGCCGGTAAGACGGTGATGCTGCAGAACATCGCGCACGCCATCGTGGCCAACCATCCTGATGTCTACCTCATCGTGCTGCTCATCGATGAGCGTCCGGAAGAAGTAACGGAAATGCAGCGCTCGGTGAAGGGCGAGGTCATCTCCTCGACCTTCGACGAACCGGCCTCGCGCCACGTGCAGGTCGCCGAAATGGTGATCGAAAAGGCCAAGCGCCTGGTGGAACACAAAAAAGACGTCGTGATCCTGCTCGACTCGATCACGCGTCTGGCGCGCGCTTATAACACCGTGCAGCCGGCCTCGGGCAAGGTGCTCACCGGCGGTGTCGACGCCAACGCCCTGCAGAAGCCGAAGCGCTTCTTCGGCGCCGCACGTAACATCGAAGAAGGCGGTTCGCTGACGATCATCGCCACGGCGCTGGTCGATACCGGCTCGAAGATGGACGACGTGATCTACGAAGAATTCAAAGGCACGGGCAATATGGAGATCCACCTCGACCGCCGCCTGGCAGAGAAGCGCAGCTACCCCTCGATCAACATCAACCGCTCGGGTACGCGCCGCGAAGAGCTGCTGCTGGCCCCGGACGAGATGCAAAAGATCTGGATCCTGCGCAAGCTGCTGCACCAGATGGACGAGCTCGAAGCCTCGGAATTCCTGCTGGAAAAGCTGCGCGCGACCAAGAATAACGGCGAATTCTTCGATTCCATGAAACGATAAATTGGGGAAGGGTGCAATAATTCGTCGCAAGCCCTCACCGCAATTCGCTGCAGCATTTCGGGACGCTGACAAATCGGTCAGAGAATAAAATTCGGCCTCCAACAACGAGTCCGGTAACAACGTCCTGACCATGGCCCTAAAAGCTACTGCTCGCCCCGCTCTCATTGGTCCGACACTGCTGGTGTTGCTGTCGCTCGTATCGGCGACGCCGGCGCTCGGACGGTCTTACGTATATTCCGAACCGCTCGATAGAAGCAGCAAGTTCCTGCGCGATCGGTACGAAATGCCGGCGGATCAGTCATCCGCCGAGCTCACGAAAATTTCTTGGCTATTTTACCTTGCCGGTCAGAGAGAAGACGCAAAACGACTTCGTCAGTTCGCTGAGCGCGTCGTTCTTTACAAACTTCTCGGTGAACCGCTGGACATCAGCGGGAACATCGCGGCCGCCATTGAAACGGAAACGTCCGAAACCGAACTAACTGCCTTACGTAAACGCGCGCTAGATAGACTCCAAGCTGAACCGGCAACCCGAAAGACTACCTTGGCTACCAAGGACGCGGATGCCTCAGGGGAGGCCCCGCCGCTGTGGTCCGAGACGCGCGACGGCGACGAAGTCATGTACCTGCAGATACTCGTTCATAACCGAGGATCGGTAACCGTGGGCGAGTTCGAGGCCGTCCCGTGGCTGAGCGTCCCCAAGGCGAGCATTGCGTTCGAATGCCAGCAGCAAGATCACGCCTACCGATTTGCACCGGGGGACAGCATAACGGTGACTTGTCATGCGCCACGTGAGCGCGTGTCCTCTTTGTTTTTGCAGAACGGTAAATCGCTCGACGCCGGCCTGCTTTCGGCAAATATCCTAGAGGGTCTGAAACGCGGCGGAATAGACTTCGGCTTCCATGCGACGGGCGTCAGCTTTCCCGAGCACCAGGTCAGACTGGAACGAAAGCATATTCAGTTTTCTGGCGAATCCGCGATGCAGGCAACAGCGAACGCGGAAATCGACGGCAGCAGTTGTTTCCACCGCAGGAGTTGCGTCCAGGACATCCTGGATATCGCATCGCATCCCGCCGAATACAGCGAGACCAGCGTCTTTGGTATTCCGCTGCTTTTGATCTTGGGTGTCCTTATATTGTGCGCATCGTTGTACGCGATTTATCGCCTCCTCCCGCGCTTGGCGCAGGGCGATAAGGGAAGCCGCCGCTGGGTGGAAAGCCGGGGACGCGCGGGTGGCGGCGTAACCGTCGGCGCCATTATTGGCGTAATCTTGGCGGCGGTATTTCCTGGAGAATCATCGTGGCTGGCGATACCGGTCTTCGCGCTCGCCGGTTTCGCTATCGCTTCGGGTCCGTTTCTCGCCCTGCTCATGCTATTGCTCGCACCGGTACAGATCGGTGCAGCCCTTTTGCTGTTTTCTTCCGGTTCGAAGAGCGGATATGACGGGTTCGCCCCCCTTGTCATTTTCATAATTTCTTCCGGCTTCGTGGGCTTGCCGGTGTTGGGCGCGACCATCAAGCTCGGTACACAGGTGTCGAAAGACCGCGAATCAGCGACCTGGTTGAACTGGATTACGCTTTTCCTCGGCGCAACGGCGATCGTTCTTTCAATTGGCGGCTTTTTGTTCATGTTTACCCTTTCGTAATCGGGGCCGGATTTCGGCGAATGCTTCCAACCCACAAATCCCAGGGAAGCGCGAAAACAGCCATTTCTGGGCCGGTCTTGCCCGACCCCCCTTTTACCCCCTAAACTACGCCCCCTTCGAGCCCCCGGTCGGAATCGTGGGCATTCAATTAGAGGTTATTTTCCATGAAAGCTGAAATTCATCCCGCTTACGCGGAAGTCAAAGTTACCTGCGTCTGCGGCAACACCTTCGTCACCCGCTCCACCCTTGGTCGCGACCTGCACGCCGACGTTTGCGCGAAATGCCATCCGTTCTATACCGGCAAGCAGAAAATCGTCGACACCGAAGGCCGGGTCGAGAAGTTCCGCCAGAAGTACGCACGCAAGAAAGTTTAAGCGTGAAGCGGGTCCAGTATCGAAGGGCGCTCCAGGTGGGGCGCCCTTTTTGTTTGCGGATTTCCTTTTGAGTGCTGCACGGTCACGTACGCTAATGAATGACGCACCCAACCGTTCTCCGCTCCGACGTATCCCTTCGGCCGACTTTTTATTCGCATTCATATTCCTGGCGGCACTGTTCCATGCGCCGGTCACAGCGGCCGAAACCGTGCGCGTCGAAAAAGTTCTCGACGGCGACAGTCTGCGCCTCGCCGATGGCCGCGAGGTACGATTGATCGGCGTAAACGCGCCCGAGTTCGGCAAGGACGGTGTGCCCGAGGAACCGCTGGCGCGCGAGGCGCGGGCCGCGCTCGCCCGGCTCATTCATGGCGAAGCGGTACGACTGGACTCCGACATCGAGCTCAAAGACCGCTACGGCCGCACGCTCGCTCATGTCTTTCTGGCCGACGGCCGCAACGTCGAAGCCGCCCTGCTGCGCGACGGGTTGGTGTTTCACGTTGCGATCGCTCCCAACCTGGCGCGACTCGACGAATATCACGCCGCCGAGGCTGAGGCGCGACGGGCGCGGCGCGGTGTGTGGGGTCACGCCTACTACAAGCCGCGCGAAGCGGCGCAGTCGGAAACTCAGCAAGGCGGTTTTCGTTTCGTCGAAGGACGCATTCAACGCATCAGCCGCGGGCCACATGCGATCTATTTCGATCTAACCGATTCCTTCACGCTCGTTATTCCGCACGAAGACTGGCATCTCTTCGGCGGCGATCCGAAACGCCTGCTCCATCGCCGCGTCATCGCGCGCGGCTGGGTCACGGTGCACGAGAACCGTTCGCGCCTGCGACTGTCCCATCCAGTAATGCTGGAGGTGGTAGAGTAAAACGATGGATTCCCCATTGGGTATCGCCATGCACCGCGTGCTTCGCCTCGTTGTCCCGATCCTCTTGGCAATCTCTGTCGTCGCGGCCATCGCGGCCTGCGCGACCAATCCCGCGACCGGCAAGAAAGATCTCGTGCTCATGACCGAAGAGCAGGAGATCGCCCTCGGTCGCGAAACCGATCCTAAAATCCGCAAGCAATACGGCGCGTACGACAACGCGGCGCTGCAGGCCTACGTGCAGCGCGTGGGCGAGCAAGTGGCCGCCAACAGTGACCGGCGCAATCTGGTTTACCGTTTCACTGTGCTCGATTCGTCCGAGGTCAACGCCTTTGCCCTGCCGGGCGGCTACATCTACATCACCCGCGGTATCCTCGCGTATCTGAATTCCGAAGCCGAACTCGCGGCCGTGCTCGGGCACGAGGCCGGGCACGTCAATGCGCGCCATGCGGTGAAACAATACACGCGCGCCACCGCCACTGGCCTTGCCATCAGCATCATCGGCGGCGGGCAGGCCGGACAACAACTTCTCGGCGTGCTCGGCAACGCCATCCTTTCCGGCTACGGCCGCGACGACGAACTGCAGGCCGATCACCTCGGCGCCACCTACATCGGCCGCACCGGTTACGACCCGCAGGCCATGCTGGGCGTGATGACGGTGCTGAAGAATCAGGAAGAAGGCGAGAAGAAACGCGCCGCCGCCGAGGGCCGCGAACCGCACATTTACCACGGCGTGTTCGCCAGTCACCCGAGCGCCGATAAGCGTCTGCAGGAAGTCATCGCCGAGGCCGGCAACGCCAGGACCGGGGCGAACGCACGCGTGGGGCACGAAGAATATCTGAAACAGATCGACGGCATGGTCTTCGGCGATGGCGGTCACGACGGTGTGCGACGCGGATCGGCGTTCTATCACCGTGATCTCAACATCGGCGTGAATTTTCCCAACGGCTGGCGCCTGGAAAATACACCGGGCGCGGTCAACGCCTACGCACCGGGGAAAGAAGCCCTGATACAGATGGTCGTGGACGATTTAAACAAGCACGTCACGCCGCAGGAATACCTGCACACCCACATCAAGGCGAATGGCTTCGCCGACGAGCGCCCGGTCGACGGCAGCGCGCTGGCCTCGACTGCCGCGACCGCCAGACTGAATACCCCGTTCGGTGCGCGCAACACCCGCGTGATGGTTTTAATTCAGCACAACCGCGCGTTTATGTTATTCGGGACCGCCAAGGACGATGACACGTTCCGGCGTCTCGATCCGGCGTTTCTCGCCACGGCGCGCAGCGTGCACGCATTGGCCGATAACGAGCGAAAGATCGCCGGCGGCTTGCACCTGCGCCTCATCAAGGCGCAACCGGGAGATACATTTGCCGTGCTCGCCAAGCGATCACCGGTCAGCGACTACGCCGAGCTGGCGCTACGTTTGATCAACGATAAATTAAACGGCGAACCGACACCGGGTGAGACCATAAAGATGGTCGAATAAAGTTGATCAGGCGCGTGCGGCGCGACCGACCTGCAGTGCGGCGAAGACGGCCAGGCCCTGCAACACCGCTACGCCCCACAACACCATCGGAAAACGCCCGGCATCCATGAGCGCCCCGAAAATAAACGGCGCAACCGCAAGCCCCGTATCCAGTCCGGAGTACACAAAACCGTACACGCGCCCGAACGAACGATGACCGAAGCGCGCCGTGGCGGCGCGGCGTACCAGCATGTCGCGCGATGGGCCGGCGACACCGCCGCAGAATCCCGTCATCACCATCATCGGCATCACGCTCCATCCTGGAATAGCGCCGCTCGCAATGACCAGCGCGAACAACGCGGCGGCGATCAAGGCCACTGCAATGCGCCGGTCATGTGCCTCGTTGCGCGCCACCAGAAATCCACCAAACGCCATGCCTGCGGCACCGCCCAGCAAGAACGCCGTCAGCGACGAGGCGCCGGCGGCCAGCGACAGGCCGTACATATGGTTCAGCAACGGCGGCGCGTAATTCTGCAACGCGCCGAAGGCCATCGTCACCAGAAAAAAGAAAACGAAACACATCCACACCGCACCGGAACCCAGAAACGCGAAGGTCGATGAAGACAGCTCGACGGGCGTCGCGTGATCTGTCTGGATACGCGAATCGATCGATATCGTCTCCCTGCCACGTGCTTCGCACTCGCTCGTCCGTTCGATAAGAGTTTCGCGTCGCAACAGAATAAGAATGAAGGCGATCACCGCTACCCCGGCGGCCGCGAACGCCGCGGTGCGCCAGTCGGCCGCCACCGCGATGCCCGCCATGAACACGGGCGCCAGCGCCCAACCAAGATTGCCGGACAATCCGTGCACGGAAAATGCGTGGCCGAGTCGCCGCGATGCGATATTGCGGTTCAGCAACGTGAAGTCGGCGGGATGAAACACACTGTTACCGAGGCCGGCCAAGCCCGCTGCCAGCAATAACGCCGCGTAGTGCGGCGCCGTCGCTAATGTCACCGCCGCCACGGCGAACAACGCAATGCCGCCCAACAAGACGCGGCGCGCACCCACATGATCCACGATAAAACCGGCCAACGCCTGCCCAATGCCCGAGACAAAAAAGAACACCGCCGTCGTCGCGCCAACCTGGGTGAAGTTGAGCCCGAACTCCTGCATCAGCCACGGAAACAGCGGCGGGATCATCAGGTGGAAGAAGTGCGACACACCGTGACCGAAGCCGACCAGCGAAATCACTTCGATTTCGCGACGGCCGGTGTCGGCTATGACGGCGGCACTCATAAAGGAAGCCCTACTACGCTTCGCTCCGTTCGTCTTTTCATATGACTAGAAGCCCAATCAACGTATTAATCGCATTCTCCGGGGATGCGGCTCGCGTTATGATCGCGGCCAAGATGAAGAACAAGAGTTTAGCCACACCGCGCACCGTGCGCGACTGGATTTTATGGGGTGAAACCGAATTGGATGCCGCCGGCGTCTACTTCGGTCACGGCACCGACAATGCGCTCGACGAAGCCGCCTGGCTCGTCGGCAGCGCGCTCGCGCTCGCCCCGGATCAGCTCGATGCGCACGCCGACGATGCGCTCACCGCCGCGCAGAAAACCACCGTGCGCGATTTGTTCGAGCGACGTATCCAATCACGCAAGCCCGCGGCCTATCTGTTGAAAGAAGCCTGGTTTGCGGGAATGAAATTTTTTGTCGACGAACGCGTCATTGTCCCGCGTTCGCTCACAGGAGAATTCATCCGTGAACATTTCGAGCCTTGGGTCGATGCCAAACGTGTCCATCGCATGCTCGACCTCTGCACCGGCAGCGGCTGCATGGCCATCGCCTGCGCCAATAACTTTCCGGCCGCGCGCGTTGACGCCGTCGACATATCGGCGGACGCGCTTGCCGTCGCGCGCGTCAACGTTGAGCGTCACGGCCTGACCAACCGTGTGCGCCTGCTGCAGTCAGATTTATTTTCAGCGCTGGGCCATGAACGCTATGACGTCATCATCACCAACCCGCCTTACGTCGCGCACTGGGAAATGAGCACGTTGCCGGATGAATACCGCCACGAACCCAACCTGGCGCTGGAATCCGGCACCGACGGCCTCGACGCCATCATCCGGATCCTGCGCGAAGCCCCGGCACATCTCGAGCCCACCGGCGTCCTGATCGCCGAAGTCGGCAACTCAAACGAAACCCTGCAGGCAAAATTTCCCGACGTGCCGTTTCTGTGGCTGACCACTGAAATGGGGGATGACAGCGTTTTTCTGCTCACCGCCACGCAGCTCACTGATCACCATGAGCGCTTCGTCGTGAAGCACGGCTAACGCTCGCCGAGCGACGCTGGATAAAACGCAGTCATTCGAGGGAGGGGTCATGCCCGCTGAACTTGTACTGCATAACCGCGCGGCCATGAGCCAATCGACACCGCGTGCGCGGCGCTGGTCCATGATTTTCGCGGGCGTAATGATCGCCGGTATGTTTGCCATGATGTTCTGGACCATCTCGGTTCTTAACGATAAGCCGGTGGATTGGAGCAAAATGGGGGCTCGGTTTGTCGACAGCGTAACGCGGGATAGCTGGAAACTGCTTCAGTTCGCCGTCATCACACTTGGCGCCATTGCACACTTAACCTATTTAGCTCTGTCAAAACGTCGTGAGCGACTTATTGTCACCGAACTTGGCATCCGTTACGTCTCGCCACTGCCGAGCGCGCTCCAATTTCTCCGACCGAACTGGTCGTTGCAGTGGAATCAGGTTCGACGCGTTGAATTCAAGTCAAACGCTATCGGCTCCGACGCGTCATTCCTCACGCTGGTATTTGATGCCGGATTCGTGAAGCGATCGATCAGACCCTATTGGTGGATAGATCCCGCTACCTATCAACCTTCATCGTGGAAAAACAATTTTCGCCGAGGCACGAAGACTTACGAGGCGATAGCGGCGGACGTGATGAATAGCCCGCTAGTGCAGTTCATACAAAAGCTTCCGAGTCTCAAACTGGCACTGCCCACGGTCGGCAAGCTCACATCATTCGCGCTGGAAAAAAATCCAACGGCTCTCGGTATCGCAGCATTTTTCCTGGTATGCGTCATCTACTCCATCATCGATGTCGCCATCAATTTCGAGACGTACATCGACGAACCGTTCTATGGCGTATATATCGCGGGCGGGACCGCGTTATTCGCGGTGGCGCTTTGGTTGCTGCGACGCGCAAAGGTCCCAAAGAGAGAAAGTCTTGTGGTCGCCGTGATGGCTGCCGGTGCTTTCGGTGCGGCGTTGTATCCCGGGCTGCTGCGAATCAACGAACTCTCCGATACCCAGGGCCTGATCGCCCACGAATATAAAATGGTGCAATCCTCTTATTTCGTCCCGCTTGAGCAAGGATTACCGGAATTGCGTTTTCCCGAACACCACACGCTTTTTTGGTCGCACTATGAACCCGGCCACGTGGAGAAATTTCAGCTGCGCAAAGGCGGGCTGGGTTTTTATCAGATTTACATGTTTTCGATCCACGAGCGAATTAACGACTTTTACACCAGCAGGCATTGAGCTGGATCGCACGGCAAGCGTAGCCCGGATTACGCTGCGCTCCCTCCGGGCTACATGTTCCAGAAAAAATAAGGGGTTGCTGATCGTGCGCATCGTGCAACATGTCAGTTTGGTGCGCTCACCGACAATCGCTAGACTCCAGACGATCGCGATCCTATAAGCCTGTCATGGACACACTCGACGCCATCGCCATTGCCCGCATGCAGTTCGGGCTCAACATCGCCTTCCACATTCTGTTTCCGAGCATCACCATCGCGCTCGCATGGATTCTGGTGTGGTTTCGTGTGAAGTACGCGCGCACCGGCGAGGCGGCGTGGCTGGCGACGTACAAACTGTGGACGAAAGTCTTCGCGCTTTCGTTCGCCATGGGCGTGGTCTCGGGCATCGTGATGTCGTTTCAGTTCGGCACCAACTGGCCCGGGTACATGAATACCGTCGGCAACGTCGCCGGGCCGCTGCTGGCGTACGAAGTGCTGACGGCATTTTTTCTGGAGGCGACGTTTCTGGGCGTGATGCTGTTTGGCATGAACCGCGTGCCGGGCTGGGTGCATGTCACGGCCACGGTGCTGGTCGCCGTCGGCACCACGATCTCGGCGTTCTGGATTCTGGCGCTCAACTCGTGGATGCACACGCCGGTCGGGCACATCATCGCCGATGGCAAAATCATCGCCGGCGACTGGTGGGACGTCATTTTCAATCCATCGTTTCCCTATCGCTTCACGCACATGCTGCTGGCATCGGGGCTGACGGCGTCGTTCCTGGTCGCGGGTCTGTCGGCGTGGCGTCTGCTTAAAGCACCGGACGATGCCGCGGCAGCGAAAACATTGCGCACCGGCGTCATACTCGCGGCGTTGCTGGCACCGCTACAGATTTTCGCGGGCGATATGCACGGGCTGAACACATTGAAGCATCAGCCGGCCAAGATCGCGGCCATCGAAGCGTTGTGGCATACCGAGAAAGGCGCGCCGCTGGTTTTGTTTGCCGTGCCGAACGAACAGACAAAACAGAACGACTACGCACTC
>Ga0209515_10002272_pt1 | contig 29990 bp, 38 predicted proteins | sample Subgroupgradi54m_FD_187454 | JGI IMG/M metagenome (GOLD analysis project Ga0209515, IMG submission 187454) | Subsurface groundwater microbial communities from S. Glens Falls, New York, USA - GMW60B uncontaminated upgradient, 5.4 m (SPAdes)... ... | reverse complement strand
TTTCTGATTCTTTTGGCGGAGGCAGCGGTACTTCTTGAGTGACAACTACAGCTGGGGGTTGCCATGTTTCTATCTTTTTTTGCTGCGGGTGAAGAAACAAAAAAACACTTAGGGCAGCGACAAGGATAAGTAAACCACATATCAAAAACCAAGAGGTTGTTGTCTGCTTCATAGAGAAACAAAAAAATATAACATTATTTCTTTTAGTATACCACGCTTTTCCGTTTTTAGTTTTTTGTCCCACCCTCCCCCATGGCCTTGACAAAACGCAAAAAATTTAGTAGAGTTAGCGATGGTTCTTTAGACGAGAGAAAGGAAGGAAAATATCATGAAATTCTTGCGAGCGATTGCAATGGCAGCGCTTATTTCCATGGCCACACTTATTCCGGCATCAGCACTTGCCCAAACAGGGTCAGGAACTAATATGGCCCTCAATAAGGAAGATGTAAAGCAAATCCAGGAAGCTTCCCGTGGACTCAATCAAGTATTCGGTATAGAAGCGCCGGCACCAAAACCGACTGAACTAAGCGAGCAACCTCAACAAAAAACGCTTACTGATGTTGCCGACAAAGCCGTCGATATGGTTGGCAGATTAGTTGCAACGGCAGCCGCAACACTGCAAAAAGTAGCACCCGATGTCTGGCGTATCATGATCAAGCAGCAGTATGCGAAGGCACTGGGTGATCTTCTTCTTCCATGGCTTCTCTTTTTTGGAGGGATCGTGTTATCTTCAATAAAGGCTGGAAGCTGGAAGCTGGAAGCAAACCCCTCATCTGATGAGCTTGCCGCCCGCCTTCTTGTTGTAGTAGCTGCCCCAGCTGTCGTGTGTGCCTTGACGTTCATTTGGGGTGCAGTCGCCCTTAAGAACTCGATCATGCTCCTGGTAAACCCGGAATTCTACGCGATTCGGGATCTCCTCATCATGCTCCTCAACAAGGGGCAAACACCGTAAGAATACTCTTAAACTCTCTGAAAAACAGAGAGTTTTTTATATCTATGGTCTGATAGTATCCTTCACGGCATCTTCGAGACGGTAAAATTCCGTTGAGCGCATTTTGCGGGGGCGTCGAAGAGTATTACAGATAATTTTTTCGATTCTGGCTGGACGAGGAGTTAATACACCGATGCGGTCGGCAAGCTCAACTGCTTCTTCTACAATATGCGTCACCATAATAATGGTCTGCTTCCGTTGTTCCCAAATAGAGAGTAAATCCTTTCGAAGCTCTTCTGCAGTAAACGAATCGAGCTCAGAAAATGGTTCATCCATAAAGATAATTTTTGGCTCAATCGCCATGGCGCGCGCAAGTCCGACCCGTTGACGCATACCGCCGGATAATTCTCTCGGGTGGGATGCCCTAAATTTTTCAAGACCGAATTGTTTTAATTCGCGCATAACAATTTCTTTTCGCGCTTCCTTATCAGAATATCGAGAAAGGAGACCCAGCTCTATATTCTGATATACAGTGAGCCAGGGAAGAAGAGCAAACTGTTGAAACACAAAACTCATAGTGTCGTGGGTGTACGTTGCCCCATACGTGCGTGTACCCGTAAAAGAATTCTCCAGTCCACTCATAATACGAAGAAGGGTTGACTTCCCACTCCCCGAAGGTCCTACAAGAACAAAAAACTCACCTTCATCGATTTCAAGATCAATATCTTTCAATACCGGAAGTGAACGTGGACCTACAGAGAACCCTTTCGAAATATTATTGAGGACAAGAGCTTTTTTCATAATTATTCCTCCATAGTGCGATGACTCCAATCAAGGAGTGCAAGCCAGATAACTTTATTGATACTAAAAACAAGAAGAAGAAACCCGAGAATACCGAACATGGTTACAGTTAGATTATGTGAGTATGTTTGAAAAAACGAACCCAACCCACTTGGCGAACCAACAACTATTTCTGTTGCAATCAATGCCTCCCATCCTTCTCCAAGTCCGATAATAGATCCTGTTATGAGCCCGGGAAGACTCACGGGAAGAAGAAACTTTACAAAATAATTATTCCCGGAAAGCCCAAACACTGACGCAGCCTCATGCCATTCGTGTTTCACTAATTTTAATGAGCTGATAATGGAGAAAAAAATTGGCCATATAATAGTGAGTACGAGAAAAAATATAATCGTACGGTGTGACACCCCCCAGACATACGTTGATAATGGCAAAAGAGCAAAGGTCGGAAAACTTTGGAGAACATCAAATACGGGTAACCCTATCGTCGATGCCTTGCCTCGATAAAAAAGCACCGCACAGACCCACGCAAGCACTGCTGCAATCACGTATGCCACCCCAATACGAAATGCCGATACTCCCAGATCATTTAAAAGAATTCCTTGAGGAATACCAAACACCCGCGAAAACATTAAAAGAAAAAAGAATGGTAGCGCTACGACACCTATCGTCACAAGACGATGAACGCGTGTGAGATAAATTTTTGAATTGCGATCATGATGGTTCATAGAATTTTATTTCACCGATAGTATACCATAATTAACCTACGGAGATAATAAAAAAATATCGCTCATGAGCGATATTATGACTTCTTTTTACCTTCACCAAAGAGTATTGAGAGCTGCGCCATTCGAAGAATGATATCAAATGTCGTTAAGGTCTGGATTGGAGGATGTTTCAATGTGAGAGAACGTATACCTTTCTGACTTATTTCCTCTATATTTTTCATGATTTTCCCAAGAGCGATCTCTCCCTCTTTTTCATCTTTTGCACGCATGTCTGGATTTTCCAGATAGAGTTTCTTGAGTTCATCACGGGGGAGTGTTTTACCAAGTGATGACATTTCTTTCATTGAAGCACTCAATAGGGAAACGAATGGATCGAGTGTTGCAACGGTCTTAAGCATCTTTTCCATATCCGGTATGAAAGAAGGAGCAAGAAACTCAAGTTGGTCGAGGCATTCTGATATACCTGCCCCAAAATACAAACCGAGACACAAGAAATTCCCAAGGAATTCCCGCTCTTCATCAGAAATGAATGCCCCAACACGCTCATACTCCGAACGGAGCTTGATTAAGTCAACAAGGCACTCATCGAATGAAGGTGAATCTTCGGATGTCACCCCTTCATCCTGAAGCCGACGAACCTCTTTTCTCTTTGCAAGAAATGCTTCATATGCACTAGAAAGGTTTCGTGCACGTTCATTCTTAAAACCTTCTTCACCATACGCGGTTTTAAGACACTCTAGGTCTGCAAGGATCTTTTTAAATCGCGTAATATGCGGATCAATATGACGAAGAAATTCTTCAATCTCTCGCGATTCTTTATCCTTCATGGTCTCATCCTCCACTTCTTTACGAGAGACTAGCAGATACGTGTCAGATGGTCAATTGTGGTTTTTTCTATATAAAAAAACCGGATTGAAAGAATGATCCGGTGATGATTTGAAATGGTACTAGTAAACTCCTTTCATGAGTTGTTTGACCGCGTCATGACCATTCAGGACTTTGAACTGCAAACTATACATGTCTTTAGTTTCCTCTTCTCGAAAACCAGAGTCATTCACGAAATACAGCTGCCCTTGGGTAATGATAAACATGGCATGCTCTGCCACGTAGTCAACACCAGGAGCTTCTTCGAGATGAGCTCGCCCCGTTTCGTGGAGTCTCCAGTAAGAATCCTGTTCACCGAGAATGATGAAAAATTCACCATTCTCTAGCTCAGAGGAAATCCTACGGAAATCATCAACATCGAGATCCCCCCAGCCAAGTTTCTCTCCCAGCTTATTGTACCATCCACTATTGTGGGTGGTCTTATCTGGGCGAGACCGTATTTGTCCGCAAGAGAGGCCGAACACCTTACTTACCCGTTGAAACTGCTGCCCGTACATCCCCTTGGTCAACTGTGCCATCGAACCACCTCCTTCTAAAAAGTTATCAAAATCCACGATACCATATCTCATTTATTATGTCAAGTTATATATTGACAAATAATTCATTTTATTCTATTCTAAACTGGTGTCTCCTCCATCATAAATTTTCCAAATGGGAGGGAATAGATGAACACGAGGATAGGTGCACGAAAGCTCGCACTAAAACTCTATAGTCGCTCAAAGTGTCGTGTAAAAATGGCTGCTGTTCTCAGCGACAGCCGTGGTATCTTTGCATGGGGATGGAATCATCTCGGTGTTGATGGAGAAAGTGGCATTCACGCCGAACAGCATGCGATTATGCGTGCAAACCCAAAACGGTTGAAGGGAGCACGTCTCACGGTCATAGGAAAACATCGACATAACAAAAATTTTGTGTATGCTCGACCTTGCGAAGAGATCTGTATGGCACTTGCAAAAAAGCAGGACATAGGAATCATCGAATATCTCACAAAATCTGGCACGTGGGAAATCCTAAAACTCGACCCGTAAGACTCTTACGGGTCTTTCTTTAATCAGACCTCAAATTTCTGAGCTTTCTTGATGTGGTAGAGTCCCTCAAGGAAATCAGTCCCTGCATATCCAACAATAATCGCAAACTTCCAATCACCATTTGCAAACACGCCGGCAATGCCCCCAACTGCGGCAGCAAGAAGGATAGTATAGGTAATGTATCCATACCGAACCTTCCACACATTTCTTGATCGTTTAAAATACTTCGCAACACCAACAAGAGCGCGGACAAACCCGCCAAGCGCTCCAAAGAGAATAGAATATATCATTCCAGTTTCCATATGGAAGTGATTATATCATTTCCAAAAAGAAATTCCAGTGTAAAGTTTGTCTATTGACAGACCATGCAAAATTAGATATATACACATGTAGGTTTAGGAGGAAAAAATGAGCATAAGAAAATCTTTGGTGATCCTTGTGATCCCCATTGTTCTTATCCTAGGAGGGTGTAGCACGAAGGTTGATACTCACGTTAAATCACTGACTACAAAACTTGAACATATCGATCTTCGGGGTGCACAAACATCCCATGATGTATGCACATTACATTCCTATTATCTTACAGCGAGAAGCCTCCACGAACTCCTTCTCCCTGAACGAGTACGATGGTTTAAGCTCTCCCAAAGAGAAGCTGGACGTATGCGACAGGATGCAGCGAATATATGCGCCCAAGAACTTTCCCGACGCATCAAAGAAAAAGAAACATCTTTTGACTGCCTTGAGGAGCCACTGGAAGTCTCCACACTCTATGGGGTTTCTAAAACGCTGGAGACTCTCAGTAAGGAAGAAATGTTGGACACTTCACAGCTTGTAAGCGAGAAAGAACGTCGAGAAGCTCTCGTTGATTCAGCAAAAAAACAAACACCTCAACTTTTTCTCCATTGGCAATTTCTCTATGCCGGCGAGTGGTGTCTTTCAGCAAAGCGTCTCCTTTCTTTTGTAGAAGATGATCACATCTCTGTCTCCGAGCTTGGCATTACTGAAGATCTTTACCAAGATCTCAAGACTGCGAAAGCAAAAGCTCATAGTTAATCCTCAACTGTGGGCTTTTTTAATTCTTGGCTATGCTATACTTTTTACAAAATACATATGCGATTCGAATTCCCCTTTCTTAAGAAAGAACCTCCAATCCAAGAGCGACGCAATCCACTTAAGCCAGGTGAAATATTCAGCCCTGAATTAGCGCTTCGACAGATTCGGACACTTCCTCGTGGAGAGCAGCAACACGAGGCACTTTCTATATTTAAAGAAAAACTTACGTATCAAACACTCGGATGGTCTCGTTTTCAAGAAAAACTATTCACGCATCTCCAAGCTCATCCGGACATATCTTTTGACACCCTCACAAAGAATCTTAAAAAGTATCGGGAACAATATGGTTTTTCTGATGCGGATTGTAAGCTTGCCCTAAGAGTATTCCGTGCGTATCAGGAACGCCGGGCAGTGATACAAAACACACTTAAAACATATCTAACCAATGAAAAACTTTTCAAGGCACTTTTTGGTGCCGAGCCGCAAGGGAGGCTAGAACGTATCGAGTCTCCGATTGCGATATATCTCCGTATCCATAATAAAGATGACTATACATGGATACGAAGTAAAGCATTCCTGACTAAGACAAAAAAGGTGATCCCTTCAAAAAAAAGATGGGGTATAGCTGCAAAATTAGACTGGACCTTTATACGAAAATTACGAAATGCAGTTTGTGTGGAACGCGCAGATGACGTCCCATTTGAGGGAAAACGCAAACAAATATTTAAACACGAACAACAACATGTTCTTTACAGATTTTTCCTTGATAATCTGGAGGAAAAAATTAGTAAAACTACTTTGGAACATTCAAAAAAAATAAGAATAGGAGTAGAAATAGATGAAACGATTGGTTCAAGAAAAGATACACAGCTTTTAAAACTTTCTTTGTTTAAAGAATTCCGTACGTTCCGATTCATTTTTGAGGAGCATATGAAAAATGAACTGCTCGCTAATTTCATAGAAGAAAAACCTTGGGATACGGTCATGAAGATTTTACTGAAACAAGAAAAAGACGGGGGCATCTATGATTATTCGTTCCCTCTTCGTGAAGCCTACCTCGAAGTTTCTGACGCGAATCGAAAGCATGTCCAGAATGTACTCGATAGAGTGTTTAGAAAAGAGTATCGAGTTCATCTACTTGATAGCATTGCCATTCTCAAAACATTGGAAGATAAAGGACTCGAACGCCAACAAATCGCCTTTCTTCTTATGGGTATTCCTCTCCGCCGTTGGCAGCATGTCGCTGAACGAATTATCAATAAAAAACGATGAGAAGTTTTCCTCATCGTTTTGAGAGTTCTGATCTGTAGAGTATCCAGAACATAATTGTTATAGCGGCAATAACGAGGTAGGCATACGATGTAATCTGGAGTACCCAGATATGCATTTTATATCCGTACAAAATCCAAAAGACGGCACTTACAAAGCTGGTGATATGAATCTTAAGGTCAACCACACCGGAACTTTTATTCTTCCATATTTCAAGTGGCTGAAGAAGAGCGACCGCAACACCACCAAGAGAAGCCCAAAAAAAGAAGTATTCCTTAAACGATGTTGTTGCTGCTCCAATGAGAATGATGGAGAAGAACCCACTAAGCACGTACTCGATTATTGTAAATCCTTCAAATTCCCATAAACTTATAAGAAGTGGAACTGCGCAAAACGTAAGAAGTCCATTCACGATGAGTGCGACACTGTGAATACTCCATCCATATAGAAGAACGATGCCGTGAAGGACAACAAAATAAAGCAACCATGGAATAGAAATTGATTCACCTGAACGATGCGTTATTACGAGTTGGCGTTGCTGTTCTAACACCCATGCTCTCAAAAGAGAGAAACACACAACACCAAAAAAACTAATGGTGGCGGCATTCAAGCCGAAGTGGTGAAACTCAATCAATGTACTACCCTCGCCTACCGAGTCTGCCATGTGAAAGAACCGACTTGGATTATATCATATGTTTCAGTGATGTCTATTGGACGGCGTAATAAAAAAACGACCATTGCTGATCGTTTACTATTCTGAAGAGCCCGCGATTGCCTTAATGATCAAACAAATCGTGATCCCATTCTACTGTACCAACCCCGCAGATATCGCGAAACGCAATAAATGTTTCAAGTAAAGCTTCGGGGTCTATGGGGTGTTTAGCACTAATGACACACCCTGAAGTATTGAGGGAGGTGGCCTTCCCCTTGACTTGAGATGTGCCCCTTCTATCGATGGTAACTTCTTTATCTCCCAATGTTTTGAGTCGCCATTGATACGGGTCCATTTCCATCTTACTGTTTCCTTGCTGTCACTGATACAATGAGCCCTTCCGTATAGGGAGAACCGCCACTATCGTTGTCTTGAAGGGTTTTGATACTTCTAGCTTCGAGAGTGTACGTCCGTGAAAGCTCCCGAAGACCGGCAGCAAGTGTCGAAGAAACCGATAATGGGTAATGTCCATCCTTTCCGATCACTCGAATAACGAAAAATGAATCGGGAATTATCTGTTCGATAGTATAGCTGATCGGCTCAGGCTGTTGAGCTTCCGTGTTCTGCTTTTCATTGACCTCTTTAAGAACTCTCTCGCAAGCGCTTAGGGATAATCCGATAAGCGCTACACATGCGCCGATCAAGAATTTTCTCATCTTTCTCCCCTTTCTTTCTACTTGAAATTGGGGTCAATTTCTGCATCATTAAAACACATCATTTGATGTTTGTCAAGATGACTGCCTATCTTAGAAGAACGTCGACTACTTTGCTTTTTCCTTCTTCGGTTTCTTCTTTTCTTTTTTCTGGCTATTATTTCCTTTTGCCATACAAAATATAGATTATAAATCTGTGATACGGACATATATATAATACCATACAACAAGGGGGGTATTGATTTTTCCTGTGTATACGATACTCTTTCGCCATGAAACAATCACTCATTTCGTTAGCAACGAAACACATTAAAGACATACTTAATCTCTCGATGAAATATACTCCAGTCCAAAAGGCTTTGGTTGTGTATGATACACGGTATGGGCTCACAGATATTTTAACGGAGAGCTATCGTACTGCCTTACCTGATGCGCGCTTTATAAATTTTGATACGGTCAGTAAAGACGATATTATTGCTGCTTTTAATGAGTTGCAGCCACATGATGTAGTGGTGCTCATTCAATCTTCTAATTTCCTTCTGGATGCATTTCGTATTCGTCTCTATCTTTTTCAAAAAAAATTAAAAGTGATCGAACACATGCACCTGTATCGCAACACCGAGGATGTGTGGGATGTATATGTGAACTCGCTTGCATATGATGCTGCCTGGTATGGACATACCGGCCATACTCTTAAACGCATACTGGAAAACACTCAAGAACTTGTCATAGAAACAAACGATGCGCGACTCGTTGTTACTGGTGGACTTGAAATCCCAAAATTAAACATCGGTGACTATGATGGCATGGAAAACATTGGGGGGACGTTCCCAATAGGTGAGGTATTTACCGAATCGAAAGATTTTCTTCAAATGAATGGTTCTTTTATGGCATACGCGTTTGCGGGGGCTAATTTTTCAATCAATATGCACACACCTTTTCGTGTTGATGTAAAAGAAGGTCAGGTTGTCGGCTGGGAAAATACCGCCCCAACGTCATTTGTAGATATTGTGAATGTCATTAAAGAATATGAGCGTCCACTGATTCGTGAAATTGGTTTTGGACTCAACCGTGCCATTACCCGTGAACGATATCTCCAAGACATTACCGCTTTTGAACGCATCCTTGGAATGCACCTCTCCATGGGCGAAAAACATAGTGTCTACAAAAAAGCAGGGATGCCCACTCATAAAACGAAATTCCACGTAGATTTATTCCCAATGGTTGAGCGTGTATATGCTGATGATGTGATTATTTTTAAAGACGGAAAGTATCTTGTGTAGTACTGGATCCCCGCCTTCGCGGGGATGACATAAAAGAGAGTGTTATGTACTTCAACGAACGCACTGTTTGAACGTAATACTATAGCTTTGACCCTCCGGGCATGTTGGTCGGGGCTGTTCTTCTTGAACTGCGGGAGTATTCTCAAAACATTTTTGAAATATCGAACTGTAGGTGGACCCACTAGGACACTGAGTTGATTGCGTGTTTATGTTTTGGGGAAGGGAAACTGGCGCCGGTACAATAGATGGAGACGATGGAATTACTACGGGAAAAACATCTTCGGTAACACATTCTTGTTGCCATAACTTTGGAAGATTCGAATCGCAAATTTTTTTAGACTCGGACTCTTGTTTCTTTTGATCCTGTTTCACTTCATCTTTTTTTATATCTTCCACTTGCAATGGTACTCCATACGCTTGCTGACATTGGTGAAGAAGGTATCCTTCAAGCTTTTTGCAAGGGTTACTGTCTGTCTTTTTCTGTTGCTCTTGCTTGGAGGGCGGTAAATTTTTTATGGGTTCATTTTTGACGACAATACCATACGCATCTTGGCACTGTCTCAGCATATAGCCTTCGAGTCCCTTACACTTCTCCTTCTCTCCAATAATATTCTTGATAGGACGCGTTGACTTTTTCGTTGGTTTCTCTTGAGTGACCTTAATGCCATATGCTTCTTCGCATGTTCTGAGCATGTAACCTTCAAGGTTGGCACACAATTGATTATTCACTTTTTGCTCTTCTTTTTTTATCTCAACAACATCATCCTTAATGCCGTATGATTGCCTGCATTGATTGAGCATATATCCACTCAACCCTTTGCAGGGTGACTCCACTGAAGAAATCTTTTTCTGTTTTTCTTGTTTTTCTTCCTTTTTTAAACCATATGCTTCTTGACACTGTCTCAGCATATAGCCTTCTAGATTTTTACAAGGATCCTGGGAAGAATCTTCTTTTTTCTTCTCTTCCTTTACTTCTTTTCCTGGATCATTTTTCTCACCAGAAACGGTCTTTTTCCCAATTGAATAAAGAGTTGTAGCGTATGCAGCGTCTGATTGTTTTAGTCGTAATACATAATCACCAGGAGGTGTGGTCTCAGGGACGCGAAATGTAAGAAAATTTTTACCATCTTCATCTTTGTCACCAGGATCCAAATTATATGAACCTAACACAATTGATTTTTTCCCTTTCCCCAGGAGTACATCATTCTCCAAGAGAAGTTGAGCTTTGGGCCCCATCTTGAACCCTTGCCAAAGAAGAGTTTCACGATCGCCATTATCCGAAGAGTCTTTCACGGAGATCGAAAATTGATGCAGCGGATGGAACACCCCAATCACCTGGGAAACCGTCCTTCCGTGCCGATCTGAAAGTGTAAATGTTACCTGAGTAACATCCGGGTCAAAGACAACGGCCCTATAGAGACTGATGGGATCCTCTGATACTATATTATACGTCCCTCCAAATTTATCCGTATAAAAAATTCCAGGAGCCCTAAACTGATAACTTCCTTTCTGCCAGCCGAATATGGCCGTCTCAGCTTTTCCATTAACCCGAATCCCCGTAATAGTAAGTGTCAGAAGATCTTGACACGTAAAACCGGCTCCCTCAATCATAAGTGGATAGGTCTCTCGCTGGTCTAACATTGGTCGTGGCTTCACCACTAATGTGGGATCGCTCGAAAGTGGACAAAGAATATTAATCGATGACAATTTTTGCGGAGCCAGAAAAAGCATATTTTGAGCACTATATACATGTATCATGATCTCAATTGGAAGTGTTATTCCTTCTTTCCAATAAAAATCAGCAGGAGACTGCGGAAAACTAGCAAACATATCAACGCGGGGAGGGGTGTGCACAGTAAGGGAAAAAGTACCATCATCCTTCACGGTTGTTTTTGGTACAGAGAAACGCTCTCCTCCAAAAAATATATGTTGAAACCAATCTCCCGGTTCAAAATCCTCACCACGAATTTCTATATCTTGATTGCCACTGATGGCAGTAGGAACAATAAACTTATATGAATATTTCTTCTTTGGTTTTTCTTCTTTTTTCTTATCAGGAGGAGGTTGCGGGGGGTTTGGCTGTACCACGGGTTGATCTTTTGGCGGTGTTGGTTGTGGTTTTGGCGGCACAATAATCGTAAATGAAGGACCGGTAATCTCCCAATCTACAGGTCCTAATACTTTTTGCGTTAAGGACTTATTCCGTAACACTACCTGATATGTACCGGGTGGAAGATTGAGTGTACCCTCTGTATGGATAGTATGATACTTATCAATATCTAACACCTTGGGTGATCCATACACACCCCCTTGTTTGAAATAAACATATGCTTGATTGAAGCGCACTCCACGAAGTTTATCAGCGTCAATCTGATAAGAACCATTCTGAGCGCAATTTGATGCTCCTTGAGGACAATAGAATGAAATATTATGCGGCTGAGCAGTATCCTGTACTTCGATAGAAGCCACTGCATCATCAAGTGGACATTGCTTCACTCCGGAAGGCAAAGAGCACCCAAATTGACGTACTTGAAAACGAATATCATATCGTCCAGCATTCAACTCTAATGGAATGATAACATTCGTTACAAAATTACCATCTACGGTCGAATATGGAGGAGATTTTTGGTCCACTGGATAGAGCCGTGCCTTTATGCTGACACCGTTACCCGTAAACGTTACTTGCTGATCGGTATTGACGGGTGATTGTTTTGTTGAGGCGATAAATCCACTGCCGCGGATGACAAGAATATCTCCCGGTAATGCCTTCCCTTGTTCAACTGTCGAACATACGCGATTATTATCTTTAATCGCCGAATGTATCTGTGATGCATCACAGACGATATTAATAACACCCCCCGCTAAAACAGATGGTGCATACATGGTGAATGCCGCAATTATAAAAAATACTGTGGCTCCCAGTCGTATAAATATATATTTCATAACATTAGTATATCACACAGTCCTTTTGCCACTCTTTTGGCAACCCCGAATCGCAGACTACAGAAGATGTAGATTTTTTTGGGATGCTAAAGGTTAATGAGGAAAGAATCTTTTTAACATCTTTATAGGAGGTGGTAAAGTTTGCGGGAAATCCGAAGTATGTAACACTCAAGAGCTCACGATCCCGCAAGATAACCGTATCGACATATTGCGTTATGTATTTAGGATTTTTGCTCGATGGGGTAAAACTATAGACAAGTGTGTATGCGGGGTATCCCTTAATGGTTGTTTTTTTACTTGAAAGAATCGTATGTTTTTTCTTCAACGACACAAGAAATGCATGTACATACGAATCAAGATTCGCATATGTAGAATTTAGTGTGCTCTTTCTTACGCGAACCTTTTCATCTGTTTTTGTTTTCAAAAGAAGTAGCGTTCCATCTGGCTTCTTCTCATCTTCCTTCGTCCATAACGAAGAATATCGAAGTTCAATGCCGACGGATTGATTGATATATGACGTTGTTGATTCTGTTTGCTGGGCATTAACCTTTTCAAAAAAACCTACCGCGCCAACGCCAACAATGATACAGAGAAAAAAAATGAATAATATTCCTTTCATAGTGATTCTTTCTTTTATATTATACCATACACAGTAAACAAAGAAATAAAACAACCCCGCTATAAGCGGGGTTGTTTTATTCTCATCAAACGCGTTATGAACGTTGTACGTTGACTGCGTTTGGTCCCTTTTCGGACTCTTCTACATCAAAGGTAACATTGTCACCTTCGGAAAGTTCATCAAAGGTAACTCCGACAAGAGATTTGCTGTGAAAAAACAAATCTTTTGCTTGGCCTTCAACGGTAATGAAACCAAAGCCCTTATCGGTCTTCTTCTTGATTACTCCATTCATAGATTGAGTGTCATATTAAATAAAACGCACTGGTGAATATACTTGAAAACTCGACGACTTTTCTCAAAAAAATATCTTGTGCCTAAAAAGGATATTACCACAAATAAAGGATAAAGTCAATAGGGGTGCCGAAATCCTCCATATTTCCTTATACATTGTTCCCCGCAACCCAACCCGTAGTCCAGCATAACTGCAAAGAATACCCGCCGGAGGGACGACCGATATGAAGAAGGTCTCCAACAATAAAAAGATTATCGTAGAGTACCGAACGCATGGTTTTATTGTTGATTTCTTTAATATCAACTCCGCCATCCACCACCACTGCACGATCAAGCCCCATAAGTCGAGTGACTGTGAGGGGTAGAGCTTTCAATGTATGGATAATAGTTTTTCTTTGCTCTTTTGTAATACTGTGTACTTTTGTCTCTCCACTGATACCACTCATACAGATAAGAAGCTGTTGTGGAACGAGGTGTTTGAATATATTTTTTAGTTCTTTATTTTTATTTTTATCAAACAAAGCAATAATCCGATCTTCCAGAACTCGCTCGTCGCTGTCAGAGAAAAAATCCAACGAAGCGGTAACACGTCCGGCATGGAGCAAATCCCCCACCTTGCCGGAACTATTTAACACAACTGGACCGGAAATACCAAAATGAGTAAAGAGAAGATCTCCTCTTCTTGAAAATTGTTTTTTCCCATTAAGAAAAAAAGTAATCTTTACCGAGGAGACTGATACGCCCGCAAGCGTACGTACTACTGTCTCTGCAACCGCCATTGGAACAATTGTCGGAGTAGGAATATGCACCGTATGACCAAGATCGGAAAGCCACTTAAACCCGTCTCCCGTTGATCCGGTTTCAGGGTGCGACATGCCTCCTGTTGCAATGATTAGAGCATCTGTCGGGTATTCAATACCACTTGCTGATACGCTTTTTATTCTTTTGCCTTCTGTGTGAATACGCGAAACATACGTATTCGTTTTTACTGTGACACCACTATCTTTTAAATAGTTCTCTAGAACCCTATGTACATCGAGTGCTCGTTCTGTGTTTGGAAATGCGCGCTTACCCTCTTCTACGATAAGCTCTAACCCCCTACTCTTAAAAAAATCAAATGTGTCTTGTACTCCGAATTGAGAAAATGATGAATATAAAAATGATGATGCTTTCCCATAATTTTTCAGAAGCAGATGCTCGTTAAACTCTGCATTGGTGATATTGCATCGCCCGCCTCCTGTTATTTTTAATTTCTCTCCGAGACTTTTATTTTTTTCTAATAAAAGAACGCTCCTCCCTCGCGTTTGCGCACGGAGCGCAGCCATCATACCGGCCGCTCCACCACCAACGACAATGACGTCAAATTTTTTCATCTCAAAATCTCATTTACTAAAAGTCCTACACCAATATTCTTTTTTACTGAACAGGGGATAACCTTATACTGCCCAACATATTCTTGAATCTTTTGAAGCTGTGCCGCAATGGCCGACTTCTTTATTTTATCAATCTTATTTGCGACAACAACGATATCTTTCTTATGTTCTACTAAACTATAAAACATCTGCATATCGCTCTCAGTCATGCCGACCGATGCATCAATAATATGCACCACTTTTTTCTGTGTATAGGGCGACTCAAACAAATACCACTGAATCAGATGTTCCAAACGTTCGCGTGCATCTCGTGAGGCTTTCGCATACCCGTATCCCGGTAGATCAACAAGATACCATTTTTTATTTATTAAAAAAAGATTGATCTCTGTCGTTCGCCCGGGGAATGAACTTGTCCTTGCTAAATCTTTCTGGTGCGTCAAAGCATTAATAAGGCTTGATTTTCCGACATTTGATCTGCCAATAAAAACAATCTTTGGTTTACCCCCATCGAGAACCTCATCTTCTCCGACAATACCTTTTACAAATGTTGCTGATGTAATATTCATATGTTTAGTATATCTCTGCCACGTCTATAAGACTAAATTTTTTCAATCGCGACCGGATACTCCCGGGCGTACGGGAAAATTCTTTTGCAAGATCGGCAATGGACGCGCCTCCTACATAGAGCTCCCTTAATTCATGATCTTGTTCTTCATCCCATGCACGATATGCTTTTTGCGGTAACAGATGTTCAGTCCCACTCCCACGCGCACGACCAAATCGTTCGGACTCTTTGGGAGCCTCCGTTATCTGCTTATTTGCCATTTCAGATAATGTAGATTCAGACTGTTTGCGAAACTTCTCGTCTTGCGCAAGCACTTCCGGATGCACTTTAAACGCACGATCATTCCAACCAAGAAGATAGAGACCTGAAAGTCGCCTCACTCGCGAGAGCGCCACATATCCTTGCCCGAATTCAAATACTCCTTTTAGATCTACGACCGCCTCGTCCAAGCTCATGCCTTGGCTCTTGTGTACAGTGAGAGCCCATGCAAGGCGGAGGGGCACTTGTGTAATTTTAGCCCGCGGCTCGCCATTTTCCTCCATAATCCACTCCATTGGCTCGACATGAATAATCCTGCCACCCCGTGTCCGCACACAGGGGTACTTTGTTGACGTATCAAATCCTTCAATAACACCAAGTGTGCCATTTACAAAGCGTTCTTTGAGGTTATTTTTTGTAAACATCACAGCCGCACCGACCTTAAGATGTAGCTCTGTCGGCGAAAGACACGATTTCTGCAGTGAGGACACGGCACGTTCGTGACCCTGAGAGGTCATAGCAAAAACACGTTCCCTGCCTGGAAGTTTTGTAAGAATCTCATCATTTACAGCATCCACATTGCTGTTATGTGAAAAAAGTTTTGGCACACCTTGAGGAGAAGCGGCAGGTTCGATGTTCCTTTTTTCAAGAGTGCGCAAATGGGTGGTATTAAATACATTCCGTCTGATCGCGGAAAGGATATTCAAATAATCATTGTCGTCTTGTCTGTGCTGTTCGGTCAAATAACACACTTTTGGTTGCATTTCTTTCCACACAGCCGCATCGTATGCAAAACGTGCCGACAGTGTTTGTATCAACATCTGTTGAGCGTTCTCCTTTTCTTCTGTTTTTATGATCGGTGGAAGTTGAAAAAAATCACCAACAAAAATCACCTGAAGCCCACCGAATGGCAATGGATACTTTCGCACCCTTCTGCACACCACATCCACCAAGGTGAGTGTTGCAGCGGATAACATTGATACCTCTTCGATAATAAGTACATGCGCATTCCGTATGCGCGGGCTCACATACTTATTTTTTGCAATCGCGTCGAGATCCTGTTTTGATAATTCTGTTTTCACACCGATACCGCTCCATGAATGGATCGTCATGCCGCCCATGTGCGTCGCGGCAATACCGGTCGATGCTGTGATAGCGATCTCCGTCCCCCGCGCACGCATATATGTCACATACTCACTTGCAGTGTGTGTTTTTCCGGACCCCGGCTCCCCTGTTAAAAATACATGCCCGCCGGATTTCATTACTGATAGTGCTTGCGATTGTGTCATGTAGCCATCTTACCTTCCTTGAAAGATCCTGCCAACTTTTTTTTAGAACCTATCCATTATCTAATGTCTTGAGAAAACCCTCCAATTTCGAGCGAAAATCATATAATTCGAGGAGGGATACCGAGGTATACCGACGAGAAGTAGATGATTTGCAGCCGAAAGTGGAAGGTTTTATCGAGACAAGCTTGTATGTATCTTGATATAGTGCGGTTAGATGGTGGATGGGTTCTAGGATTACGTTTGATAAAAAACGAGCCCGAGACAAAAAGCCTCTAGGCTCAAACGATTACATATCATGTACGCCCGGGCATAATGTGGTCAACTATAGCATCGGCCATACTCTCATAATATTCTCGCACCAATTCATAGTTTTGTTTTGCATCCGACGGAAACAGCTTCAGAATAACCTGTTTTGGATTTTGCAAATCGACGGACCATGAAACGTACCGGGAGCTCTTGTCGACAGTATAAAACAAAATACCACAATACATTGGTCCATCTTGACGTTCGATGACAACAGTTCCAATCTCGAGAGACACAAACACCTCCTTTGATGGGCTGGCACACTGAAAACATATTAACAAAAAAATCTATTTCGTCAAGACTTTCTCCTTCGCCCTCGATGAACAGTGAAAAAAATAAACGAGCTAAGAATTGCCGCAAAAAAACACCACACTGAAACAAATGCAGTTAAAAAAAATATTCCCGTGAAAAAAACTGAAAAGAAAGTAAGTATTCCAAACAAACGGATTGTTGATTGACTTGAAACTAGCATCGGCATACATATGACTGAAACGTATACCAACGCAGTGCCAAAAATGCTAAAAGAAAAATCTAAGTGATAGACAATGGATTTATTCACCACTTCAATCGAAAGAGGAGTTGAAAAGAGAATCCACAAAAAATACATTGAGAGTGCTACACCACACAAAACAAACCATTTGAGAATAGACCGACGGGCATCATCTAATTGGAATACAGCGAAGGGGATATAGATCGGCCATACAAGCAACGCAAAAAAAGAAACGCATACCCAGCGATCATATTGACTTCCCCATGACCCAAGGCAAGCCATTGAATACCTTCAATACCTTGTTGAGCTGCGAACATGATGGGAACGGCTGCAAGAATCTTCTCCTTCTTGTTTGCAATCCTCAACGTCTCTACGCCAAGCGTAGTCAATCCAATACTCGCGAAGAAACTTGCTGTCGGTGAAAAACACATAGGGTAAAAATATTTCACTATTTTTTCATTCCTCTGAGATTGGAATTTCATAGTCATGAATATCTGTTTCTACTTCCTCCTGTGTAAATTCTTTTGATGGAAAATTAACTTTTACGGGACCAAAAATTTTCGAACGAGATTTTTTCATACCTCCTTGACTATCTATCGGAAAAAAATCCTGATCTGATCTAAGTAAGTACCCATCTGCAAAACGTCGGAGATCAACTGAATAGGTATCAAAAATACTGAGATAGCCCTTTTGCCAAACAAGCTTTCCATTGGTGTCCAACTGAAAGATCCACAAGGTCTGAGGAACAAGAGAGTCTTGTATTGATTGGGCTCTCGATGGACGAGTCCTTCCTATAAATACATACCCTTTTTGATCGACGCTCTCCACCACATCAAAAACCTGAACATTTGAACTTTTACCAAGAATTTTTTGCCAGAGGACCTTTCCATTCGGATCGAGTTTAAGTGCCCACGGTTGAGAAAACCCAAGCGTTAACATCCCCGCAATGACGAGATTTCTCTCGTGATCTTCTCGTATATTCCTGATCTCATTTGCCTTTTCTTTGCCAAAGGCTTTTTGCCACAGCACATTGCCTTCTGAATCGAATCGGGCAAACCAAGTATCGTTTGAGGCAAAAATATTCGTTGTCCCGGTGACAAAGAATCCGCCATCTGCCACTGGAAAAATTCGTTTAAAAGAAAATCCACCCTCAGTTGATTCTTTTTTTATCTTGCCGTTTTCATCTTGCGGATAGATACTCACCTCAAAATCCATACCATAACTTTTTTGCCACTGAAGCTCCCCGTCCGTATTCAATTTCATCAGAAGTGCATATCTTCTGTCACAAATAGTGCAGGATGAGGTAGTTATCCGCTGATTCAGCGATCCTACAATGATAAAGCCTTGATCAGGGGTCGACATAACGGAGATGAGTGAAACTGCAGAAAAATTCTTATCAAATGTCCGACCATAGAGTTTTTGCCACTCAAGTTCTCCGTCCACGTTCAATTTGAAAACCCACCCATTCGCCACAACTCCGCTTCTTCCGAATGTGGATTGTCCAATGCCGAGATATCCGCCATCAGAAGTGACAATCATATCCTGGATTGTTTCATCTGGCATAGGGGCCCCGCTTCTTTTAGGGAAACAGTACTGCCAAAGAGGTTTTTTCGCTGCATCAAATTTACCAATCCAATTTATGCCAGTGGCGAAGGCTGGAACGAACATCAATTTCCCGCCCACAGTTACTGCTGCAATGTTTCCCGTAGCGATAAATTCTTGATTCGAAAGATCTTTTATAAAACCAAGTGATTTCTTGGACCGTTTCAAAACATCTTGTTTTTTACATGACGACTTAGAAAACTGAGGAGGTTCAAGAACGTCAGGAATACTGGCCGGCATAGTCCCCATTTGAGTTGAGGGGGGAGGGGGAAAACTGAACGCGGAGGAAGGAATAGAAAACGAGAAAAAAGAAAAACAAAAAATCGCGAGTACAAATGAAAGTTTTCTTTTCATAATTAAAAACGAGGTGACTTTTTAGACTGTCTAAATTCAGTATAGTATATATTTTCTTAGAATCATATCGAATCAAAATTTTCGAAATTTTAGAACACAAAAAAGCGCCCGAAGGGCGCGATTCTGCATTTTTGTTTGCAAACCTGCCCCTCTTGGACAAAATACGAACCTTTTTCAAAGAAAATCCTGATGCGGATTTCTGACCTAACTCCCCAGCGGCGACTCCGCTCTGCGGAGTACAAAACCCCTAAACTTTCCCCTTCATTTTTTTTAAATCTTTTGCGCGCGCCCCATTTTTAATCCGCCGGAGGCGGAAACCTAATAGGATGGTGAAATTTAGGGATTTTGTTGTTCTGCTCGGCCCGCTCATATTCTCCCCAAATGAATGGGCGAAAAGAGCAGAACCGCCGCTTCTGTTTGGGTTCCTTCGAGACGGAGGCAAAAGGTGAAACGAAAATTCCCTCTTCCCCCTGCCCCTTCTTCCTTTTCATTTCACCTTTTGCCTGGTGCCGATTTCAATGGGTGGGACGGTTTAGTCGTTGGGGATTATTGTTAGTTTACTACCTTCAAATCTTTTGGTAATATTAAATTGTAGAACATAGCATAGACCCAGTATAAGTATGCTATAATATAATAGTACTAATTAATTATGGCAGAGTCAAGTAAAAATAACATCGCTAAGACGGTGAGGCGATTACGGGAAAAAATTGGTATATCTCAGGAAAAGCTGGCTCGGCTTGCTGATGTTTCAAATAATACGATTATCAATATCGAGGCAGGAAAACAGGACAATCCAACCATTGAAACCTTAAAAAAGATCGCCAAAGGATTAAATGTGCCCATTGAGGATCTAATAAAGTAAATCGGCATGCCGAAATTAAAGGATATTCCCAAATTTGATCGTCCAAGAGAAAAATTTCTGGAAAAAGGACCGGATGCGCTAACCGATAGCGAGCTTTTGGCTATTTTACTCGGTAGCGGTATAAAAGGAATGAACGTAAAAGTATTGTCGCAAAAGATCCTGAAAAAATTTGGAGATGATCTTTTAAACGCTTCTGTTGATGATTTTGTGCAAATTCCGGGAATAGGGCAAGCAAAAGCATTGCAAATTTCATCCGCAATCGCATTGATAAGGAGATTTTTTGATAAACAAAATTCCCTTGATAATTTAATATTATCAGCGCAAGATGCGGTTTCGCTTGTCTCTGATTTAAAAGATAAAAAGCAAGAACATCTCGTCTGTCTTTATTTAAACGCTCGAAATGCTTTATTGAAAAAAGAAACAATTTCAATTGGGACTCTGGATAAAAGCATTATTCATCCACGTGAAATTTTTGCTCCAGGACTGGAAATCCATGCCGCGGGTGTGGTGCTTGTTCATAATCATCCTTCAGGTGATCCAAGTCCCAGCGAGCAAGACAAGCAAGTGGCAAAAAGAATAGTCGAAGCGGGAAAATTGATGGGTATCAATGTCGTTGATTTCATTATCATCGCGAAAAATGGGATACACAGCATACTGGGCGAAATAAAAAACACCGCACCGATGAATACGGAATATGTTGCCGAGGGTTCTCAATCTTCATTGTTCGATTTGCTTGTTGATGCCAACCAGGCATATTTTTACAAAAAAGATTTAGTTGAGGATTTACCGAAAAGCAAAAAAGGAAATGATACCTTACGGTTTATAGATTTATTTGCGGGAATTGGCGGTTTTCATATCGCATTTCATAATGCGGGAGCGGAATGTGTCTTTGTTTCGGAATGGGACGGACCTGCACAAAAAACGTACAGACACAATCTTTATAAAATTTCCCCGGACATGTTCGATTCCGGAAATTTTATCGGAGATATTACAAAAGTTAACCCGAAAAACATACCTGATTTTGACATTTTAACCGCAGGATTTCCCTGTCAACCATTTTCTCAGGCAGGATTTAAGAAAGGGTTTAGCGAGACTCGCGGAACATTGTTTTTTGATATTGTAAAGATAATAAAAGAAAAAAATCCTTCGGCTTTTTTTCTGGAAAATGTTCGCGGTTTGTATAATCACGACGACGGAAAAACATTCAAAACCATAGAAAGAATTATCAAAGAAGAATTGGGGTACTCATTTTTTCCGCAAGTTGTCAGGGCTTCCGATTTCGGATTGCCTCAACACCGTCCTCGTCTTTTTATGGTCGGGTTTAGAGACACCTCGATAGATTTTAAATTTCCCGAACCCGTAAAAGAATTAAAATACACTTTGTCGGATATTTTCAATGGGAAGTGTGATAAGGAAATCGGATATACTTTGCGTGTCGGAGGGCGAGGAAGTAAGATAACCGATCGCCGAAATTGGGACGCGTACCGAGTAAATGGAAAAATCGTTCAACTAGGACCAAAAGAGGGATTAAAAATGCAGGGCTTTCCTGACTGGTTTGAATTCCCTCCGACTCTTTCAAGTGTGCAAGCCATGAAACAGCTTGGGAATTCAGTTGCAGTCCCAGCGATTCAGGCGGTAGCGGAAAGAATAATTGAAGCATTGGATAAATATGACAAGACATAATAATACTGTCCACACGGGAAACAAGGGTGAATGGTCCGAGTTTTATGCCTTTATCAAAATTTTGACTGACGGCAAAGTTTTTACCGCTGACAAAAATCTCAATATTCTTGCGAGTCATTTTCACTTGGTTTTGAAAATAATTCGTCAAGAAGCAATTGGCACAAAAACATATGATATCTCGAAAAATGATGGTAGCGTGGTTATTTCGGAAAATGATTCTGAAATAGACATCGTTGAGTTGGGACAAATCAAAAACAGTGTTGCGGATATTTTTCGGCAAATGAAGGAGACATCAGGAACAACATTTGAAATACCGCGTGCCTTGCGGGCAATGCGCGATCTTCATTGTACGCAAATAAAAGCATCAAGTGGTAAAAAAGTTGATTTAACCATAATACTGCACGACAAAAAATCACCCGAGTTTCCTGAACTGGGTTTTAGTATAAAATCAATGCTTGGTTCCCCGGCTTCGCTTTTGAATGCCTCGGGTGCAACCAACTTTATCTATCGCATAGTTTCAGAAGGCACTCATCCAATGCATGAAGACGGCACGCTTACGGTGAGAGAAGTGGCAAAATATGCATATGGAGTTGGGGCACAACTGGAGTTTATTGGTATGGATAACGCGGTGTTCAGAAGTAATTTAAGAAAAATTGATTCAATTTTTCCTGAAATAGTCGCACAAATGTTGAAACACTATTATACCGGACACGCGACAACAATCAAAGATTTGACAGACAAGGTTGCAGAGGATGTTGCTTTCATGGAAAAGTTAGATTTCACGAAGGATATGCTGGTGATGAACGTGAAGAGATTTTTATCGAGCATTGCATTAGGGATGATGCCGAGCAAAGAGTGGAACGGTTATACCGAGGCCCATGGCGGATATGTCATAGTTAAAGAAAACGGAGACGTCGTTTGTTATCATCTTTATAATCGCGACAAATTTGAGGACTATCTTTTTTTCAACACTAAATTTGATACGCCAAGCACAACAAGGCATGGGTTTGGGCACGTTTATGAAGAAGATGGCGAGCAAAGAATGAAGCTTAATTTGCAGATCAGATTTTTGAAATGAAAACAGATGAGAGGAGAAAATTAATCGATAGTTTGACAGATGATGAGGTCTGGATTTTTTATGCTTCATGCGAAAAAGAATTAAAACATAGAAATCTAGTCAGGACGAGAAATATAGTCGGAGAAAGAGGTGAGTTTCTAGTTATCAAAACATATAGTGAGATTCCCGGATCACCAAATCTTCAAGCGGCGCCGGAGGGGACGCAAAATGTAGACGCATTGAGTAGAAAAGGAGAAAGATATAGCATAAAAACCCTCTCTGAACCAGGAAAACTAACTGGCGTTTTTTATGGCTGCGGCAATGTGGGCGATAGCGTCGTGCCTGAAAAAAAATTTGAATATGTGGTCGTTGTGATAATTGACAGTGATTTTAATTTAAAAAAAATGTACGAGATAAACTGGGAACAATTTTTAAAGTTGCGGAGGTGGCACACGACAATGAGGGCCTGGAATCTATCAATTACGAAAAATTTTGTAAATGAAGCAAGGTTGATTTATGGCTGATATTTTTACAAAAAAGAAGCGAAGTGAGGTGATGTCCAAGATAAGACACAAAGACAGTAAAATCGAGGTTGCGTTTCGAAAAAGACTTTGGGCCGAGGGATTTCGATATAGTAAAAATTCGACAAAGTATTTCGGCAAACCCGATATAGCGATGCCGAAATATAAAACAGTGATCTTTGTGGATTCCTGTTTCTGGCATGGATGCAAAAAGCATGGGTCAATACCTGTAACGAGGAGTAAGTTTTGGACCGAAAAAATTATCAAAAATAAAACGCGTGATAAAAAGGTGAGTCGATATTATAGAGAGTGTGGGTGGAGTACTTTAAGAATTTGGGAACATGACATACTAAAAAATAAGGAAATTATCCTTTCTCAAATTATAAAAATCCTTAAAGAAAGGCAGGCTTTATGACAAAGACGCATTTTCAAAACATACTTGTTTATGTTGAAAGCTAAATTTAGTGCACTAGGAAATAATATTCATAGAGCATGGGCATTTCACGTCCCTGACATTATTGTGTGGTTAGCCCTGATATTTCTAGTACTTGTTCAGGGTAAGGATTTTTTTGAAAATAAGAATTTCTCACAAATTTTAGCAATATTTTTGACAAGCATAGCCTTGTCTACAGGAATTAGCTCAGCTGTTTTCTCATTTGCGAAGGTTCAGGAGGGCGAAAAAACTGAATTAGTGCGCATTGGACAGTATTTTTTGTATTCGTCGGTTTCTTTAATAATGGCGCTACTTATCTCTTGGATGGGCTATCAGGTTAAACAAGCCACTGACAATAAACTAATTCATTTTGTTGGAAGCTTTGTATTTTCATCTGGCATGTTGTTTTTTGTACTGGCGATTAATTCGTTCCATCAAGGCTTAAAGAAATTAGAAAAAAAACTATTTTTTGCTATTAGAGATGATATTAAATAATGAGAGCTTAAACGTTATGCAAAAAGAGCAGATATCACTTATAAAATACAATAAATTCCTTCATCAATTTCAGCCGAAAGAGCAAAATATTTTTCATCTGGCAATTGTGGTCGAGAAATATTTTTACATGGCAGAAATCCAATCAAAAGCACTTACGAAGACAATTAAAAAAAATTTCGAGCAGAATGGAACTGACATGTCGCTATCGATATATTCCTATACTGCCGGAGTATATGCATTGTTAAGAACAGCTTTTGAGGCATCAACTAAATTAGCCGAATATTTCATGAATGCAACTCAAAGCGCAGAATTGACTAAGTTTCGCAGAGTAAATAAAAAAGAAATTTGCTGTGAAATTATTGATGTAGCAAATGATCTTATCAAGCATCCTATTGATAGTAATACGAGTGATTTTTTTTGTGAGCCAGGAGGGTATGATTCGGTGGGCAAAATTGATTTTTATAAATATTCGGCGACAGATATGAAATATTTTGAAATTGTTTCCGTCAATCCTGCTCGAGCATTATCAATGGCGCATAATTATTTTGAGGGGCTGTCTGAGATTTACATAGACTGCTGCCGCCCCTGTGACGCAATCCATGATTCATGATTAATATAATATGTCTGAAATTCAATTCAAGGAAGATATTCTTGAATTACTGTCACACCAGAATGATAATTGGGTTGATGGCGATAAAGATCAAGCGAGAAAAAATAAAGCAGATATTGTAAATCATGCTCTTAAAATTGCGATTGAGGTAAAGGATGAGCCCAAAGGTGGGAGTAATTTGCTTAAAGCGGTTGAAGAGTATGGCGATATATTAAGATCGGTGACGAAGAAATTTAGAGAATATCCACAATATAAAACAGCGTTACTTATACGAGGGTCAGAACAGACAATTGCCGAAATAGTTTATCAATCCATAAAAGGAGTTGACAGATATGAGAGAGTTGGCGACACACTCATTCATGCGGGTGTGGTAAATAAATATAAAGGTGATAAGTATTTAAAGAAAAAGATTGGTTGTTATCTTATATTTTGTGGGGCACAATATTATTATTTTTCAAATAAACTATCATCAGACGATTGCGTAATAAAAAAGGAGGAAATAGCTGATGTTTTTGGATTAAATTTTGAATAGCTACTATGGGTATAGTGGCTAATTGGTGGCGACACGAAAGGGAAGCTCTCAATAAGTAGTGAAGAAAAGTGAGTATGGTTAATATAACTCATGATCATGAATATTTATCTTGACATTGACGGAGTGCTTATTGTGCATGGCAAATCCGTTGCCCATGCAATTGAATTCTTGGAGGAAATCACGACCAAGCATAGTTGTTTTTGGCTAACTACGCATTGCCGAGGTGGAGAAAATAGGGCGCCCGAATATCTATTAAAAATGTTCCCTGCCGAAACGGAAAGCACGTTGCGCAAGATTCTTCCCGCTGACTGGAACGCTCTCAAAACCGACGCCATTAATTTTACCCAGGATTTCCGGTGGCTTGATGACTATGCCATGGAGGCGGAAAAAGAAATATTAAGAAAGAATGATTGTTTCGGAAAGTATATTCAGGTTGATTTGAAAAATACGCCCGAACAACTGAAAAATCTTATGGAAGTTTTCAACGGCTAAACCACCTTAGTCATTGAAATCGGTACCAGACAAAAGGTGAAATGAAAAGGAAGAAGGGGGGGGACAGCATTAGCGAGTTGGGCGATTGTGACGGATCAAAATATGCCTCAAGCTAAGCGTGATAAGCTCTATCAAGATATGATCGACTACTGCCGCTTGGATGTATACAGTATGGTAAGGATATTGGAGGTGTTGCGCGAGAAATCAAGAGAGGCAGTCGTTGAAAGCATGCGGGTCGCTGAGTAAATAAAAGATTCAGCTTGAGCGTTGAAAAAGCCAGGGAGAGGTGTAAAATTCAAGCCACGTCACTACTGGCATTCCCGTATGAATTACGCGGCTATTATTTTGACATGCCCCCTCTGCTCCAACAAGGTTGGCACTGATTTTATTGGTAGAAAATGCCCCAATCCTGAATGTTTGTATAAATTCGGAAAAACAAAATTAGAGATGAAAGATAAGTCGGGCGCGAACGAAAAGCGTCTCCTCCGCGTCGTGAGGAAGGCATACATGGACGCGACTCTAAAGGCAAGTCAGCTTAAAAAGGAGTTTGATCTGACCGATGAAGAAATTTCAGAGTTGGCACCCGATTGTCAATACGGTGATCCACGGTATTTTCGAGAGCATGTTGCATTGTATCTGCGCAATAAACAAAAGAAGCCAAAGCAAAAACAACTATCACTCATGTGATTAAAAGGGAGAGGTGGATTCTGCTCAAGGAAATATTTAAGCAGCTTTTGAAGTATAAGTATGACAAAAATTAGCGTTATTCATAGTGATATCACGCAGCAGAATGTTGACGCGATCGTCAATGCCGCGAATAGTACGTTGCTTGGCGGCGGTGGCATTGACGGAGCGATCCATCACGCCGCGGGGCCGGAACTTATGGTTGAATGCTCTACACTAGGCGGATGTAACACAGGTGAAGCAAAGATCACAAAGGGATATGCTCTGACTGCAAAGTTTGTCATCCATACGGTTGGTCCTATATACGGTTCTGAGGGTGGGCGAGAAAATGAGCTTTTGCAATCGTGCTATATAAATAGTTTGGAGCGAGCTCGTGAAGTCGGGGCAAGGACGGTAGTATTTCCGGCAATTTCAACGGGAGTTTTTCGCTTTCCCAAGGACAAAGCCGCAAAGATCGCATTTGATACCGTTCAGACGTACATAGATTCGTTCCCGGATGACTTTGATGAAATACTATTCGTCGTGTTCAGTGAAATCGATAAGAAAATCTACGATTGTATTCTTCAGGGTAAGGAGTTTACTATTGTTATGTAACGCGAAAAATAGATGGATACGTTTATAAATGTATATAGAGCGACATTAGGAAAGCCAATAGTTTTTCCAGAGAGCATTATCATTACTGCTGAAAACATAGACTTCATTGCATTTGATAAAGTAATTTATTGTGAAGTTAGTCCAAAAGGAGCCATGGGCAACGAGGGCGGGATTCTTCTCTACGTGCTGAAGGACGAAGATACTCTGATCACGTACGAAACCAATCTTGAATTGGATGCGCAAGTCTTCGATGCCGTTCCAGAGCGCATTAATCAAAATGACAATCCTTTTATTCACTACTATGGTGGCATGGGAAACCATGTTTATGTTAAGGAAAATGCCGAACTTGAAATTGACGAAAAATATAACTGTTTTTGGTATCATTCACTGAACACTAAATTGAGGATAGATAGTTCTGTAGAAGGTGTCTTTCTTTCCGTGGTTGCCGATATGAGGGGTCAAGATCCTACGCTGCATATAGAGGCTGATTGATGTATTTGTCCTGTTTTTAAAGCACTTTTAGCGTATGAGCAAAAACGTTTTAATAAGAGGGAATATTAGGCCTGATTGATAATTTTATATGGGGAAAGTTAATGATGTTGTACAAATCAGAGTTGTCGGGATTGGTAATGCTGGATTATCTGCGATGAATCGGATGATCGAGGCAGATATTCAAGGCATTGAGTTCTTGGCCATAGCTTCTGATAAGAAAGTGTTAGCAGCCTCGAAATCTGCGACCAAGATTCGACTCGGGAACTGGGTCAGCACATGTACACTCGGTAGTAGTTCGGAATGGTTAGCAGAAAGGGCGCGAAAAGCAGTACATGAGCAAAGAGATGAGATTCGTTGTTTATTAGCTGATACAAAGATCACGATTATTTTATGTGGCCTTGGCGGCGTTACCGCAACGGGCGCTGCGCCAGCCATTGCTGATCTTGCGCGCGATATCTGCGTACATACCATTGCAGTCGTCTGTCGCCCATTTTCATTCGAAGGAGCCAGCCGCGATCATATTGCTGAAAAGGGTTTAAAGAAGCTTGCATCTCGCGTTGATGAGATTATCACGATACCAAATGATAAGATTTTGCAGATCCTCGGCAGAGACACTTCGAATTTCAATCTATTTGAACTCTCAGACGAAATGATGTGTCAAACTGTTCGATGTATACGCAGTTTAGTAAACTGTTTATACTTAAAACAGCTATATCAATAAATATGGAAAATATCGACGACATTTCAGACAGTCGGGATGACGAAGGGGAAGTTGATTCAGAGGTAAAGGAACTCCAAGAGAGATATAGTCTCGATAAAGATGCCGACGAGGCATATGCAATGTTATACGCAATTTAAGAACCCGCTCACGAATAATGATGGCACGCCACAAGAAATATAAACCTGATGATAAATTACTTACTTATGGAACGAGAATTCGAATCAAAAGCAAATTTTGTTAAAATCCAGATTGAAAATGATTTTAATACTCTTAATGAACTAGAATTAGAACAATTTTTCGAAAAATTTAAAGATGATAAAAGAACCCTTTCTTTTTTAGAATACTATAACAAAACTGCTTTAGATAAAGAAAAAATTAATTTTGGAGAATTTAAAAGGCTGTGGGCAATTCAAGGAATGACAAAAGAAGTATTTAATTTTTTCAGCGACAATTTTGAAAAGCTAAAAGAAGAAATCAAAAAAGAAAGGGATATTAAGAAATTTTTCGAAAAATATTGTTGCACGGTAAGAAGAGAAGCTTCTTTTTGCAGTAAATTATTTCATACAATACTTCCTGATGAATTTCCGCCAGTTGATAATCCAATAAAAAATAAATTTCACCTGCAAAAAGAAGAATTCATTAAGAGCGTTTTGATAATAAAGCAGGGCTATAAACTGTTTATTGCAGAAAATCAAGATAAAATTAAGCTAATTCGGAAATTATTATCAAAACCAAAATTTGCTTATCTAAGAATCGATGAATTGTCGGATATTCGAATTCTTGATATGTATTATTGGTTTAAAGAAAATAGAGAATAGTGGCGTGCCTTTTAAAATATAAAGCAGGTTCTCAAACTTACTCCGTAGGCTAATTTTATAACAGTCTTGATTCTAGCGAGATTTTTCTGGTTCGATTAATTATATTGTTATTAATAGGGAGTAATATTACCTTGTTCTCTTGCCCGCGCACGGGTGGGTGGGGAAAGGGCAAGATCAAACAATATATCCCCCCAACGGCTAAACCGCCTTAGCTATTGAATTCGGCACCCCCGCAAAAGATGAAATGAAAAGGAAGAAGGGGCAGGGGGAAGAGGGAATTTTCATTTCACCTTTTGCCTCCGTCTCGAAGGCTCCCAAACAGAAGCGGCGGTTCTGATCTTTTCGCCCATTCATTTGAGGGGAAGAGATGGTGGGGGCGAAAAGAGCAGAACAACAAAATTCCTAAAATTTTCCCACCCTATCAGGTTTCCGCCTGCGGCGGATTAAAATGGGGCGCGCGCAAAAGATTTAAAAAAAATGAAGGGGAAAGTTTAGGGGTTTTGTACTCCGCAGAGCGGAGTCGCCGCTGGGGAGTTAGGTCAGAAATCCGCATCAGGATTTTCTTT
>Ga0209515_10002271_pt1 | contig 29995 bp, 37 predicted proteins | sample Subgroupgradi54m_FD_187454 | JGI IMG/M metagenome (GOLD analysis project Ga0209515, IMG submission 187454) | Subsurface groundwater microbial communities from S. Glens Falls, New York, USA - GMW60B uncontaminated upgradient, 5.4 m (SPAdes)... ... | reverse complement strand
CCCCAAGCCCCGTTTTTGGTCCGGGGATGGTCTTGCCTCTCTCACGTGCCAATGGTTTTATGATGGTAGACGCTGCGGTAGAAGGGTTTGACGAAGGTTCAGAAGTAAAAATAATCCCTACGCGATGGTGTATGAGTTCAAGAGTACAATATTCTCTCGTGACGGATTAAACCGTCTCCGGATTCATGAACACTTCCCCGGAAAGCATTTTTTCCCATAACCGTGAATCACTCCACCCCTCACGTACTTCGTTGCTAAACACAATCGATTCAAGTGAGATAATCCCCATCAATTCCGAATAGGCATCTTCCTCAAAAGCTTGCGCATATCCCGTTTCGGTTTCATGGACGATAATACTGTGCAGCTTCACCCCCTGCTCACCGTTAATCATCTGCGTTGAGCCAAGAAGACGATCCAACATCAGAAATAGGACACGGCTAAACTGCTCGCACGAGGGAGAGATCGGAAGGATCACCCATCGATTAGAGTGCTCTTTCATACTTGCGATATACTCCTCATCGTCTCCGTCCCAAATCGCTACACCGTGATCGAAACTGTCTATGAGCTCTTTCATCCCCCGTTTCATCAGCCCAAAATCATAGATCATTTGACCGTTATCCAAATACTTGGACTCGAACAGCACTTCGACTTTATACGAATGTCCGTGAATAGAGGCGCGGCACCGCTGAGTCGAACATCCTCGGACAACATGGGCGTTTTCAAATTTAAAAAGTTTTCGGATAATCATGATAAACCTTAGCATTTTGAAATCACATTTTGTGATCTCAAGAGTTATACGTATTATACTCCGTGGTTCTGATCCCAAATATTAAATGCCAAAATTAACCCCTATTTTATGGGTTTTTAAAGGTATTTTTCTAATTTTATGACCCTTTTTTGACACCTCGGAATAATTTAGAATGGCACAAAACGGGCTAAACACGGTTGTTCTCAAACCATTTTTCTACATCATTGGTAATGTAAGTAATCTTACCATTTTCTTTTAACTGACCAAATGGTAGCCCTTTACCGCGAAGTGTCTGTTGTTGAGTCTTGCTAATATTATATTTTTTTGAAAATTCATCAACGGTCAAATGTCGCTTAGCTTCTATACCTTGTTGTTCGTGAGGTGCGGTTTTAACATTCATTAATTTTTGCAACATTTCTTCCATTGATTTTAAGCGATTGTCAATATCTGATTCACCTAATGTATTTTTAACCTCTTCATCCGCATATATATCATAATTAGGGTCTCTCTGTTTAATAATTGTGCTTGCTATAAACATAAAATAATCTTGTTCCTCTTCTGTGAGACCTTGAAAATTTTTCATTGTATCCTCAGTTGAAATCCCCAATCTCATTCTAGTTTCCATATATTCAACATCTTCATCGGTCCATTCTCTTGGTTCTTCACCATCATACTTTGGAGACAAACTCAATATTTCGTCTATTTCTTCTTCTGTATATTCATGGATATATTCAGGTTCGGTATATTCTTCCATTGTGTCAACTCTACGATTTAAGATAGTAAATTATATCTAAAACTATCTCAACCACTCCCCTTGCCCACTAAAATACCATATCTACCTCCACAAGTGTCATTTAATATTATTTATCATCTACTATTCCTTTGATATATTCCAAATCAAATTCATACTCATTAATACTATGACCTTTAAATTCTACAACCTTAGTATAATCACTAAGAATATAATCTAATTTTCTCTTATCAACTACTCCATACAACACACCAATAGAAAATAAACATTCATATATATGTTTACTAACTTCTGTTCCATATTTAGACATTGATAATTTTTGATTTAATTTAAAATCAATAGGTGAACCAAAAACATCCATTTTCCATTCAAACATAACTTCATCTTTTTTTGTATGATATGACAATATAGGAATATCATCAACTAATTTTATTTTTAAGTATCTAAATTTCATTTTTCCAAGTTTTAACATTTTATTTCCTTTAAATTTTCATAAATTTTTTTAACATCACACCATCTTCACCAACTGTATAAAATGTTTTAAAATCTCTTGACACAACTTTTAAATTACATTTTGTTTTTAACTTCTTTTCTATAATTTTTACAAAAATAAATTCATTATCATAAATAATGTCTTTTAAATCTTGATACATTTCCTCAATTTCTTCTTCATCCAATTCATCTTCATCAACAAAATTACTACTATAATCAATAATTCTAATTTGATCATCTATATCATATTCAGGTTCAAAATAAAACTTCACTTCACCTAAACAACTTTTATTTGAATAGAGTGAAATCCATCCTCTTTCCATTTCTACACTTTTAATTTCTTGACCATATAAATACATTTTTTTCCTTTGAAATTTAAATATTTGACGAACAACGAACTTTTTGACAATGATGATTTTAATAATGGGGATTTTAATGAGGGTGGGACATCTTATAAAAATAAGAAGCTTGATGTTTACTCAACTATTTCATAACCTAAACACTGAAATTATAGTAAATTTAATATCAAACGTCAAGCTTTTTTATTGTTTTTTAAGTTAATTTATGGCATATGAATTAATCTGTGCCATTCTGAACCATTTTAGAAAAATTCTTCCACTTTTAATTCACCTTTCGTTAATTCTGCTTTTGGTAATTCAATAATTTGACTTAATCGATCCTAAATATAAGTCGGTAAATGAACTGTTATATCAGGTCTTCTCTTCTCATTTCTTCCACTCTGTCATTTATACTATCATTTGGGTTGGTAATTCCAAGTCCGTTAGCTTGCAACCACTTCTCAATAATATTTTGCAGTTCGCTTGTGGTTTTAGAATAGGTATCACGGTCAAAGTAAATAGCACCACTGCTCTTATTCACTTTTAAAATATCAATGGCGTACGATTTTACAAGTATCCATCCATCGGTGATTTGAATATCAGTAGATGGGGTCTTTTTCTTCTTTCTTGTCTCAATTGGAGTGTGATTTTTTAGATTGACCGCGTTTTGCTGATGAACTTTACTTTTATAATTCATTGTATATCTCCGAGGGCAAAAGCCTGAATTATTTCGATTCAGGTTTTGGAGCTTCTTTTTTAACCCCTTCGATTTCAGGCAGGTCGTAGGAGATATAAAAACTTTCGTCTTTGTTTTTTACCTTCTCTGTTTCAGTGAATTTGATTTTTTTACCTATCATTGTTTTTAACTGCTCTTTGTTCTCATTGATAAGCAACACTTTTTTCAATACTAATTTTGACCCCATCATATCTTTCATGGTTGCAACATAGGCTTTTCGCATTACGGGCTTTTTGGTTTTTTCGTTCGTGCCAACTCTAAATTCTTTTTCCTCGAATGAACGCAGTGTTAAAAATTCTTCCATAGGATAAAATAAAGCGAATACACCGTTTTCAAATGCGTTTGGATACTCTGACACTATCTTGATATTACTTTTAATGTATAGGCATCTCATTGATACGCTCAACACTTTTCCGTATGTGTCTTTGGTTTGATTTTTTTGCACATTATCAACAATGATTAGTTTATTTATCAATTTGTCCAAATCGGTTGCTTTAACTTCTATTCCTTCCTCTGGAAACATCGTAAGCGTTTCGACCTTATCGTTTTTAACGGCTTGTAGGGTGATATTTCCCTTTTCGGTGATGTTGTATCCAACAACGGTCATTTTCAAATTTCTGTTATAGTCCTTATTTCTCAATGACACTCTTACGTCTTGACCCTCTTCACTAATTCCTAGCACTGAACCTAATTTAATATCTTCCATTGTCATCCTTTAATAATTTTTAGTAATGGATAAAGTAAATTACTCACCCATATTTACTATTTTAAAAGAATAAATTTTGGAGTCAAAGAATTTGCGTTGCTTTTTTGAGATTTCACATTTGTTAAATTGAATACCAATTTTTATCGTATAAAATTTTCTCCCCCATATCAGTGATAATCAACTGCTCCACCTTGTAATAAATAGAGTAAAGACTTTCAATTATTCCGATTTGCTTTTTTATCTGTGATTCCATTTTGAAAAGATTGCTCAATGTCGTGTAATCGTTATTAACCATAGCCTCTTCGGGCAGTTTGACCAGTTGTTCAATTTGTTCTTTTACTTTTGATAGTTGGTCACGGTAATCATCCCCTAATGTTTTGGAGGAGTGATTTTTCTTTGTGTCGTATTCACTCTTATTAATTTCAATGACTTGACCTTGATGGAAGCATTTATAGATTTTACGCTTGACCTCTAATACATGGAAACGCTTGTTGTCTTTGTCCTGAACATTGTAATCCTTGATTTTATCGCTCTTACCCTCTTCTTGGATGATGGTTCGTTTTGCGGTGTCGTTGTTGATTTCATATCTTAGACAAGTGCCGTTGTCGGTCGCTTGTTGCAAAGTAGCGTTTTTATATTCTTCCGCATCACCGCACACCCTATAAATTAATCGTGATGTTCGTTTATCTAATTTGTTTCGACTGCTACGGTGAAGTCTGGCACCATTACTCAACATCAGTTTCCACCCTAGATAAACATTGATATCGGTCTTTTGCTGTTCTATCCAATCGTGCTTGCGTTCTTGGTCGTCAAGGGTGTTGGCTATTTGTAAATTCTTTTGAATGTATTTGACAATGTATTTGGTGGCACCGTCTATATTTCCGAAATTTTGCTTGATGTCATTGGTAGTTGTGGGCATATTGTATTCAATCAAGGTTCGCTCGTAGCACTCTTTTATCCAATCGCTTAAATCGGGGTGATGAAAAATAATCCCGTGGGAATGGACTTGAAGGGTTCTGTGAGGTTCTAAAATAATGTTGTATTTTATCTCCTTTGCCAGTTTGCGGTGCTTTCGGCTGTTCTTCTTCACCTTATGCAAAAATGCCGACAGAAATGAATTTAGATACAAATACCCCTCGCTTATCGCTTCGTCTAAATTAGCATAAATGAAATTAGGATTGACCGTCCATTGGTGAAATGGTAATTTAGTATCGCCTCGACTGGTTCGAAATGGTTGAAACCGTGATAATAGGGTATTGGTGAAAAAGGTTGCTGTGTAATCTTTTTCCTTGGCTTCGGTCTTATTAACTAAAATAGATTGCTTGATATCGTGTCCGAACTGCTTCATATACTTCACATTGGAGTATTCCAACACCAATCTATTATCATCTTGCGTTTGTTCCTCTACGACCTCTTCACAGCCGTTAAACACCACTAAATTTCTTTTGGTGCTGTCGTTATATTCTTCAATGTTGGCGCTGATGGATTCTAAATATTTTTTACGGCGATTAGGGATGTATTTAGTTTTTAGGAAGTTGTTTTGCTCACGCTCTTTTTTAACCGCTTTATCTTCTTGTTTAAACACCCTTTGCTCGAACTGCTTTTTTAGCTCATTGGTTATCCACTGCTTTTTAGTGAAATAGCTTATCTCCTGATTATCATTCGGAAACATCGTTGCATACAAGGACGCTACTCTCAATTCGTATTTGTTTTTCAATCCATCACCCCTAAAATATAACTGTTTTACATTTTAAGAACTTTCGATTTTTTTGAAAATAATTTCGTTGCTGTTATGAGATTTTTGCGCGGCACTATATTTGACCCCATATTTGAGCTATGTCAATCGCCACCTTTTCTTATAAAGTAAATCAAGAGCAATCCTTCGGATTGTTCGGGAAAAACTTCTAATTCTGTTTTCTGATTCTTCCATGTTCCCCCCACCACCTAGCGGTGGTGGAGGAAACTTACAGAATTGCCATGAAAACATGAACCCATGAAGTTTTTAGCGAATAGTGCTTATTTTTATTTTATATTTTTTACCTCTTTGAAATCATCGACCCTCTCACCCCTTCAAATTATCTTCCTATGCGTTAGGCTCATTTATCTTTCATTACAAGTTTTTTCTCAAAGAGACTGAAATCCTCGTTTAAAGGTTTTTAATCGGTGTTCAAGTCAGTCTTTGAAACTTTCCCAATCAGAGATAAACAGCCTAACGAAAACGGAGAAAACTTTGATTGAAGGGGTGAGAGTGTCGGTGTTTTCAGTAAAAAGGAAATACAGAGATTCCAAACCTTCAAAATCAAAGAAAACTTTTTTAAAAGAAGGAAAGACAATGGACATGACCATTTACATAACCGACCTCGAAGCATACAATAACGGCTATTTAATAGGAGAGCACATTTCGCTTCCAATGGATGAGGATGATCTAAAATCTAAAATCGATGAAATTTTATCAATCGGTGCAAAAGCGTGTGGAGACACAGAACACGAAGAAATTTTTATCACCGATTTTGAGTGTAATTTTATGGAGATACACGAATACTCCGACCCTTTTGAATTGAACCATATCGCCCAAGAAGCGGAGGGACTGAACGACCACGAATTAAAAATTGTTCGCTTTTTGCTAAACAACGGACTTGTCAAGGACTTCACAGAGTCTTTGGGTCAAATCGAGGAGGTTATTATTCACAACGGAACGATGGAGGATATAGCCTATGAGTTTGTTAATGAGTGCTACGACATCGAAAGCTTGGCTCCAATTATTTCCAATAACATAAACTACAAGCAAATAGGGATAGAACTTTCATATGAGGGGCGGTATTTTGAGGAGGATGGAAACATTTATGAGTATCTTGGATAATCTCATCTTTGAAGACAGTTTCAATGCAAATACTTTTTATTTAGATATTACACATAATAATAGCAATTCTTTAAGTTCTTAATTCTTTGTATTCAAAATTGCGTAGCTTTTGCAACCCTCTTCAAAATGGAAATCACATGATTTAGCAAAAAGGTCTTTTACTTTGGAATCATCTTGTTTTACACCCTCACCTTTATGGTATGCAAACGCAAGAAAATAACAACCAAGTCCATCCCCACCATTACAAGCTTTTTCATATAATTCAACTGCTTTAAAAATGTTTTTTGTGGTTCCACCATACCCATTTTTATAAAAATACCCAAGATTACTACACCCCTGCATAACACCACCATCACAAGCTTTTGTATAACATTTTACTGCTTTGATATTGTCTTTTTCTCCCTTGCCATACATAACACCAAGATTATAACAGCTGTACATATCACCACCATCACAAGCCTTTTGAAATAGTTCCATTGACTTAGAATCATCCTTGTAGGCAAATGCATCATTATTGTATAGTGAAGCAAGCTCACCACACATTGCAGAATTTCCCCAATTGCACAGTTTTTCAAATAAAATTGCAGTTTTGGATAAATCTTGCCCAACACCGCGACCCTCATAATACATATAAGCAAGCTTTCCACATCCGTAAGCCAATCCTTTGTCGCAAGATTTAGAATACGACTCAGCAGCTTTGCTATAGTCTTGTTTTATATATTTTCCTTCGTCATACATAACCCCAATATTAAAGCATCCAAGAAATTCTCCACCATCACAAGCCTTTTTATACAATTCTGCTGCTTTATATTGATCTTGTTTTATATGCTTTCCTTCACTATACATTACCCCAAGACTGGTGCATCCACTTAATTCTCCTTTTTCACAAGACTCTGTATACTGTTTGATTATTTTGATATATATTTTCGTATCATCAACATCTTTTGCGGCCACATTAAACATTAATAATAAAATTGTGATTAATACAATACTGATTTTTTTCATAGTCAAACCTATTTTTTAATTAACCTATATTATCCTATGATTAATAAAAATAAAGATTTTTTTAATAGAAGTAATTTTTAAAAGAAAGAGAAGTTTTTATTTTAGGGAAAAAAATAAAATATATAGACTTTAAGTCATATGTTCATATAATCAGTTAATTTTTATTTCAGGGTACACCATGAAAAAACTTTTTTTGATATTTATTTGCTTAATCTTTACACCAAATGTAATCGTAGCTCAGGATGTATGTAATTGTAAAGGATATGCAGGTGTTGGTGGTCCATGCTATGCAGGTGTTGGAGGAGCGGCTTATAATGGAGTAGGCGGCCCAGCTTATGCAGGGGTTGGTGGTCCATGCTATGCAGGTGTTGGAGGTCCTCGCTATTCTGGTGTTGGTGGTCCGGCTTATGATGGTGTCGGTGGTCCTCGCTATTCCGGTGTTGGAGGAGCGGCATATGATGGTGTTGGTGGTCCGGCTTATGCAGGAGTAGGCGGCCCATGTTATGCAGGTGTTGGTGGCCCCTGCTATGCAGGAGTAGGAGGTAGTGGTCAAAACTGTCCATCTGTCTGTAAATAATATCATTATTTCTGTAATTATGAAAAAATATAAATTAAAGCAATAGAATTTTATTATCTATTTTTTAATACTCAACTTCACATGGTTATTCCCATCAAAGAAAAACATATCTTTAAATTCAACAAAATCATTAAATATGTTTTCATTGATAATTACAAGATTAAAGTTATTTTTTAATGATTTCGTTGAAGGATATTTAATGGCATCAAAACCTGCAGATTTTGCACAATCAGCTATAAATCTTGAAAAAATATATACGGGTTTATCCCAACCCTCAGTATTTAAAGGCTTGCTCATTAATGCCGAAAAAACCAAAGCTTTTAATTCTTCGCCATATGTTTCATGCACTTCATCTGGCTTGGTTAAATCAAGAACTTTAAGGTCAGTATTAAGCGAACATTCAGCGATAAAACAGAGCTTTTTATTAACTTCATAAAAACATGTCTGCATATCACTCGCCAAATATAAAACTTGATCCCCAGCATGATTGTATCTGCCTTCTTTAATTTCTTTTTTTGGTGCTACAGTAAATTCTTTAAAGTCTAATCGTTCGATTTGAGTCGAAATTCTGGCTCGATAAAGTGGTAAGCCAAATGGGGCTTTATCTATTTGCTTTGCTAGTCTATGCAATAAATCATGAATTTTTGAAGCATAATCATTCTTTAAAAGTAAAAATGGTGTAGTTTTCGATAATTTTGTGATTGCTTCAATCTTTGATTCAAACTCAAAAGTATCAATATCTGAGGAAAACGATAGTTCATATGCCCACATATTTGCATATAGAGCTGCCCCACATCTTGGACAATGGATAGTATGTTTTAATACATCATATTCTTCTTTGCTATAAATCTTTGACAGCATAGACCCAGAATAAAAGCAATCTAAACTAATTGATGATCGTTGAAATTCAGCATCATTAGCTTCATATACAAGCGGCCAATATTCTAAAAACTGTTCATAGCAATTATCACAACAAGCTATATCAGCAGAAAACCATGATTCCAACTCAGCCATAAAATATTCAGTAAATAATTCTTCATGTTCACTAAGAGTAATATTTTTTTTCGTTAAATTATTTGTCACGATACTGCTCATCTTCATAATTTTTATTTTATCATTTAATTTGGATTATAACTGTTAATTCTTTCCAAATATCTATCTACCAATTTTTGATTCCATATCATACTAATGATTTTTGCCTTGTCCCCATCCCAGAAAATTGAAATGATAGCACTCATTTTGACATAGATTGATTTTGTAAAGGTATATCAGTCGCCAGTTCCGTTGGTCTCTGTCCTGTATATATATTTTACAGTGCAAAGAAAAGAAAGTGACGGTATAGTTCTGATTTTACCGAACACATCAATCAAATGATTAAATAACTTAAAGATATAATATTCAAAAATCATGGAGACAGGCTAAATTAAAATGTCAAATAATACGATCCAACTTCTCCAAGAACTTTTAAAAGGTCAAAAGCGTTTTGATTTGGCTTTAAAATTTGAAAACGCCTATATCGAAGATTTTAAAATAGATAACTGGAATGGTGGTATTGGCGAAATAGTTTTTTATGTCAATCCAATTTATTTTTTCGTATTAAACAAAATCGATGAAGATGAGAAAAGTTTGATTTTAGAGATTGTGAATGGAATGAAACACAATTATTATGAAATTTCAACAATCAGATTTGCCATCAATGAAAAAATAAAGTCCTCTAATATTAGCGATACCGTCTATATTTTCGTTGATGAAGCGGGCGATATGGATTTCTCGCCCAAGGGTAGCAAACATTATATGTTTAACTTTTTGGTCAAAACAAGACCCTTTCAGCTGCATGAATATATTGCCAATTATCGGTATGAGCTACTGGAACGAAATCTTGACCCGTCGCTGGATAAAGTTTTGAATATAGAAGCGTTTCATGCTTGTGAAGATAATAAATATATTCGACAAAGAATGTTTGAAACCATCAGCACTTTTACCAAAGAAGCAGTTCAAGTATATTCCTATATCCTCGAAAAACCAAAAGTCAATCCCGATAAACGAAAAGAGAACTCCGTTTTCTATGTCGATAATCTCACACTAGCAACTACACAACTACTGGATAAAATTAAAATTGACAGAAATTTTATTATCATCACGGACAGATTACCACTCCAAGCAAATAAGAATGCTTTGATTAAAGCACTTAAAAAAGGTATCAAACAATATCTGAGGGCGAATGGCAAGGTGCTACGATATTCGATTCATCATCATTGCAGTGCATCAAGCTCAAATTTACAAATTATCGACTATATAGGATGGGCGATTAATCGAAAATATGAGCATAACGATTCGAGCTATTATGAAATGATTAAACAGTATTTATTGGAAGAAGAGGTTATGACAAGAGATAGAGTTGAAGTTCATTATTAAATGACCCATGCTACCTATCCGAAGAAGCCTCCCTTGGAGTCTTGTCAGTAGCTGGGAACCTTTGAATAAAATTATAGCGCATTGTTGAAGAAATTCAACTTAATAAATAATTGCTTCCTCGGATAGGTAGTTTTCATATTGTAATATGATTTCTCACCAAATACCCATTAACTAATTCTTGATTGATAAATTGGTGGTTGCTTTTATCCTGAAAATATTCCACAATCTCCTTATACATATCCATCGCTTTTTCGGAATTATTCATCAATCCAAGTTTCTCAAACAGTATTTTTTGTCCCCACATCATACTAATAATTTTTGCCTTGTCTTCATCCCCAAGAATGGAAACAATATCACTTGTTTTGACATAGATTGATTTCATAAAAATATACTTGTCTCCCGTTCCGTGCGTTTCTGTGCCATCTTTGAACATTAACGTCCCGATTGCGAAGTTATCAGGGTTGTAGCCTAACTCCTTCATTTTTTCAGTTGATATGATTGCGTCATAAAATCCGCTTGTTTTTAAAAGTCCACCAGAGATACACATCTCCCTCACTATTATCGGTAGGAAATCTGCGGTCGCTTTTTGTCCATAAAAACATAGGAAAAGCCGTAATGCCCTGGATTTAACCATGATTTTTGACAACTTTTCTTCAATGGTCGAAAAATACTTTTTCATTGGAGTGTTGCCCTTCACACCGCTCAAGGTAATCATCCATTGATTAATTTCATCACAAAGAATATACCATTGTTTTCGTGGGCTTGCCCGTAATCCCATTCTCATACACTCTTCTTCACGCTTAACCATTTCATCATAGACCGTTTCAACCATCACGCAAAAATCTTTTATAGACTTTCCAACCTTCACTTTTCCGTTCAGCAAATTATCGTAAATCATCATCTCAACGCCACCTTTCAAATCCAGGATATAGATGAACTCGTAGTTTTCGTGATTGTAAAAAGTTGAAATTAGATTCCCATTGATATGAGTGCTTTTCCCTGAACCGGTTGTGCCAATAAAAATACTGTGAGAAAGTTTTTGGTCGGAGATGTAATAGTATTCTCTTTTAATCGTGTATCCCACTAAGTTGTGGTTCTTCTTCAATAGTTTGGGGTCAAATGGTATTTTCCCAAATGGGTCTTTGAAAGTCAGTTCAACCGAATTATGCGTCTTGCGCTGCGTAGTGAAATAATCGTTCTCCTCGATTCCCAAATATTCCCTGATATTTACAAAGTCCTCTTGGTCGCTGTATCTACCAAAGTCAATAACATTGTTTCGATTATTGAATACAGCTACACCATTTTTCTTATCGTATTTATAAAGGGTGTCATAAATCTTTTCACCCTCTTTATTGACCGTGTATAACTCCAATTTTTCGGGTAGCTTTTTCAATCGTGCGTCAAATCGTTTGATTATTTTATTGCCGTTGCTGTCGATGATGACATCACTATCACCATTCTCTCCAAAGTTCATTTTTCCACCCAAATATCTATAAGAGTCCCATAAAACATAAACACTTGCAATTATTGCAACAGAGGGGTGGAATAAGCTACTCATAGCCAAATCTATTGACTTCGACATATTGGATGCGGTTGCATAATGATATGCCATAGAAGCCGTATAACCCCCTAATACGCCGACAAAGATTGAAAGGGGTAGCTCGTCTTTAAAGAAGGTCTTTTTTTGCTTCATCAGCGACCTCTTTACTCAATATCGTTTCAAGTCGCTCCACCTTACATCGAAGCCGTACCATTTCAAAAATCAGCATTATTAAAAGTATCGCCATCATCAAAAACATATTTTCTAAACTCATCAAATTTCCTTTGTATCAAGATGAGTTTTATTTTAATAAATATTTTTGATTATGAAAGAAATTGAGCAGGTTTTTTAGATTTTGAGAATACGGGGGATATACTGCTTTTACAACAATCCTTGCTTCTTCATATTTTCCATCTTGATTAGATTTTTTATTGTGTTCTGCAAATCCTCTGATAAATCTTCAATAACAATTTTATCTTCGTTAATAACCTCTTCTATGCCTTTAATTTTTTTCCAATATCGCTCATACGCACCCACGATGTCTTTATATTGAAAATGTAGATAATGCTTAATAACGCCCTTTTGCTTATGATTTAAACAACTATCAGCCAATCTACTATCTATTCCGCAGTCCATTATCATTATACTTAACATCAATCTTCTTGTATCATGTATTGATAATTTTTTGCCTTCATAAATATTTATTTCACAATCACGAATATATCGTTGATAAACGTGCCATATAGCACTCTTATTAATTGTCGGAAACAATAGACCGCTTTCTATGCTTTCAATGTATGCTCGGCACTCCAAAGGGATTGGAAAATGATAGTCTTCCTTTGTTTTTGTAATAGTACGAGGGGAAATAATTTTGTTTTCACCAAGAATTACATTTTCCTTTTTCAATTTCAATATCTCACCATAACGATGTGCAGTCAATAAGACCATATACAGAAACATTCTATACTCTGTTATCTCTTCCTCTGTTTTAATGCCCCAATTATTTTGGATTGTAAAATAAGGAATTCCTTCATACATTTTACGAACGATAGATAAAAAGTCTTCATTTGATATCTGTTCTATATTTTTAGTTTTACCCTCTTGATGCGTCTTTAAATCAAGGATAATATTTTTTGCGATTAAACCTTTCTTGATACAATCGTCAAATAATGAATTCATCATACGCTTAAATTGATTTTTAGATCCACCTTGACGATAGGCTAATTTATCTCCCACTTTTTCCAAATCATTATAATCAATCTTTGAAATCTTTTTCCAACCTATCAACTCACGAATATGGGCATTATAAAAGTATTTATAGCCACGAGCTGTAATCTCATTCCACTCCCCATTACGGACTTTTCTTTCATATCGTTCATCCCATAATTCATTCAATGTCTCTTTTGTTTGATCTTCCAAAAATGGGTTATTGCCTTTTGATATGTCAACTTTAATTTCTTGTAATTTGTCATTAGCTTGTTTTTCAGTTTTGCAACCAAATAGTTTCGTGAAGTTTTTATTATTATAAGAAATATTTTGATACTTAAATCTAACGAGGATATTAATAGAGCCATCATTCATAACTTTTTTACTTATACCATTATACGACATAATCATTTCCTCTACTTATTTGAAGTTATTATGCCATGATTTTGATTTTATGACCCTTTTATGACACCTTATAGTGGTAAAAAATGGTCTATAATGGTTGATTATGTAGAAAACTTAATTTTTTATAAGTCGTTTAAATGCCTATATTGCGGTAGTTTGCCCTATTTAAAGGGCTTTATAAATTATACACCGTGGTTTTGATCCCAGATACGGATATGGAGACGATCGCTGTAGATAAATCCGCGCCGTTTACAAAACTCAATGACCGCTTCGCAGTTCGCTTCGATATGGGCTTTATCACCCCCAAGCGGCATACAATAGACGGGGGTAAACGGATGAGATGCTACGATAGCGTCAATCTCTTCTTCGAGTATACTTGCCAACGAGGGCTCATCCACGCTGAATTTAAAAAAACTTCCCTGCGTATGGGCTAAAATAGCCTCTATCACCTTAGGCTTTACCCGTCGGTTCAGCGGCTCACCACTGTTGGAGAGTTTGACGGAGAGGGCATAGGTAGCCGCCGCATAAAAGGGATAGCGCTTGAAATCGGGTGCGATCGTCGCATTGGTCTCAAACGTCACCCGATGTCCCTGTCCGATCAGATAATCGATAAATTCGACAAAAATAGGTTCATTCGCATAGATCAACGGTTCACCGCCGGTCAAAACAACATCCACATGCGGAGGCAGACGATAGCCGTTCATAATCCAGATAAGGGTTTGAAGCTCTTCGACCTCTTGCCACAACTCTCCGAACCCTTTTCGATCGACGGCGTAAACGGTATCGCATCCGATCACTTCACGCCCGTCCGGAGTCATTTCGGAACATCCGAATCCGGGGCATGTCAGATTGCATCCGCCGAAACGAAAAAAGAGGGAAGGGACACCCGTATGTTTCCCCTCCCCCTGAATCGAGTAAAAATGTTCAACTAAATAGAGCATATCACCCTCCCGTCTCGTAAAATGCCCGTTTAGACTGCTCACCGTCCGGATCAGACCAACGATTTTTTTCCGGTTTGGTACGGATCACCTCTTTAAGTACCAAGGCCGCCTCTTTGATATCACCGCGACGTACCGCATCACGGATCGACATCGCCTCGTCAAAATAGAGACACGGAATCAAATTCCCCTCCGCGGTAAGGCGTATACGGTTGCATTTGGTACAAAAATCATCTTTGTGCGGTTCGATGACTCCAAATTCATATCCGTCTTCGAGTTTGTAATAATGGGAGGGGGAGTGACCGTCAAAACCTTCATCTAGATAAGAATAACGCTCACCGATGGCACTCAACAGCTCATCACTGTTCATCCCCTTGATATCTACCTCAGCATGAACATTCTCCATGTACTCAATAAAACGGATGACCATACCGCGCTCTTTGCAATACTCTAGTACGTCTAAAATCTCAGTCTCATTCATCCCTTTCATCGGAACCATATTGACCTTGATTTTCAGCCCCACTTTGAGTGCCTCTTCAATCCCTTCCAAAACATTTTTCAACACATCTTTTTTCGCTATCGCTTCCGCCACTTCCGGTTTCAAAGAATCGATAGAAACATTGATTCGGCGCAGCCCCGCGTCGTAGAGCTTTTGTGCGGCACCTTTGAGTAAAAAAGCATTCGTTGTCATAGCCAGATCAATATCGTTTTTATAATCGTGAATCATTTTCACAAAACGGTCTAAATCTTCACGAAGTAAAGGTTCCCCGCCCGTAATGCGGATCTTTTTTACCCCTTCATCAATGGCGACTTTGATGAATTCAAACAACTCTTCGAAACTGAGGAGATTCTCTTTAGGAACCCATGAAAACGGTTTTTCGGGCATACAATACTGACACCGAAAGTTACATCGTTCCGTTACCGAAACGCGCAAATAATCGACCGTTCGGCCATAACTGTCTATTAACACGGCTATCCTTGAAAAATTCCTATAATTAGGAGCGTTGCGCGAGTGTATCGAAAAGTTGTTTGGAGTTTTATTTATTGAGAGAGTTAAGAAGAAAATCCCCGAAAGGGGATTATTTTACCAGCCGCGAACGACTGCGTGGCATGAACCACACGCATTAATAATGTCGGAATACGACTGATGCGCTTTAGAAAATTGTTTTTTATCCAACGCTTTGAGCATTTCGTCACTCGCGCTGTCAATACGTTTTGATGCATTGAATGCGATATTACTCATGTGTTGTTTATCTTTTGGGAGAAACTTTTTGGTTTCGTCCACATTGTGGAAAAGGGCATTGGCGCTGTGAATATCACTAACACCGCTCTTAATCAACGCAGGGGCATTATACAAAAACCCTTTTTGAACGCTGCTAAGGCCATTTTCCATTTGACTCATGTTCTTAGCCAAGGTATCGTCTGCCATTACACCGTTACTAACAAGTGCGCAGAGAGCTAATATTTTGATCATTTTCATATGTTATTCCTCTGAAAGGTACACCTTAGTGTACCTCCTCCCAAATTTTTCGTTTCCACAAATAGGCGAAAATTGCAAATACGACTGAGTACAAAATAACCCATAGGCCAAGACTCTCACGCTCTGCTTTTTTCGAATCACCGACCTCTTCCATATAGGCGATAACCTCTTCTTGCGCTTTTTCATTCAATCCCACACGCGGCATTGAAGTCCCTTTGAGCAATACTTGAGGATCATTCACAAAACTGTGAAGGTAGTGTTCACCACGGCTTTTAATGTACTGAGACAAATCCGGTGGTGTTGTCCCCATATAGTTTTTAAGGCTCTCTGCTGGAGTTGTCGCTTCAATACCTGCGTATTGCATATTGTGACATCGTCCGCATGCTGCTTCAAACGTTGCTTTGTGCCCTTCTTTATCATCAGCTACTTTTGGAGCAACGGATTGAAGATACGCTACAACGTCCATAATATCTTGAGGAGACATCCAGTTATAGGACGGCATTGGGAATGCTTTCCCGCTCTCAGGGCTGTATTTGTGTTGCAAATGCATTGCACTTACCGGATCAAAAATAAAGTTAGCCAAGAAGTTTTTATCGTAAATACGACCTGCATGACTCAAATCCGGTGGAACAACACCGTACGAAGCTGCTGCATCAACATTAGGCATAACCGCAGGATAACCTGCTTTTTCGATTGCATGACACGCAATACAGTTTGCTTCAACCAATGCTTTACCATTGGTTGCGTTCCCTGCAAGTGACGTATCAACGCTTTTAACATCTTTAAAAGTGAAATCAGCCGCAGCAACTTCAGGATGCATTACACTGTGTGCATACGGTTCGATACCGTAATAGGTAATGCCGACAAGAGCCATAATAACGGCTAAGATTTTAAACTCTTTCATTATTTACCCTCCACTTTTTTCGCTTCTAGCTTAGTGATAAACGGCAATGCGATAAATAGAACAAGGAACGTTAATGATGCGCCAAATCCTACCCATGCATTCGGGCCGGTCGGAGGTAATTTACCAAATTCTGTAAGAACCATCAAGTCTACAATCATCAACCAGAACCAATATTTAAAATAAGGGCGTTGGTTAGCCGGTTTTACCATCGGAGAACGATCCAACCACGGAATGACCAAGAAAATAGCATTCGCAAATCCAAATGCCATCAATCCGAGATCTTTACCCGATACTCCCGCAATTTCAAAGAACCAACCGCGTAATACTTCATAACTCCACAAGAAATACCACTCAGGATAGATATGTGCCGGAGTTTTAAGACCGTTTGCTTTGTCAAAGTTGATCGGATCCATTGCGAAACCGTAATGGAAGAAAACCAAGTAGAAAAAGAAAACTAAAAAGACACCCAAAACGAAAAAGTCTTTTGACAAGAATACCGGCCAAAAAGGGATAACTTTTGAACCTTTTTTATCACCTGCTTTGAATTTTTCCGCTTCCTCTTCGAAATCGAAAAACTCACCCGCTTCGTTATTAACGTGTGGAAAACGGAGTGCATAAAAGTGAAATACAATCGCGCCGATGATCGCAAGAGGGATCAACAATACGTGAAGCATAAAGAAACGGGTCAATGTAGCATCCGCAACGTAGAAGTTACCGCGAATCCAAACAACTAACTCGTCTCCGATAAACGGAATACCGCCGAAAATCTCTGTAATAACGTACGCTGCCCAATACGACATTTGTCCCCATGGAAGCATATAACCGCTGAACCCTTCTGCTGAAAAGAGCATAAACAGAAGCATCCCTGAAATCCAGATCATCTCACGCCCTTTTTTATAAGAGCCGTAATAGATACCGGTAAACATGTGGATATACACGATCAAAAATACAACCGACGCACCAACCGCGTGAATGTGACGGAACAACCAACCGTACGCAACTTCTTGCATAATAGTATAGTTAACACTGTCAAACGCCATATTGGCATCCGGTTTATAATACATCAAAAGGAAAATTCCCGAAACAACCAAAAAGGTAAACAAAACGGTTAGTAATACACCCATTGCCCACAAGAAATTGATATTTTTAGGGATCCAATATTCGCTCATCATCACTTTTGCAAAGTTAATGACACCTAAACGCTGGTCGAACCACTCGAGCATCGAGTCTGCTTTTTTAAATTCTGCCATCTCGCTCCCCTTACGCTTTCGCCGTCATTTTTTTGTATTCCGGGCCTTCATCACCCAATACAAGAGTCACACCGTCAAGTTTGAACGGAGGGATATCGAGCGGACGAGGTGGTGGTCCAAATGTTTGTTTGCCATCAGCCGAGTATTCACCCCCGTGACAAGCACATTTGAACATTTTTTTATCCCCTTCGTAACCAGGGATACAACCGAGGTGAGTACACAATCCGATCATTACTGAAAAGTAGTGATCACCGATTTTAATACTGCGTCCGTCAGTCGGTTTCATATCATCGCTGTATTTGAGGATAAACACCGGTTTACCGCGCCATACGACGATTTCTAATTTATTGGCTTCTAATCCTGATACGTCAACCGTTGTAAAACCGGCAGACATAACACTTGGAAGCGGATCCCACGTTTTTTTCATCGCGATGAGGGAGGCTATTCCCCCGACAGCGGCGACGGCACCAAAGGCTTTTCCGACAAACCCTCTTCTGCTTTCATCCATCATTGTCATCTCACTTAGTTTGGAAATTTAACCCTCTATCATAAGTTAAAAAGGTTTAATTTAGACTAAATCGAAAGTTTTTCTTATGAATTCCATTACTTCACTGTTACTTTTTTTGAAGATGTGATAGCTATGTGATGGAGCCTCTTTGAGCGTCTGCATAAGCTGTTCTGGGCTAAATCCATCAATGATTGGGATATTAAGCGATTCAAATAACGGAATAAAATCTCTAGGATAATCTCTCCGTTGTAAATAAATCGGTTTACCGCCGCTAATTAAGTTTTGAAGCACCGCTTGAGGTGAACCGCTTACTAAAATTTCACTTTGGCGAATCACTTCATCGTATTCTTCCGTCTCATGAATCGTAGCAAAACTCTCTTTGAGCGCGTTTTCATATCCGAGGAAATGGTAAAACCCCATCAATAAATCCATTTTATACGGAGCAAAAAGTGTTTGATTGGCTTCCAAATCTTTCTCATAATCATCATCACCGAAGAAAAGGGTCAAGGGAATAGTTTTCGGAAGCTGCTCGTAATAGCGCTCATTGACCAGTGTCGCTTTGCAAATACCCTCACCCTCCAAATACGGTGAAATTAAAAATTCATTAGGGTGCTTCACATCGGAGAAATCATCACTGACACGGATAAAGGGGGAGAAAAATTGGGTCATATCATCCAAAAGGGTGGGATTAATCTCCGCTGAGTCAAAAATAATTTTGTCCCCATGTTGAGCGATTTGGGGAATATTTCGCACCAAATCCACTCCGACGGCTCGTTTAATCCCAAATTCTTTGGCTTCTGCCGCAATCCGAAAATCAGAACAAAGCAAGGTAATGTCAATCTCTTTTTGAAGTTCATTGACAATGGCAACGGAACGGTGAAAACGATCGAGTCCGATACGGTGCCCCGTATGGACGTAATAAAAGAATCTCATTTTTTCCCTGCCATTTTGATGTAAATTTGTAAAATATCCAATGCCGCAGGGGTCATTCCGCTGATTTGCGATGCCGCTTGCAACGTCGGCGGATTAAATTTATAGAGCTTATCCACAATCTCATTCGAGAGTCCCGAAACCGATTTGAAATCGAAATTTTCAGGGATGGCGATATGGAGCATTTTCGACATTCTCTCGATATCCTCACTTTGCTTTTCAACATAACGGGCATATTTGGCTTCAATCAAAATCTGTTCTTGGGTATACAGGTCCAGTTCTCCCAAACTCGGGAATAATTGAATCAACTTTTCTTGTGTAAAACTTTTGCGGGAAACGAGCTGAGCGGCTGCAATTTTGTCATTGATGTGCTCTTCGTCTATTGACGCTAAAAAAGCCAAGAACTCTTTATTGGGGGTGTAAATCGTCTCTTCAAGAAGTTTCAACCCCTCCTCAATTTGACGTCGTTTCGTCTCAATCCGCTCCATCTGCTCATCACTGATCAAGCCCAATGCATGTCCGTAGCGGCCTAGACGCAAATCGGCCGTCTCTTCGCGAAGAAGCAGCCGATATTCGGCGCGGGAGGTAAACATACGATACGGCTCTTTTGTCCCTTTGGTCACTAAATCATCGATAAGGACACCGATGTACGCCTCATCACGACGTAATATGAGCGGTTCTTTACCCTGAAGCGATAATGCGGCATTAATCCCTGCCATCATCCCCTGTGCAGCCGCTTCTTCATATCCTGTTGTCCCATTAAGTTGTCCCGCACAATAGAGATTTTTGACTTTTTTCGTCTCCAATGTGTGTTTCAGCTCCGTCGGATCGACGTAATCGTACTCAATCGCATAGCCGTAACGGACGATTTTTGCATTCTCCATCCCGTGAACCGAGTGAATCATGGCACGCTGAACATCGGGTGGGAGAGAGGTGGACATACCGTTGATATAGCACTCCGTATTCTCCGCCGTTTGAGGTTCAATAAAAAGATGGTGACGCTCTTTGTCTCGAAATCGGTTGATCTTATCTTCGATACTCGGGCAATAGCGGGGCCCTACCCCTTCGATCTGCCCTGTGAATAACGGAGCACGATGAAAATTCCCCTCGATCAAAGTATGGGTCTCTTCATTCGTATAGGCGATATAACACGGAAGCTGCTTTTTCGTCCGGGCAAATTCTTCACGATCGGTGCGAAAACTAAACGGATTGGGAAGTTCATCCCCCCCTTGAATCTCCATCACGCTAAAATCGATAGAGGAACTGTCTACGCGGGGACAGGTTCCCGTTTTTAGCCGTCCTACATTCAACCCCGCGTCGCGAAGAGAATCGGTAAGCCCTTTTGCCGGAAATTCTCCGAAACGACCTGATTCTTGGGTAATCTCACCGATATGAACAACACCGTTAAGAAATGTCCCTGTCGTTAAAATAACCCGCTTCGCGCGATATTCGTTAAGGAGGTGGGTGCGTACACCGACGACCGTACTATCTTCAATAACAAGAGCATTGACCGTCTCTTGAATCAAAGACATATTCGGAGTTGTTAAAATCGTATTACGGGCGATAACACGGTAGCGATCCATATCGATCTGCGCACGACTTCCCCGTACGGCAGGTCCTTTGGTGATATTAAGGATACGAAATTGTATCCCCGCTTCATCGGTAAGCAATCCCATCTCTCCGCCAAGGGCATCGAGTTCACGTACTAAATGCCCTTTTGCCAATCCTCCGACTGCCGGATTACAGCTTGTCGCTCCGACTTGTTCGGCTAACATTGAGACCATCAACGTATTGTGTCCCATCCGCGCTGAAGCAAGTGCAGCTTCGATTCCGGCGTGTCCTCCGCCGACGACGATAACGTCATAATTCATTATTACTTCTTTTTACGTAAATTATTAATGCAATTATAGCTTCCATTGTTGAAACCTATAAATATCGAAAGCAAAAATAGCTTACAATTAAGCAAAACTTTGATGACGAGTGATTGCCATGAATGATGAAAAACCAAAAACGTTAGAAGAGCTTCTCAAAAATTATGACCCTTCTCCAATCGAATACGATCCGAATATTGACGGCGATGAAGAACATCTTATCCGTGATCAGCTTCTCGAACAAAAAGAGCAGCTTAAAGATGTTATTACCAAACTTAAAGAAAAACAGCGCCTTGATCGGAAAGTGCGTCGCTAAAGCACCCTAAGATATAATCCGCCAAAAAGAGACTAAACAACCATGATCCAAACTGCATTTGACGCTTTTAATCGGGGAGATTACCCCACTGCTCTCACCCATTTCACAGCCCTTGCGGAGATAAACAATCCGACCGCACTCTCTTCACTTGGGTATATGGTCCAAAAAGGGCTCGGTGTAACCCAAAATCTCGAACGTGCATTTGAGCTTTATACCCAAGCGGCGGAACTGAATGAGCCGACCGCTATTTTCAATCTCGCACTTATGTATGCAGACGGTGTGGTCGTAGCACATGATCAATATAAATCGCATGAGCTCCTGATTCAAGCCGCCGTCCTCGAATTTCCTCAGGCACAATTTGAGGCCGGACTGAGTTTGGAACGGGGTCTTGGATGTATCCAAAACTTTTCAGAAGCGGCATTCTGGTATGAAGAAGCGGCAAAACGGGGTAATGCGAATGCCTTTAATAATTTAGGCGTTCTCTATAAAGAGGGGCACGGTGTTCCCCAAGATTATCCGCGAGCCTTTATCTGTTTTTCGCGCGCCGCCAATATGAATCTGGCTGAAGGGCAATATAATCTCGGATTGATGTTTGATCAAGGGTTTGGGTGTGATGCTGATCATGATACGGCATTGGAGTGGTGTCGCAAAGCGGCCTACAACGGTCATGAAAAAGCAAAAAGTATTATCCGTTCGTTGCAAGAAGAGGGTAAAATTGTATTTTAACAAAGGACCACTATGTTTACAGGACTGATTCGGGAGATGGCAAGTGTCAAAAGCTTTGGGGGAAATCGCCTCTCCCTCAAAGCGGCGCACAAACCTAAACTGGGTGATTCTATCGCCATCAACGGTACCTGTCTCTCGGTCGTGAGTTTAGAGAGTGACGGGTTTTCGGTCGAACTCTCCCCCGAAACGCTAAAGCATATTGCTACCGAAAAACTCTCGGGATCGGTACATATCGAACCGGCCATGATGATGGGGGATCGGTTTGAGGGGCACATTGTCCAAGGACACATCGACACGATCGGCATTATTGCCTCCATCACGGACAACGGCAACAGCTATGATGTGATCGTCGATGTCAATGCGGAATTTATCCCTCTCATCCCTCCGAAAGGCTCTATCACTATTGATGGAATCAGTCTGACGGTCAATGAGGTTTTAAACAACGCTTTCCGTCTTACCATCATCCCCATCACCATGCGAGAAACGCTCTTCGGCACTTATAAAAAAGGGACACGGGTCAATATCGAAACGGACGTGTTCGCCCGCTACATGCGTCATATCCTCACCTCATCGGGTAAAAAAGATCTCAGCTGGAATGACATCGACCATATCAGTGCTCTATATTGAAAGAAACCCCTTTCCAGTTTTTCAGATTTTTACTTTGTACCACGCTACCGTTATTATGGACAAGGTAATAATGAATATCCGGCATCGATTGCAATAGAACAATCCCCTCTTTTTCACCCATCACCGCTACTGCGGTACTCAATGCATCCAAAGCCGTATTATCTCCCTCTGCCATTAACGTCACAGATGCAAACCTCTGTTCCGATTTTCCCGTTTTAGGATCAAGCAGATGGTTGTGCTCTTTATTACGGATATACCGTTCATAGTTACCGCTGGTACTAATCGCAAACCGTGAGAGTGATGATGTTACCGTAGCAATAAAAGCATTCGGATGAAACGGATCGGTGATTTTGACTTCACATTCCCCCAAGCATCCGATATCCCCGCTGGCCGCAATCACTGCTTTCGTAACACCGTATTGCTGCAAAAGTTCAATTGACTTATCGACGGCGAACCCTTTGCCTATCCCCCCTAAATCAATAATCGTTCCCGGAGTCACATAAACACGATCGTGATCAATTTTCAGGTGATCTTCCCCCACAAAAGTAAGTGCACGAGTAATCTCAGCCGATGTCGGAAGCTTCTCCTCTCCTCCGAAATGATACGCACCGTGACTCAAAGAACCGATTGTCACGTCAAAGGCACCGTGCGTCAGTCGATTCATTTCAACAGAACGCTCCAATACCTCACGGGTAACGGCAGATACATTTATATCCCCGTTACGATTTAACCGTGAAATTTCCGAATCCCTCTTATAAGTCGAAAGGCGTTGATCCAAATCACTAAACAGATCAAATACCTTATCACTAAGATTCTCATCGTCCATACGGATATTGATCAATGTCCCCATATGCACCTGCGTCCGCTCATGTGCACCAAGCAGCGTTGCCAGCATTATAAAAATAAAAAATGTTTTCATACCCAAAGTTTACCATGTCAAAAACTCTTTTAAGTAAATGATAGTTATTTTCAATATTAACTTTACATTCAGTTTATTGTTCTATACTTTCGTTATTAATAATCATAATCAATAAGGAAGAGAAATGAAATCCCTAGTTTTAAGCGCCGTTACGGCAATGGCGATAGCTACTACCCTGAGTGCTGATGAGTTGAGTGATCTCAAAATACAGCTTAAAGCCCTTAGCGAACGGCTTGCAACGTTAGAAGCGAATACTAAAACACAAACCGAGCAAACGCAAACGCTGACCGATGAACTAATCAATGTCCAAAATGCGACCTCTTTTTCGACAATAGACACGACGAAAACAGAAGCCGGATTAGGAATTGCCGCATCCAAAGTGTACTATTCCAAAAACCCTCTCTCCATAGGCGGATACGGCGAGCTTTTCTATTCCAGCCAACTTGATAAAAGCGATACACAGGTTGATGCCAACGGAATACGCGGCGGCAACACCTCTGAAGCGTATCGTTTTGTCCCCTACATCGGATACAAATTCAGCGACACTATTATCCTCAATTCTGAAATCGAGTTTGAACACGGCGGCGCAGAGATTTCCCTTGAACAGCTTTATATCGATTTTCTCTTAGATCCGAAGTTGAATATCCGTTTGGGTCAACAAGTCGTTCCTATGGGGCTTATCAATCTTAATCACGAACCGGTCATGTACAACACCGTCAGACGACCGGATGTGGAAACCTATCTCATCCCATCGACCTGGCATGAAAACGGCCTTAGCGCATATGGCTCAGTGGATAATTTCCAATACGCTGCCGGTGCCGTTATAGGACTGGATATGGGATTGGCAACCCATGACGGTACCGTATCCGCCAGAGGTGTCAACTGGATCCGAGACGGCCGACGCGGCGGCAGTGAAACCAACAGTGCAACTTCCAATATTGGAGGGGTAGCGCGCTTGGATTATATAGGGATTAACGGATTGCTCGTGGGAGCAAGCGTCTATACCGGCAAAGCCGGACCTGAGAATAAAGCAGGGGCACAAGAGGGATCGATCTTCATGGCAGATGTTCATGCACAGTACCAAAAGGAAGGGTTCAAGATTAAAGGGCTTTATACCCAGACACAATTGACACATGCCGATTCCTATCAGGGCAACGCCATCGCCGGTTTTGATTTCAGTGCGATCCCCGTCCCCGAAAAAGCGCGCGGCGGTTATGTGAACTTAGAGTATAATATCTTACCATTTTTCGCACAAACGGCGAATCGCCTTCCACTCTTTTTTCAATACGAAAACTACAATCTTGCTTCTCGCATGAATGATGGAACATCGTTTGGAACGACGGAAAGCTTCACCTACGGTTTCAACTATTTCCCGCATGAGCAAGTCGTCTTGAAAGGGGAATATAAATTGCGCAACAATCGCAACAGTGTTGATACCTATGCGGCTGAAGGAATCTATTCGTTTGGATTAGGATTTATCTTTTAATGAAAACACTATTGCTTTTATTTCTCTCTTTTACCCTTAGTTTCGCCCAGGTGTTGGGCGATCCGGTCGCTTTGACGCAACATGCATTTAATGCCAAATCGGTTGAATCGCAAAATATCATTCTGAGCGAAGAACAAACACAGCAGCTTTCCAAAATCTCGATGCAAAAAATAGAGACCAAACTTTATCGGCTCTATATCGCCAAAAATGATGCCAAAACCGTAGGGTATGGGGTATTGCTCAATAAAAAAGTGCGTACCAAAACTGCGATTGCCCTTTACCTCATCGGCACCGATACTAAAATCAAATCAATCGAGATCGTTGCCTTTAATGAACCGATGGAATACCTTCCTACCAAAACGTGGCTGGACGGATTTGATAACAAAAATGCTGCCAATACCCTCCGTCTTAATCAGGATATCCCAACCGTCAGCGGTGCTACCCTCTCCGCCCGTGCTATCACCGACGGCGCACGCATTGCACTCTCTCTCATCGACATCGCAAAGCCCTAATCCATGAAATTTATCGCCTCTAAAAAACTTTCCGATAACACCACATTAAGAGCCGTAATTTTGTGGATGCTCATGGCCCTCATCCTCGCAATGGGGCTAAACATTGCCGCCAAATCGATCGATTACGGAACTACCCCGACCCAATGGGAAAATACCATATTGGGCAACGAAGCCGAATTTATCGACCCTATCAGTTTTAATGATCTACTGCTGAGCGTACATACCGATTTATTTGGACTACTATTGGTCTTCATCCTCATTGCATCTCTTAGCGCTCGCACCTCCCGCCCTGTTATCGTCAAAATGGGTTTCTTGAGTATAACACTGCTAACTCTTATCCTCTACCCTATTGCTCTTCTAACGACACCCTGGTTTGGATCGATTAGTGTTGTTATTGCTGCATCCGCATTTCTCCTATTTCATACCTTGATGATTGCAAGCGGAGCCGATCTGCTGATTGCTCTTGTGCGGAACAAACTTTAATGCATCATCGATTATTGCGTCTTTTGGCACTTGTGTTTGTTGCTTTAGTCTTGCTGCAAGCGTTTATGGGGGGTATTCTCTTCTACAAAACCATAGGCTTTGGTGCCGATCAGATATTTACCTATTATCATGACAAATCCTTTCACGGTCTCCTCGAAGTTATTCTTCCCCATACCCTCTTTATCGGTATTGCCCTTATGGCAACGCTCCATTTTTTAGCGTTTATCGAAACCCTCACCGAAAGGGTGAAAAAAATGGCTACCCATTTGCTTTTTACCCTGTTTATCCTCGATCAAGCCAGTCCGATACTCATCCTTTTAGGAATGCACCCATTTGCTTACGTTAAAATGGGCGCTTTTATCGGATTTGAGTTAGGATTAGGATGGATTTGGATAGTGATTTTCCGACATACGCTTAAGGAGCTAAAGTGATTGAATGGATAATGATGGGCGCTTTTATCGTCGCATTAGGGTTATCGGTGTGGAAGCTCTACTACTTCTTTCCAACCAAACCTTTAGCGGATGACGATACCACACCCGAATCGATAGCACAATTAGAACATATAATGATCTCCGTTGCCCTATCGCATCCAAATATTGATGAAGAGTCCCTTTTTCATAAAATGACGGAGCACCCTGAGTTCGATCCGAAACACTATTGGCGTTTTAATCAAAATCGGCTTCGCCATCTGATCGAACACTACCGTACTAAGGAACCAAATTTTCATCTTTAAGAGATTGGATATTCGGGTTACAGATAATCTTATGCTCCATATCCACTCTCTCAAAATCTTCTAACTCGCGTCGTGATGCGATCGTCGCATTGCGATACCCATCGCCCGTGTTCAGATAGACGTTAAACCCGTTTTCATAGAGAGCAAGACGCGTAGCGAGCGCCGTCGAATAGGTCGTCACAATCCCATCCTCCCCCATCAGTCGTGCGACATCGGCAAAATATTCCCGCGTCCAGAGGGCAGGATTGACCGAGGGGCTAAACGCATCCTGATAGCAGATGTCCCACTCCCCCTCCAGTTCCTGCATCGCGACGCGCGCATCCATAATATCGACAGTGATCACGGTTCGCTCATCCTCATAGCCACCGAGGGTTGCAATGTCGATGATGATATTTCGATACGGTTCAAAGATGTCGGGATAAGGAAAATTAACGAGTGAAGCGACCAGATCACCGTCAAGTTCAGGGGAGTAGATTTCAAGAGTCGTATCGGGGTAATAGGTATCACGCCAATAGAGGCTCAGGAGGGTATTAAACCCCAATCCGAAACAGATGTCGATGAGGCGGAGATGATCTTTCTCTCTATGCAGTCCGAAAGCAGGCTCGATGTGTTTTTTGAGCGATTCGTTGAGAGCGCCGTCTTTGGTTGAGTGGTAGTGCTCGTCGTATTCACTGCTATAGGCGGTAAAACTACCGTCTTCACTTTGTACCCAGTTCACAATTCAACCAAACAGTTGGGCATGAGAACCCATCCGAATCAATTTAAGAACGTTATTCTCATACCGATAAATAATCAATACATCTCCACTAATATGAAACTCTCTAAAACCTTTCCACTCCCCCTCTAGCTCATGATCGTGTGCTTCGGGTGGCAATGGCTGATTTTGGATTAGTGTTGCGAGATACACAATAAATTTTGTAAAATGTTTTTCACTCAGCTTGAGTGAAGCGAGATCTTTGTGAAATTGTTTATGTCGTTCAACACTTAGCATGTTTTGCATTCTCAAACTCTGCTTTCAACTCATCCAAAGTGACCGCTTCCATGTTGATCCCCGCTTTAGCTTCATTCATCGCTATTTGAGTGGTTTCATTAGGAATTTTTAACTCGAAAGGTATCCCTTTTTCGATCTTTACTTTGGCTAAAAACATATTGATTGCTTGAGAAGTGGTGATACCAAGCTCTTTAAAAATCGCTTCCGCTGCATTTTTTAAATCCGCATCGCATCGCGCTCGAATCGTCGCATCCAATGACATAGTACACCTCCTTATAAACTTTAGACAAATTGTAGCACAATATTGCTACAATTCATGGGTCAGCATTCTATAAATCAATAATAACCATACTCTTTTACTTTCTTAAATTCTTTTTCGTCTATCCAGCCTTTTTCAACAACAATTTTTTCTACATCATAAGCTCTACTTCTGACAATACTTTGAAATATCATGTCGTGAGGACACTTTAATGTGTTATCCGTATCATTCTCAACAAAAAATTTAAATATTTCAGCATGATTATTCGAAGCCGTACGACTAAGTACATCACATTGATCTATTTGAATATTCTTTGAAACCAGTAACTTAACAGCTTCTAAATTGTTGCTTTCAATAGCTACTGTGAGTGGTGTCCCTCTAGTTGTATAATTTGCTCCTCTTTTATCTAAGTCAATATTGCCTTCTTGTTCAAGCATTGATGTAGATAAAAAATTTGTAAGATACTGAGTTGCGTTATAATCTTTATATTTAATTGATTCTATCAATCCATCTAGTATTTCCGGTTTGGAATATTGACCCAATTCCATAGATTTTTTTAACAAATTCATATCAAAGCTTTTTGATGCAGTTCTCAAATTAACTGGTTTATTTTTAGGTAGATAATGCTTAAGATACTCCGCAATATCATACGATTCATTGCTTAATGCCATATCTAATGGAGTATACGAGAGACTATGTTCTATACTTCCCATTTCATTAGGATTATGCTTTTTTTCTTCCACTAAATATTTTACAATATCGAGTGAACCGTTAGATACAGCCAATAATAAAGCCGTTTCATCTTTTTTAACCAATTCAAAAATTGGCAAAACCATTTTCACATCTTCAAGACTACCATTTCGTATTGTTTCTATTGAATAATCTTTAAAAAAAAGATAACTAAAAGAGATTACAGAGACAATGAATCCTCCTATCAAAAATATGATAAGTCTACGCCGAATCAATTGTATCTTCTTTACTCGTTCTGGTTTATCTTTATGATATTTCTCGGAAGCATTAATTATAAAAAAAGATACTCCAGAAGTTATTGATACAAAGAAGACAGTTATAAGAAAAGATATTAAAGGTACTGCCCATAAATTATTAGCTCTAGTTTTGAATATTACATCCCCCTTTAACCCTCCGTGATAACCTTTTGCTCGAAATTCAGGCGTAATGAAAAAAACGAGAGGCTGAAACCCTTTAGAAACTTCGCTACCATGCGGGTTTGAAAAGGATTATCTAAAATGAGTTTTAAAAAAGCGGTAAAAAATGTCCAGAGT
>Ga0209515_10002269_pt1 | contig 30020 bp, 29 predicted proteins | sample Subgroupgradi54m_FD_187454 | JGI IMG/M metagenome (GOLD analysis project Ga0209515, IMG submission 187454) | Subsurface groundwater microbial communities from S. Glens Falls, New York, USA - GMW60B uncontaminated upgradient, 5.4 m (SPAdes)... ... | reverse complement strand
TCACCGCGCCGAGCGGAGAGGATTTGTCGGGGGGAAATCAGTGGGACGCGCTTCGCGCGGCCACGGAAAAAATTGGCGTTGTTGAAAAAAGTCTGATTGTGGTGCGAGCGGCGGGAATCGAACCCGCGCGCCTTGCTTGCCCCGTTAGAAATCTAATGTATGCGGGATACGAGAATCGAACTCGTACCTGCTGCTTGGGAAGCAGCCATTCTACCACTAAACTAATCCCGCATATTTCTAACGGGGCTTGGGAAGCAAGAGTTGTTTTGCCTTATCGGCAAAACCCGGGGCATTCTTAACGCTTCCGTCCCGCAAGCGGGACTCGCTAAGTGCCCGTAAAAAGCAAAGACATTTGCTTTTTACCCACTAAACTACGCTCGCATACGCACTCTCCTCTTCTTTATATAACGCAATATAATCCACAGCACAACACCAGCAATCACAGCCCAGCCGATGATATATTTAATAATTCTTATGTCTGCGATTAGCACGACCACGGAACCCAAATAATAGCTCAACGAAATAAGAATAAATGAATAAGGAATGCTTGCTATGATATCGTACGCGATGAATTTTTTGATATTCACGCGGAAGTGACCCGCCATGAGCGGCACTACGAACCGCACGCCGGCAATAGGACGAGTGACGAGCACCACTTTTTCGCCAAAATGGTCAAAGTATGTTTTCGCTTTCTCCAAAAGCTCCCGTGTTAATTCAAAATGGCCAAGGACATTTTCATACAAAAAATCACCCGCGTACCGGCCTAAAAAATAGCTCACAACATCAGTCACAACAATACTCATGCTCAATACTGCGACTGTTGTCAAAAAATCGGTAAACCCTAAATACGCGAGATATCCTGCCAGCAGAAGCGTGATCTCTTCGGGAATCGGCGCACCAAATCCCGCAATGAAAATAAGACCGAACAAGACGGCATACAGGGCAAACAAATGATCCAAAGGTAAAAAAAAGAGGATGAAATCCATAAATCAAAAATCATGAAGCAAGAATTAAGCAAAAGAAAATAGGACTTACGCATCTGGTTCCTCCCCTAGCATAGGGGAGGTTAGGAGGGGTACTCTTCGGAGCTACCTCCCCTAACCCCTCCTATCCTAGGAGGGGAATAAAAGACTAAGTGTGTATGTCCTAAAATAGATCATCTTACATTAAGTATCTCCTTAATTCTTGCTTCTTGATTCTCATACCTACGGCTTAATCAGCCGATACAGCTCATCTTCAAGCGTATAAAATTCCTGCGAACGAAGCGCGCGGGGACGAGGGAGGTTGTTTGTCACGATCCGCTCTATTCTTGCCGGTCGGGGCGTAAGCACTGCCACGCGATCGGCAAGTTCCAGCGCTTCTTCCACGATATGAGTTACCATCACGATTGTAGGCCGCGGCTGTGTGTGGGCGACTTCCTCACCCCATGCCGGATTTTCCCAAATACGGAGCAATTCTTTTCTTAATTCCTCGCTCGTAAATGAATCAAGTTCAGAGAACGGCTCATCCATAAAAATAACCTTCGGGTCGGTCGCAAGTGCGCGAGCGATTCCCACGCGCTGGCGCATGCCGCCGGAAAGTTCCCGCGGATGCTCATTGGCAAACCGCTCCAGTCCAAACCGCTTTAATTCTTTATTTACGCGCTCCTTAATGTGATGTATGGACAAATTGCGCGCCACAAGACCTACACTGATGTTTTCCGCCACCGTAAGCCACGGCAAAAGCGCAAACTGCTGGAACACGAAACTAAAATCATGCTGCCGCACTTCATCCCCAAAAATAACTTCGCCTTTAAAATCTTTTTCAAGCCCGCTTATAATCCGCAAAAGCGTGGACTTCCCCGATCCTGACGGTCCCACAAACACAAAAATCTCTCCGGGAAAAATCTCCAGGCTAATATCGGCAAGCGCCACAACGCTTTTGTCGCCTTCTTCGACAAAATGTTTTGAGATATTTTTAAGCGTGATGAGCGGCTTCATAAATTAAAATAGCTTGTAGCTTGTAGCTTGTAGCTTGTAGGAACAATTTTTTTATTCTTTCCTACAAGCTACAAGCTAATTCCTACAACCTACCCCTTTATTCCTCCATTTTCCCATGGCTCCATTCCAGTAACGGAGTCCAGACCAATTTATTAATGCTAAAAATCAATATCAAAAATCCAAGAATGCCGAATACGGTGATGCGCGGATTGCGAGAGAAAAGATTGAAAAAACTCCCTAACCCCCTATGCGAGCCAACGATAATTTCGGTTGCAACCAGCGCTCCCCACCCGTCCCCTAAACCAATTAAAGATCCTGTCACCATCCCCGGAATCGTCACCGGCAAAAGAAATAATTTAAAATAAGAAAAACCTGAAAGCTGCGAAATCTCGACCGCCTCCCGCCAATCGCGCCTGATAAGATGCAGTGAGCTGATGATAGAAAAAAAGATCGGCCAGATTATTGTAAGCACAAGAAAAAAAATCACTGTCGTATTGGAGGGTCCGAGGAAATAACTTGCAAGCGGCAATGCCGCAAATGTCGGAAAGCTTTGGAGCACGTCAAAAAAGGGCAACGCCACCACCGCGCGCCTGCCCTGATAAAAAAGAACTGCACAAATCCAGGCAAGCGCCAGCGCGATCACATACGCGACACACATGCGTACAACGGAAATGCCGATATCCATAAAAAGCTTTGTAGAAGAGATCGCAGCAACTTCCGCAAAGAAAAGAAAAAACGCAAACGGCAGCACCAAAAATAAAACCGTGACAAGCCGGTGAAGCCGCGAGCGGTAAATATACGCATGGGCATGGATATGAGCGTGAGTCTTACGCATGAAATTAGGGTTTAGCGTGTATACGGTTTAGGATCTAAGAATACCTTAAAATTACGAAACTTATTTTTTCATGTCATTGCGAGCGAAGCGAAACAATCTTGACATCGGAAGTAAAGATTGCTTCGTCGGAAGCCTCCTCGCAATGACATTATTTAAGGAGTTTCATAATTCAAAGGAGAAAGGAGAACAGTATATAGCAAGTCCTTATCTTTCTTTACTTTACCCTAAACGCTATACATGGCTGCCAAATTATCGAAACTTTGGCGTAACCCAGAAACCAAGGCGCCATTTGCCTCCGAGCATAAGCCGGGTCTGGGCTTCAAGCGCGGGAAATGCGCCAAAGATAACAAGCGTAATGGGACTCAAAAGCCACTGAATCATATACAGCACATAGTGGCGCCGTTTAAACCATGTTGGTTTTGGGGGTAATAATATTATACTCAAAATAGCCGAAGAAACAATTCCGAGCATTGCCAATGTCATGATCGTGCGCGTAATGCGCGGAAGATTGAATGATAAAACAGATACGCGAAAAACACCTCCGCCCAGCATAATCGGCAGCCACCCAAGACTAAAAATAATAATGGCATTCGTTGCCCATGAATGAAACCCCTCGGTAATATGAAATGCCCAATAGAATTTTTTGCTCAATGTGATCTTGGAATCTTTCATAAAGCCGCACAACAGATAAGGAATATTTTCACACCCCCATCCCCATCTGCGCTGTTGTTTATAGATATTGCGCATAGTGCGCCAAAATGCAGGCGTGACATTCGCATCCATTGCGACCGGATAAAAAATCGGCTCTACCCGCCAATCACCGTGATAATGCAAAAAACACTGCCAAAAAATGCGGGAGTCTTCGGAAACCACATTCGTGTTCCACCATCCGATTTCCACCAGCGCTTTAAGCGGCATGGTGTGGGAAGAAAACGTTGTCAAACGCTCCGGCCGCGACTGCTGTATCAGATGCCAAAATGACGCAGAAAACGCAATAACCCGCGCGAGTGCGGGAGCAGCAAAAATGTTATTTACAAAAAGCGGAACCGGCTGAAAACTTGAACGCTGCGGATTTGCACATGTCATAAATGTATGCGTGACCACGCCGAAATACTCCGGATATACTTGAGTATCGGAATCAAGAGAAGATACGAGTACGCGCTCGTAGGAAATGCCAAGATCATCAATGATTTTCTTTGCCTCTTTCGCGGCCCATGTCTCGTTCGACCCTTTGCCCGGAATCTCATTCGGGATATCACCCGGATGCTCGGTTACCAACAAACGAAAAAATATCGAACCGAAATCTTGGACAATGCGTTCAGCGGTCTTCTGCGCTTGCCCAACACGCGCTTCCGTACCCAAGACCACGATTATTTTATCCAATGGGTAGTTTATCCTGGCAAGCGAGCGAAAACTTTCCGCCACCACCTCAAGGGGCTCGTCATACATCGGTATAATCACGAGATGATACACCTCGCGCCATCCAAACGGCACATGAATATCATCTTGCGCAAGCCGATCCAATTCATTAAGCCAATTTTTTTTCATACGGCTCCGCATTTCTTGAAATGACGCGCGCAAATGCAGTGAAAAATACAATGTTTTCAAAAACCAGTATGAATCAAAGAGTATAATAAAAATGGCCATCCATTCGGGAGTAAGCCATGAAAAAAACACAATACCCAATAATGTCGCCCACGTCAGAACACCGGGCATTATCTCAAAAAATCTGTTCACGGATTGATTGTCTTTATGACCTACTCGTCGAGCACTTCTTCATGTTCCCCTCCTATCCTAGGAGGTGTTGGGGGAGGTACCCCTCCCAACCTCCCGCTGATATCCGCAAGAGCGGAGAATAACCGCCTCTACGAGGGGAGGAAAGAAACCAAACGCGTAAGTCCTCGCCTTATCCAATAATTTCTTATCCATTAATCATCTTCTGCAAAAGCTCCTGCACGACCTTCGGGTTTGCCTTTCCGCGCGACTCTTTCATAACCTGTCCCACCAGAAATTGCAAGGTTGCTGTTTTGCCTGCCCGTACGCTGTCTGCTTCTTTCGGATTATTTAATATTACGCGGCCTGCCATATCCTCCAATTCCGACATATCGGAAATCTGCCACAATCCTTTATGCTCGATAATATCGGACGGATCATCGCCTGACGCAAACATTTCTTCCAATACTTCTTTTGCCGCCAAGTTTGAAATTTTATTTTCCGCCACATAGAGCACGAGCTCTGCAAAATTTTCTGCACTGATCCGAACATCTTTTATTTCTGCCGACTTCTCACGCAGCAGACGCAAAAAATCTTGCGTCAAAAACGCAGCTGCGGTTTTTGACAGATTGCGTATTGCGGGCTCTTGGGCTTCTTTATCATGCTGGGCAAGTTCGCTTGCCACTTCTTCAAAATAACCTGCGAGCGCCTTGTCCCGCACCAGCACTTCAATCGTTGCCGATTCAAGTCCGTACTCCCGCGCAAATCGCTCCCGCTTTTGCGCGGGCAATTCCGGAAGCTCGGCTTTTATTTTTTCTACCAGATCGCGCGAGAGCGACAGCGGAGGCAAATCAGGCTCCGGAAAATAACGATAATCATGGGCTGATTCTTTTTTGCGCTGGGAAAATGACTCGCCTTTATGCTCATTCCATCCGCGCGTTTCCTGCACCACCGGCTCCCCCGCCTCAAGTAATGCAATCTGACGCTTAGTTTCAAAATTAACCGCATCGGATGCGAACTTAAACGAATTGATATTTTTAACTTCCACTTTTGTGCCAAATGCTTCCCGTCCCGCCGGCCGCACGGAAATATTTACTTCCACGCGCATCTGCCCTTTTTCCATATCCGCATCAGACGCGCCCACGTAGCGCACGATGCGCTGCAATTCTTCACCAAACCGAATCACCTCATCACCCGTACGAAAATCCGGTTCCGTCACAAGCTCCATCAGCGGCACACCCGCACGGTTAAAGTCAACAAACGATGATGTTGTTTTAGGATCGTGCGACAGGCGTCCTGTATCTTCCTCCAAATGCACGCGCGTAATTTGAATCTGGCGCGTGCCAATATCAAGCTCTCCCCCGCTTACAAGCGGATGCTGATATTGCGAAATCTGATATCCTTTGGGCAAGTCGGGATAAAAATAATTTTTCCTGTCAAACTGGGAAAATTCAGGAATCGCGCCGTTGAGCGCAAGCCCCACGGCAATTACTTTTTTTACCGCCTCTTCATTAATAACCGGCAATGTTCCCGGATGCCCCATACATACCGGACAGATATTGACATTCGGATGCAATTCAAGCGGATCATTGAGCGACTGGCAGAACATTTTTGTTTTTGTTTTGAGCTCGGCATGTATCTCCAAGCCGATCACGGACTCATATTCCATATCAATAACCTAGCATAAAATCCTCGATAAAAAAAGTACTATATATAGCTGCGCATTACCAGTGCCCCTTGACAGGATATCGCCCTTCTGCTACGTATATAGTTCCTTGAGAGCAATCTCACGCGCAAATTCCGTATAACTGCGGCGTATGCGCGGCATTGTGCAGGCGATCTCTGTTCCCTTTTTGGAAAGGTACGACAATGCAAGGTGTTTTGAATCGGATGGCAGTTGCAGTCGCGGTACTTTTCATCGGTATCTCCTTTTTGGGAGGGCTTGCGCTGGCCGATGAAAAAGTCTTCTTCACCGCATCCAACGGTGCCGGTGGAAACGAGGTCATCGCAATCCACATGGATCGCCACGGCGGAATGAGCGTAGCCGCAACCGCCAGCACCGCCGGAATGGGCGGCACACCAGACCTTGGCAACCAAGGCGGCGTACTGGCGACCCATAACGGGGTCATCGTGGTCAACGCAGGAAGCAACACGATTGCTTCCCTACGCTACCACCATGGCGATCTTGATTTGGAAAGTGTGGTAAGTTCGGGCGGCGTACGTCCGATCTCCCTCACCAGCCATAACAACGAGGTCTGCGTGCTGAATGAGGGTAGCGCCACGGTGTCCGCCAACGTATCCTGTTTCAAACTCAACGATCATGGGGAACTCAAATCAATCCCCGGCGCAATGCAGTCACTCGGTCTGGGCAAAGGTGTCGCAGAAGTTTCCTTTTGCAATGACGGTCACGCACTGGCCATAACCGCAAAGGCGACCAATGAGATCCTTACTATGCGGGTACATAACAAGATGCCCGGCGGTGTTATGTCATTTGATACAACAGTTGGCGCAGGCCGTGTTCCGTTTGGGTTTCGCTGTGCAGACGATGTACTCATCACGACCTTTGCGACAAGTACGCTCCCTGGCGGACCCGGCGGTGCGGGATCTTACATGATTGCGCATGACGGAAGCGTCGTTGCCCTCACGCCATTTGAGTCCGACACCCGCATGGCGGCATGTTGGCTCGCGCTCAACAGGAACGAAACAGTGGCGTATGCCATAAATACGCCAACGCACGATATCTCCAGCTATCATGTTGAGCATGATGGGGAAATCTCGTTACTCGACCCGATTGCGGCAACAGTTGGAGTCGCCGTTACCGAGGCGGTCACGGTAGGCGACGGAAAATTTTTTGTCGTCTTAAGTCCGACCACAGGAGAAGTCTTCTCCTACACGATCCACCATGACGGGTCGCTAACTGCGGCAGATATACTGCTTTTGATGCCCGGGATTAACGGCCTCGACGGCAAGTAATCATCTCCCAGCTTCAGAGAAGTCATACCCCCCGAAAGCAACACGCTTTCGGGGGTTTTATAATCCCGTCGGCTGGTCATCCATGTTGTTTGCGGTTGATCTTTATCCTTTTTTATGATATCATCTTCATATATACATTGGTCCCATCGTCTAACGGTTAGGACATCACGCTTTCAATGTGAGAACCCGGGTCCGACTCCCGGTGGGACCGTCAAATTATCAAGCTTCAACTATGAAAATAGGAATAATCGGAAGTATGCAGCATACGGAGAAAATGATCGAGGCTCGTGATGAGCTTATGAATCGCGGGCATGAGGCATTTGTGACAAATTTAGCATCTCCATTTATCGGTAAAAGTGATGAAGAAAAAGAATTGATCAAGATTGATCAAAAAATAATCATGATGCTATTCGAGAATTCTGGCGACTTATGCAGGGATCTCATGCTGTTCTGGTTATGAATCTTGATAAGCATGGGGTAAGAAATTATATAGGCGGAAACACTCTTATGGAAATAGGTTTCGCGCATGTGCTTAACCAAAAAATATTTTTGTATAACCCAATTCCTGAAATACCTTATTACAAATCAGAAATTGAAGCAGTGAGACCGATAGTTATAAATGGGGATTATTCTTTAATTAGCTGACATTATAAAAAATGCCTGCAGGGTCACGGACCCTGCAGGCATTTTTGTTTATTTTACCTCACTCTATTCCCAAAAAGATCATCCGCGCGATTGCGATACATAATCGCGGCATTCACATTCAAGTCATCATTCTCGTCCCGCAGATTATTTTCCGCATCACTGGAAAGATCCGGAAATTCATCGGCGAGAGAAACTATGAGATCAAGCGAATCCGAACCCAATCCTCCGGCAACTCCCAGTCCAATCGGCAGTTGGTTTGCCATCAACGCACGCAAATAAGGTCTAAGCATTTCGGCATCAAGCGGCTTGCCCTTTCCTCCGCTTGCGTCAAGAAGTACATGGTCAATCAGAGAAAAATATTCGGACTCGATCTTATCTGCGAGTCTTTCCGAAGAATTGCCCACCATTTCAAACGCGCGCGCCCCCACCTGCAGAACAATGACCATAAGATTTTCTCTTTGAACGCGAAGCAGGTCTTCAGGATCCGGCCATGCCATATTGAGCTGAAATCCATGACAATGGGCTCCCCCAATCTCTCGTGCATACATCAACTGATCATAAAGCAATTTTGGTTCTTTGGTATTAAAGTGAATCAAATTCAGCGCATGGACGTGTTGCTGGAAAATAGCACTGATCTGATCGCGTTTCGGATAACGGCGGGGTCTGCTATTTGAAATCCCTTTTATGGTCTCGGAACTCGCAAGCACTCCTATCATAAGCATCCGTTCCGAATCTTCAGGCACTGTATCAAGAACCGCTAATACTTCCGCGTTATTCATGAAGCCGGTTATACCAGTGTAGGCGACCATGCTGATCCTCCTTATATCATCATTAATCTTCGGCTTCCAAGATATCTTAACGTATCATCTGAACCTTAGCATGGAACTCTTATGATAAGTTCGGGAGGATTTTTCAGAAGAAAATCTCGAGCCGCTTTAAGAATAGACGCACGCAGATTCACTGCCCCTTCCGTGCCTGTGTAGGCGTCAACTTCTACATGCTTATTGCTGCATAGGAGCGCCAAAACCATTTGCGCACTCGTTACTACCGGCACGCCAGTTCGTACAATAAATATACAACCTGGCAGTAAATGCCGCTCCTCTGAATTCATCTTTTTTGTCGTTTGCCCGCTTTCCCCAAGGACTAAAATTACATCAGCGCACCACTGATACGTAACAGCCTGCGCTTTCTTAAATGCGTCAAAAAATGCTTTCTCCTCAAGACTTTGGGGCATTACTTTATCGTAATCAACAAAAAATCGTGAAGTCACTCTGACCTCCTTTCCAAAAATTCTTGCTTGAGAATCCCCATGACCTCAAGATCTTCATGTATGCCGTTCTTTTCCAAATGCTGACGCAAACGGCCTTCCCATGTCATGCCAATTTTTTTCAATACGCGGCCTGAAGCAGGATTTCGTGCCAGAAATCGTGCGTACACGCGATGCAAATGTAACTCTTCAAAGCCATACTCAAGAGTGGCGCGTGCCGCTTCGGTTGCGTATCCTTTGCCCCAATACATTTTGCCAAGCCAGTAGGCAATCTCGGCCTGATTATGTTCGGGATCTATATCAAGACCAACCGATCCGATGACGATGCCCAAAGGAGACTCGGTAATCGCAAGGTTGACCCACTTACCTTGCTCAAAAAATTCATGCTGGTCAATAATCCACTGCTGGCTAATTCCATTTTGACTTGGATCAAACGTAAAAAGCATATCGCTCACTTGCCTGTCACCGGCGAGCTCCTGAACATCTTTTGCGTCTGTTATAAAAAACGGACGCAAAAAAAGACGATCAGTTTGAATCATCGGATATGGTCTCATGCAATCCCCCCTGAAATATCTCATTGATAGGTTAAATCACTTGTCAAAGATGTATATCTTTATATCATATATATATTTTATTGTCAAAAAATTTTTCAGCTGCACCAAAAAAATAAATCATCTTGAGCGCAGCGAAGAATCTCATCCTTGAACAATCCGGAAAGATCTAAATCCTTCGCTGCGCTCAGCATGACAGAAAGGAATAGTCATAAAAGTCTTCATGTTAACGACTTTATCTCCATTGATATGTTCCTCATATATGCTATACATGCAAAAGAACCTTTTGTGGCATATCTTCGAGATAAAATAATAAGGAGGCATTATGCTTACTCATGAAGATATCAAAGACATACCCTATACACCCGAAGCTACCACGGTCATCGGCGATATGAACATGGCATATTGGTATATCCGAAGCGGCCGCGCATTGCGTGATTGGAACAATCGGATCATTGCTCTGCAAAAAGATTTTAACACATATGTCAGAGATCATCCCACGGCATGGAATTACATCATCTTCCAATCCTCCGAATCTCCAACAAAATGCCATGATAAAAAATCAGACGCAGTATAACTATGCTCACGCATACCCCCGTGTTTTTCCGGCACGGAGTTTTTATTTAATAGGACTTACGCGTTTAATCTTTTCCCCTCCGAGGATAGGAGGGGTTACGGGTGGTAGAGGTGAGTGCACTTAAGCAGATTTATTAATATATATGCTGCTTGTTGTTCCCCTCCTTGTATAGGAGGGGAACAACAAGTGTCGAACGCGTATGTCCTCTCATTGAAACTATCTTAAAATAATCGTATAGTAACAAAGATAAAATTCGGGCGATTAGCTCAGTGGTAGAGCGCTTCATTGACATTGAAGAGGTCAGAAGTTCGATCCTTCTATCGCCCACCAAATGACATCTCGTCAAATTTTATAATCTCAATAAAAAAACCGTGCAAGTTACACGGTTGAGGTTAGTTGAGATACGGGAGCATACTCTGGATTATTTATAGTTCTAAAAAAGAACTTAAGAGCGGCGAGCGGGTCTTTTCTTGGGGCAGAGATGTCCATGAAGGTCATATCTTTTTGCTCCATCAATCTTCCCCATGTAACAAAAAAATTCTCAAGATCAAATCGTATCCACTCGCAATCAGCATCAAATTTCATCCGCTCACTTGAGGTATGTAAACATGCAATTTTTTGTGCGCGTTTGAACGTTATCTTTTTCGGACCATGTCTTCCAATTATTGGATGGTTATAATCACCGCCCGCATCATTGAACATTTTGGTTACCGATATAAGCCTTAAAAAAACCTTTTGCGTTTTCCGAAATTTCGTTTTTAGACAGCCACTGTAAAAAATTGCTCGGAGTCGTATTCTGAACCACAAAACCAAAAATAACTCTTTCGGGAGTAATTTCAAAAGGAAATGCTACGTTCTGATCCATGTATGTTCCTCCTATTATTAAGATACTATCTAAAAAATATCATATCATTGGAGAGCTTGCAACAAATCATCAATAAAAAACTTCCTCGCAACATAAGCCACAAAAAAGAAGTTTTTTTATTATAAATAATAAATCAAATATGTCAAGTCTTCACGGTGCTCTCCGTTCGTGCTATAAAAAGATACATTTTTCTCTTCTCCCAGCATGATCAAACTTCGCCCTGTAACCCACCAATACGCCTATTGCGGCCCCGCATGCCTCCAGATGGTTCTGGAATATTTTGGCGTGCGAGAGACTCAAAAAAAACTTGGGAAAGTTGCAGGCACCACGCATACTACGGGTACTCCCCACAAAGGCATGATACAGGCATTACGTTTTCATGGATTTGAAACAAAAGAAAAACATACCAAAGCTACATTTGATGACTTGCGCATGTTTGTAAATAAAAAAAATCTGCCTGTCATTGTAAACTGGTATTCTGTTTTCAATCCGCCCGCAAGCGGGCACTATTCGGTCGTCGTCGCCATTGATGCAAAAAATATCACGCTCATGGATCCCGAAATCCGCGCAACGCGCACGCTCCCGCTTGATGAGTTCAATAAATTATGGTTTGATTTTGATGAGGATCTCGAATTCCGCAAGCCGCCTCTGCGCACTGTATTTCGGTGGATGCTTGTGGCAGTTCCCAGACAAAAAAAATTATCACATGGTCGGAAAAATAAATAATCAAATTTCCCATCCTTCTGTCATTGCGAGGAGGTTACCGACGAAGCAATCTAAAACATCTATAGGAGTAGATTACTTCGCTAACGCCCGCAATGACATAAATAGTTAAAATTCTTGATATAATCAAACGCGCGCTTAGCTCAGTGGTAGAGCGACTGTTTTACACACAGTAGGCCGGGGGTTCGATCCCCTCAGCGCGCATACCTTATTTTTTGCTCTTAAAAAAGACATGTGATATACTTATTTTATAGATATATAATTGTAAAGGTCGTACACGAAATAAAAAATTACACTCTATGATGATGAATAAAAAGCATTGGAAATGTCATATTTGGAAAGTCCTTTGGGGTCTTGGCTTTATTGCTATGATCCTTGCATGGATAACCAATTTTATGCAGTCAACGATCATTGGCATGGGAGCACTTGCATGGTTCTGGAATTCCCTCGTACTCGGCGTGCTTGCCATCTCCATCAAACTCGACTGCCACAACTGCGACGTATGCCAAGTTCCGCAACATAACTAAGAGATTATCAAATCAAAAACATCCCGCACGTTGCGGGATGTTTTTTTACTTGAAAATATGCTGAAATTATGGGATTATCATAAAAGAGATATTCATGCGTTTACAAAAAATCTGAATTCCTCCAGGAATTCACCCTCTGAGAATTGCCTGTTTGATTCCTCCCCTATCCCCTCCTATACTAGGAGGTGAAAAACACTAAAAAAATCCTAAATTTAAATGGAAGCGTGCCTGAGTGGTTGAAAGGGCTAGTCTCGAAAACTAGTATACCTTTAAAGGGTATCGGAGGTTCGAATCCTCCCGCTTCCGATGACGATGTTTTTTAGTGAAATACTATTTTATCCGCGGTGCATTGGCAGCCATAACTAAGTCACACGAATGGATATTCAAAAAAAGAAAGAATGGCGCTCAGAATTATAAACTTGGGTCTGCAATCCTTGAAATATACAAGAGATAATTTAAGGGATTTCGCTGATGATATTGATGAGCCACGTTTAAGGTCAAACTATATTTTAGTATCTTTTAGATTTGAACTTATATTAAAATCTAGAATAATCATATTATCTGATGCTTCGGATAAAGACAAACTAACGTCGAAACTTATAGGGATTGGACATGATTTTAATAAAATCTCGAATAATTTAGGAGATCAAAAATTGGAAAAAATAGGGATTAAAAAAATCCAATCAAAAACAGCTAGCTGTAATGATCCGTCGAATCCAGAAGATGAATATAAGTATTTCATTATTGAAGACTTGAGTGGTACAGAAATACGCATAGAAGATTTTACTGATATAAGATATGGCTGCATGGGCGGAGGTATGCGTACTGTATATCCAAAAGAACACAAAAAGATTCTGAAATATATATCCGCTATAGAAGAGCTATATAAAAAGATAAGAAATGCTAATACCATTTCCACTTAACCCATTCACCATTGTCATTCCCGCGAAAGCGGGAATCCAGGTTCTCTTCTAAAACAAAAAAGAGTGGCATGGATTCCCGACCAAGTCGGGAATGACAGGAGGATAAAAATTTTGTAACTTATAATACACTCTCACATGACCCTAAGCATCCTTTTCCTCATAATTTTATTTCTCTTCGGTCTCGCAACCGTAGAATTTTTTGATTCGAAGCGGAAATTCGGAGCAATTGAGCTTGCCGGCGCATCCGGGGTCATAGGAGTTACGGCTGGTTCATATATTATTCTTGCATTGAGTCTCATATCCGGTTCTCTTTTTTGGGGAATTGCGCTCTTTTCTATCGTGGGACTTATATTTTCTGCATGGCGATTTCGCGCGCTTGCTAGAGTTTTGCGACGTATATTCAAACGCACTCTTCTCGATTCCGCTTCGCTTCACTCGAAGAATAATTTATATATATATGTAAAAGCAATCCGCCCGTGGGCAATCGGACTTTGTGCGGTGCTCTTCATATATATAGCGGCTGTTTCGATTGTTCTTTTTTGGGGCGAGAGCCATACCATGAGAAGCTCGTTTATCGGATGGGGAGATATGGCGCTTCATATTTCTCTTACCGAGCATTTTTCTGTTGTGAGTCCCTTTAACCTTGCCCATCCCCTTGCGGGCGGCGCGCGCCTGACCTATCCCTTTATGATTGATTTTATATCGGGAATTTTCCGCGCGCTGGGCGCGGATCAAGTTCTGGCATTTCGCATACCTGTATATCTATTTGGCATAAGCGCACTCCTTCTTTTATTTTCAGCTGCCGCACGCATACTTAAATCAAAATTTTTTGCGGTGATAGCGCTTGTACTCATCCTCTGGGGAAGCGGATCTGGATTCCGGATACTTGCGCAAGATGCCGAGTCCGCATATCAAACCGGCGGTCTCTCTGCGGTAGTAAATATGCTCGTATCCCCTCCCCACACCTACACTCATCTCGACAATCGGACGGGCGGCAAACAATCACAAAATGAAACAAACGATAATATCGTATGGATTGTGCCCATAATCGCTTTTCTTGAGCATCAGAAAAGTTTTATATTGGGCTTGGCGCTTTTCTCGCTTATATTCCTCGGAATCTGGGTATATGCCAAAGAAACCGGATTTTGGCGGTACGGACTTCTCGCCGGATTTCTGCCGTTTGCGCACGGACACACGCTCGTTGCATTATTTCTTCTCATGGCAACGCTTCTGTTATTTTTTCTGGCGCACATAAAAAAATGGCTTGGATTTGCAGCCGCGACCGCGCTCGTTGCCGCACCGCAAGTTATGTTTCTTCTTACCGGCGGACTTGGTTCAACGATAGGCAGACCGCGGCTTTTTGCCGGGTGGATGAGTTGCGAACACACGATTTCATGGCTGCACTGCGATCTGTTGCCGGGCACGGATACCAATATACTTGCGTTCTGGTCAAAAAATTTCGGCATAGTATTTTTCTTATGGAGTATTGCAATCGCTGCAATACTCGTTGCGCTCGCTTTCTCTCAAACGCGCAATCGGATCTTGAGCTGGCAATACGCTCCGTTTCTTCTTGCATCATGCGTACTGCTTGCCGTACCCAATCTCGTGGTATTCCAGCCCTGGGCGTATGACAATAACAAAATTATTTTTTACTGGTGGATTATTGCCATACTTTTTGGGGTTGTGCCCGTGCTCCAATTTTTGCGCAGACGATCAGTGTGGGGCATGCCGCTTGCGGCAATATTAATTTTTTTCGCAATTATTGCCGGGGGAGTTGATTCCATATCGCAAATTCTTGCATCATCGCCCACACATTCACCGGGATATGTAGATGGAATTGAAGAGAATAAAATAATTGCCAAATGGATCCGCGAAAACACTCAAGCAAATGCTCTCTTTCTTGCAGCCCCCGCGATCGATCCTGTCCCCGTCTTTCTCGCGGGCCGACCAGTATATATGGGATACGAAGGCTGGCTATGGACACACGGCATCTCTGCCCCACCTCTGCGCGTCGCCATACAAAAAATATTAACCGGGGATATGAACACCGCGTGCGGTGCGGGAATCCAATTCATCATGCTCGACCCCCCCATGAAGCAGGCATTTCCATTTCTCAATGAACCCGCAATCTTTCAAAAAACCGAACTGGCAGTTTCAACTCAAGGATCAATGCAGATTCGGGTACTACGCGTGCGGTGTTCTGAATCGAGATGATAAAAATCAAATTTGTCATTGAAATGGCGGACATCGTTCTTGCGCAAGAACATAAAAAAGTTATAATAAATTTTCAAAAGCAGTTCTATAAAAATTGAACAAAGGAGCATAGAAAATGCGGTTCTCATGCGGTGGCGCAATGCGTTTAGGCTTGGTATCCACCCTTAGGGAGGCGATTATTCAGAGACGTACGGTAATCCGCTTCCATCGGGATCAGAGACTTGATGATCGCTGCTGGCTGGATGATTATCCTGTCTGGGCAATGTGTGATGATTCTCCTATCTTGCCATTTCTCATGCCACCATTTGAAGAAGTAATGCAAAAATGCAATGAATTCTCTCAATGTCGCCGCGCTCAAGATCAAGATCCGACTCCCGCCCAAACTATTCTTGAACGTAGCCAATGGGATCAAGATCTTAAAATCATGACAAGTCGTCAGCTCATAGATGAGCTCACGCGTATTCAAGAAGCTATTCGCCGACATCGAGATATTGTTGATAAGCCTCGTAGTGTTGATGATGATCGGCTTCTCTACAGCGTACTGCCTGAAAAAATTCCTGCCGACTTTCGACTCCCTGCCCAAGAAGATTTTTTAGGCGAAACCCAGCTTCCCCGTGCAGGATGCCGCGCATTTTGGAGAAGTCACCGGGCATGCCCCCGCACACCCCACAACCTCCACCAATGGGGACCTTGCGACTAGATTACTGTTTTTTGAAATACCAAACGCCATGCTCTGCTGCATGGCGTTTTTTTATAAAACCTATTGATCTGATTGATAATTACCGCCATTTATGATACCATATTAAATAGACATGAATGGATTTTTTACCTCACAATTTTTAGTGATTTTTTTATTGGTTGCCGCAATCGCCGGTGCGGGCGCCTGGTATATTTTTGACATACGAAAAAAAATACAAAAATTTTTGGGAGAAGCGGGAATAAATATCGACGAAGACACCACGCAAGGTCTTATGCGCCGCATTGCGCGCCTTGAAGCAAAATCCGAAGAATTGGATCCGCGCATCGCGATCCTCGAAAATGTTGCCACCATGAGCATCCAAAAAATCGGTTTTGTAAGGTTTAATCCATTTCAAGATACCGGCGGCGACAACAGTTTTATGCTCGTCCTGCTCGACCGCACCAATACCGGCGTGATCTTGTCCTCGCTCTACATGCGCGACGGCATACGTCTCTACGCAAAATCAATTGAAGCCGGAACGCCCAAACAAGTTCTCTCAATCGAAGAAAAAAAAGTTCTCGAAAATACTATGCATACGCAATGATAAAAATTATGGATAATACCGCAGACACCAAAATCGAACCTTCCGTACGTCCCCCCATTGTCGTGGTCATGGGGCATATTGATCATGGCAAAACAACGATTCTTGACTGGTACCGCAAAGCAAAGGTAGTGGAATCCGAGTCAGGCGGTATTACGCAGCATATCGGCGCCTACGAAGTTCGCCACGGTGATAAAACAATCACGTTTATTGATACGCCGGGACATGAGGCATTTTCTAAAATTCGCTCGCGGGGCGCGCGCATTGCCGATATTGCCATTCTCGTCATTGCCGCAGACGAAGGCGTAAAACCCCAGACTCAAGAAGCAATCGAGATTATTCAGCAGTCAAACATTCCTTTCGTCGTTGCATTCAACAAGATAGACAAACCTGAAGCAAACCCCGAGCGCGTTAAGCAGGAACTTGCCCGCGAAAATATTTTAGTAGAATCATACGGAGGAAAAGTGCCGTCCGTGGAAGTGAGCGCGCGTACGGGCGTCAATATGGACATGCTTCTTGAAATGATCCTGCTTCTTGCGGAAGTGCAGGAACTCAAAGCTGTTGCGAATAAAGATGCAATCGGCGCAGTACTTGAAACGCATCGTGATCCCAAACGAGGCATTTCCGCTACCCTTCTGGTGCAGGACGGCACGCTCAAGCGCCATGATATCATTGTCATAGGCAGAACAATTGAAACAATTAAAATCCTTAATAATTTTTTGGGCGTGCAGACCGATCGGCTTGGCCCCTCATCACCGGCACTCGTAGCCGGACTCTCGGAAGTGCCGTCCGTGGGCGAGCCTTTTCTCGCGTTTTCTTCAAAGCCCAAAGCGCAGGAATACCTCAAACAGCTTCCTCCGCTGTCCACCGTAGAAACAAGAAAAAATGTGGTTGCCCCCGTTGCGGGCGAAGACGAAAAACCTATTTTTAATATTATCTTAAAAAGCGATGTTGTCGGCTCAAAAGAAGCAATCGAAGAATCGCTCAAAAAATTGGAATCCGATATTATCGGCATCAATATTCTGCGCAGCGAAGTCGGTGACGTGACCGAAGATGACGTGAAGCTTGCGTTAGCCACTCATCTCATAACAATCGTAGCATTCAAAGTGCGCATTGACAGTTCTGTCCGCGAGCTCGCGCGCAATCAAAACATTCATATTGTGGAGGGCGACATCATTTATCGCCTTCTCGATGATACAAAACAGCATATTGAAAATATTATTCCTCCGATTATCGAGCGCACGCTCATAGGAAAAATTAAAATCCTCAAGCTTTTTAAAAAAGAAGGCAACAAACAAGTCATCGGTGGCAGGGTTGATGACGGAAGCGTGCGCAAGGGAGCGGTTGTTGATATTATCCGTAATAAAGAACTGCACGGTACGGGAACTATTCTTCAGGTTCAGCGTGAAAAACGCGAAGTTGAGGAAGTCCCCGCAGGCAATGAATGCGGCATATTGGTTGATTCTTCAATAACAATCCGCGAAGGCGATATATGCGAGACCTACCGTGAAGATAAAATAAAACGCACGATTTAGCTTCTCAAGAAAGTGAGCTGGTTCCTCCTCTAGCATAGGGGAGGTTAGGAGGGGTACTCTTCGCAACTACCTCCCCTAACCTCGCTCCTGTACTAGGAGGGGAACAAAAAGCGCTGAACGCGTAAGTCCTTATAATTTTAAAAATCTCCACCAACATGCCCAAAGTCCCACGCGGAGAAAAATTGAATATGCTCATGCGCGACGAGCTTGGAAAAATTATTGATAGAACGCTGGAATTTCCCGAAGGCACGCTGGTTACGCTTACGCGCGTGAACACTTCTTCGGATTTACGTTACGCAACGGTGTTTATTTCTATTTTAAACGGAGACAATGCCCGCGTGTTGGAAATGCTCGATAAAAATGTGTATCATATCCAGCAGCAGCTCAATAGTAAATTACGCATGCGCCCGGTTCCCAAAATTCGCTTTGCAATTGACGAAGAAGAAGTGCGCCGCGAAACGCTCGAACACTCGCTTGGACAGATCAAGCGTCAAGGAGATATATAAATAGAACTTACGCGTCTGACTATCCCTATTCCCCTCCTAGGATAGGAGGGGTTAGGGGAGGTAGAACCTAAGGCAAAATTCTACCCCTCCTAACCTCCCCTATACTAGGGGAGGAAGGGAAAATGATCAAATGCTTAAATCCTACTAAAAAGATATACATACAATAACTTTAAAAAATATTTCGGCGTGGTAGCCAAGTAGTAAGGCAAGGGTCTGCAAAACCCTTATACGCGGGTGCAATTCCCGCCCACGCCTTTAGTAATGACAGAGACATGCTGGGGTGGTGGAATTGGTATACACGAGAGACTTAAAATCTCTTGCCCGTTAGGGCTTGCGGGTTCGAGTCCCGCCCCCAGCACACCGTAGGAAATCCGGAAAGGCAACAGAGCCGCATTGCTTAAAACCGCAAAAGAACCCGTAAAAAACACCCGAGATGGTAATTTTTTGTTAAACTTGACATTAAAGTCTTATTATGATATTATGACAATAAATCAAGTCATTATCGCTTGACGGACTCAAACCGCACATTGAAAGGAGCCTGTTATGTCGTTGATTTGCGACGAGACTGATCGAGACATCGAGTACGGCGACGTTCTCATGGCTGGAACGCGGGACGACGTGGAGTTCTATGCCGCGTTGAGCCAGGAGGCTCTGGGACGTATCCCGGAATCAGAGAAGCGTCCTACGCCCTGCGAGCCAAATGAAAATGGGGTGAACATCCACGAGGCGATGTCCTCGCGGAACTTCAACGGCAGTTATACCGTCTCGGACTTCGAACTGGGGGAGTTCCGCTTCTCCATCTCAAAAGAGACTGCCAAGAGGTGCCTGCCGAAGCACATCAAGCGCTACCCGACACCCGCGCACGCGTAACACGCAACACCGAGCCGCCGCCCAACACACGAGCCCCTCGCAGAACATGTTTCTGCTTGGGGCTCTCATTTTTTCTAAAATTGAAATTTTCATAAAAAATTAATTATTCTTTAAGTATCCGCTTCGCGAATTCTTGGATTGAATGCCGCCAAAGAAAAACTTGTCATGCCAAAGGCAGATCGCCTCTGGCGGAAAATTGTCACCCAGTAGGTGATTCTGCTGAATCAGCGGTGCGGCTCCGCCGCCTTTCCGAATTTTCGCTGGGGGAATTCCTCGCCGCCGCAAGCGGCGACCCAGTAGGTGATTTTACTAAATCAAATGCGTTCGGACTAATTCAAGAATACTGCGCCAAAAAAATAGCTGACATGCGGAATGCGTCAGCTATTTTTTTCTTTTGAGAAAAAGTTCTAACTTGGTATAATAGACTTGTCTTCTCATATTTTTTTAACCACATGAACAAAATAATTATCCGTATAATTTTTTTAGCGCTGCCGATCTATTCATTCAAATTCACTGAAAACCTCCTTGTGGTGAAATGTGAATGACGTCGTAATTCTCCTTTTTTTAATAATACCATACCCGATACTTTTTATCAAGGGTGCAAGCTATACGGCAACAGCGCATAATATTATTACAATCATTTTATAAGAATTACTTTATTTTATACACATACGTTGTGCCAAGCGTAAAATATGTATACAAAAATAAAGAATAATCAACTATATGAATAAAAAAGGGTTCACATCTCTATTGGTTATTATCCTTGTAATTATTATTGCTGGGATAGCGGCGTATGTCGCTATCGATCAAAGAATCCACACACCAAGTCCATCGCCTACTCTTTCATCAATATCATCTCCAACACCAAGTCAAACTCCCACTGACAATATGTCAGTTGCATTGGGAGAAAAATTTACATTAAAGAAAAACCAATCGGCTAAGATAGGCAATACAGGATTAGAAATTACCATTACGGAATTTTATAACAGTCCCTGCCCTCCCAAAGCTCAATGTTTTTGGTCAGGAGTAGGTATTGATTTTGAATATCATTTCAACGGCGAGGTGAAAAAAGGCATAGATCTGGTTCAAGCTTTCGGGTATCAAACTAAAATAGTAGCAACAGATCACACAACCTATGCGACTCTCATTGTACAAAAAATACAAGCTACCGTATCTCAATGTCTTCCTTCGGACATAACACTTAATGATATTGTCAGTGCGGACATGAGTGGATATGTAAACGGTCAACCCGCCGGAGGATTGCATAAAGTAACGGTCGAACAAGAACTTACTGAATTGAATGCCGCATGCAGCAACGGTAAACTTGTAGATTCTTCCGGCAGAGAAATCTTTTTCTATCGTTTAACTGGCTGCTGGGGTAATCCGCCATACAATTATCAGGAGATTCTCCAGAAACAACAAACCGAGATACATAAGTTAAAAGAGCGGTATACGGTTATCGGAATGACATGCAATCCCTCGGGCATTCCAATTCCCTAAAACTCTTCAAATTGCCGCCCGGTAGCTCGCTGTGCCGAAATCAGCAGCCCGGAACTGAACAAAAAACCTCAAAGCTTTATAAAAATGAATCCGCTAAGCCCGTACGCCCGGTTTGGTGGATTTTTTAATTCTCCCTAACACGCATGCTTCAAGAGCAATGCGCTTGCTTTTATCCTTATAAAAGACATGTCCTTTATATATTCGGCTTTAAAGTCAGTAAGAACTGATATTCTAAAGGACATACACCCGCAAGAGAAATCTATTATCTGATATACATCTATGAGCGATAATGTTATGCCACATTAATGGTTCAAAAAATTCTTGACATTATCAGCAGGAGGCATACTCTTCCTGAAGAGCGTTCTTTTTCTAGCAATGTTCTTTCTTCTTATCGTTCTTTGTTGAAGTAATGTTCTTTATTACCTTTAGCAGTAAAAAATACACACAATCGTGATCCTGTACGTCCGAAATGATTTTTTGGAATGGTTTTTATGAACCAAATTGTATTAAATTTTATATTATCCTATGAAAAAAACAGCAATGATGGCATTACTGGCTCTTTTTTTTATAGGGCTGGTACATACTCAAACAGCCGCAGCCGCTGACTCGGGCTGCACTTCAAAGGTCGAAATCGTTAGTGACGCAACTAATCAAATAGACGGCGGAGGATTTGCGGTAGCAACATACGCCGCAAATTCCCGATGGACAGCGTCAATTCCCGGTGCAACGTGGATCTGGAAAACATTCTTCGTATCAGATCCGACAGCAGATGACTATGCGACATTCACAAAAACGTTTGATCCCGCACTCGCTTCAATAACCGGAGCCGATCTTGTAGCAGCCGCAGACAACTCATACACCGTGTCGGTAAATGGCACAGAAATTGGCAGTGACTCGACGGAGTTCAATTATTTTGACGAGAATAAAGATACGTACAATATCCTGCCTTATCTTCACACTGGTTCAAATACATTGTCCTTTACGGTAAAAAACTGGGCATCGCCAAATTCAACGCCAGAGTCAAATCCGGCAGGACTTCTCTACAAACTTTCAATTACCGGCTGTCAGACTCCCCAAAACCACCCCCCTGTCATCACTCTCATCGGAGCAAATCCGCTCAATATAACAACAGGACAAAGCTTCATTGACCCGGGCGCAACAGCCACCGATCAGGAAGATGGAGATCTCACCTCACAGATCGTCGTCACCGGTACGCCCAATACTGATATATCAGACACATATACGCTTACATACAATGTGGTTGACTCACAGGGGTTAGCGGCAACACCGGTAACGAGAACAATCAATGTCACTCAAACAGGAATGTGCGTTGCCAATACTGAACTCATTCGTAATGGCAGTTTTGAAGTGCCGGTAGTTACCCACGCGGCTAACTGGAATATCTTTGGCGCTTCTACACCGGATTTGGGATGGGGGGTAGAGTGGCTTTCCGGAGTTACGGTATTTGGCGGATTAAATCGTCCAGCTCCAAGTATTGAGATTGCTAAACCTAGCGTCTATGGGCTTAGCTCAGACAATGGATCTCAAGTCGCAGAACTCGACGGAGATTGGTTCGGACCCGACAGCATCCAAGCATACGAGCCGGCATCAACAGGAATTTTCCAAAACATTGTTACCGTCCCCGGCAAAAAATATACGCTCTCGTATGCTTTTGCTCCGCGGATAAACACAGACGAAACGCAAAATGTTTTGGGAGTATTTGCAAACAGTACAACACTCAATATGGTGGGTACTTCATCTACTCCTTCCTCTCACTGGACTACCTACACCCATACATTTACTGCGACATCGACCATTACCCGCATTGAGTTTAAAGATCTGGGTATTCCCGATAGTCTCGGTACAATCATTGATGCCGTAAGCTTGCACTGCGTACCTGATTCCCCTCCGCAGAATCATGCTCCTGTCATCACTCTTGTCGGAGCAAATCCTGCTACTACTACAGTAGGCGCAATATTTACCGATCCCGGGGCAACGGCTACGGATCAGGAGGATGGGAATCTCACTTCGCAAATTGTTGCATCGAGCACCGTGAATACTGCCGTTGCGGGGACGTATGAGATTACGTACAACGTGGTTGACTCACAAGGATTAGCGGCGACAACGGTGACAAGAACGGTCAATGTGATTGGACCCGCGATGTGTAATGCCAATGCCGAACTCATAACGAACGGCAGTTTTGAGATTCCCGTAGTTGCGCACCAATCCTTTTGGAATACCTTTGATGCCTCTACTCCCAATTTGGGATGGGGCATAGAATGGCTCTCCGCAGTTACGGTATTTGACGGGTTAACCCGTCCAGCTCCAAGCATGGAAATTGCTTCACACGCTTCTCTCTACGGGCTGCCTTCATACAACGGAGCTCAAGTGGCGGAACTTGATGGGGATTGGTTCGGACCGGACAATCATCACGCAAACACACCGGCATCAACAGGGATTTTCCAAGACATCACGACAATTCCTGGCAAGAAATATACATTGTCATATGCGTTTGCTCCGCGAATAAATACAGATGCAACACAGAATGTGCTGGGAGTATATGCAGGAACAACAAACCTCAATACGGTCAGTGCTTCATATTTTTCTTCCGCTGCATGGAAAACATATTCCCATACGTTTACTGCGACATCTTCAATGACGCGCATTGAATTCAAGGATCTCGGTATCCCCGACAGCTTTGGCACGGTGGTTGATGCCGTGAGCTTGCACTGCGTACCTGATTCCCCTCCGCAGAATCATGCTCCTGTAATCATCCTCATCGGGTCAAATCCTGCCACCACTACGGTTGGTATGATATTTACTGATCCCGGCGCAACCGCAACAGATCAGGAAGACGGCAATCTCACTTCGCACATTATTGCATCAAGCACAGTCAACACTGCGCTCGCCGGAACATATGCCATCACCTACTCGGTGACCGATTCAGGCGGGCTGTCTACCTCAACAACACGGCAGGTAATCGTATTCCCACCCATGTATATCCCTCGGATGCCGCCATGTCCAATGAATAATTTTGGAAAAGTCACCTCTGTCTTTAATCCAAATGCATTTGACTACGGTATTACGTTTGACAATACGCCCGAACATTATGCGGTCTATACTCCCGGAGTATTGTCGAGCGGAGATTATCTTGATTGGTATTGGATACATCCAAGCGGAGTTGATAACTATGTCCAATGGGATCTGGGAACTACTACGCAGAAAGTAAGGGTCTATCCTATTGCCGATCATGCTCCCTATCCGGATGAGTACATAGAGTACGCCGTCAGAGTCAGTCTCGACGGAAATACATGGCTCTCTGCCTCATCAACAGCGATTTATGTGGATGACATACACAATGTACGAACTCATGATGGAGTTCAGGACTTTTCCGCAGCTCCATTTAGATATGTTCGTATTGCGCCCAATGGCGTATCCGGAACTGACTATGAAATTGATGCTATTCAAGCATGTGAAGCTCCTACTGTTCCCTTCAATCACCCTCCCGTCATCACCCTTATCGGCGCAAATCCTGCTACTACTACAGTAGGCGCAGTATTTACCGATCCCGGGGCAACGGCTACGGATCAGGAGGATGGGAATCTCACTTCGCAAATTGTTGCATCGAGCACCGTGAATACTGCCGTTGCGGGGACGTATGAGATTACGTATTCCGTGATTGATTCAGGTGGACTTGGTGCAACAACAACACGGCAGGTGATTGTGTTCAATCAAGGAGGCGGCGGAACTCTCAACGCAAATCTCACTCTTGCCAAAACCGTTGACAAGACAACAGCGAATATCGGAGACACGATCACCTACACGATCAAACTTACGAACAACGGTCCTGACACTGCTACGTCAACCAGCGTAACCGACGTTTTGCCTTCCGAATTAACATTTGTTTCTGCTACTTCAACCCTTGGCAGTTACAGCGCAACATCAACCATCTGGACAATTGGCGATCTCGCGAATGGTTCTTCCACGACGCTTACTCTTGTTGCTACAGTAAAAAGCGGCACTGCAGGAAAAAAAATAAGAAACTCTGCTCTCGCGATATCGCCTGTGGCAGACTCTAACCCAAGCGATAACACTGCAAACGCAGACACCACTGTTAATACTCCTCCGTGCACAAGTAATTGCGCGTGCACAAGTAATTGTGGTGGTGGCGGTGGTGGAGGCGGTGGTGGAGGCGGTGGTGGCGGTGGCGGTGGAGGCGGAGGCACTTCAATCATCGCGCTGATAATCTCTAATGAGCGCGTTACCGGAATCTCCACGGGCACTGCAATAGTTACATGGGATACAAATATACCGAGCACCAGTCGCGTGGTATATGGTACGTTAGGAGTATCTGACATCGGGACTAGTCCAAACTATGGCTACGGCACTTCAACGAACTCTGTCACAACCCTGTTGACTGCACATAGCATGACTATTTCTCTTGATCCAAACAAAACATATTATTTCCGCCCCCTATCAACCGATGCTACTCGTATCGCATTGGGTAAAGAATTAATACTTGTTTACGCAACCACTACCCCTGTAAGTACCAGTACCGCATCGCCAATTGTTGGATGCTCTTACCTCAACGCTTATCTGCGGAAAGATTTCAACAATAACCCTGTTGAAGTTAAAAAACTGCAGATATTCCTTAAAGAGCTGCAAGGTTTTTCAAATCTTGTAGTCACGGGCATCTACGATGACGCAACGATCGCGGCGGTCAATGTATTCCAGACCAAGTACAACACCGACGTGCTTACCCCATGGGGATATAATGGTACAACGGGTACGGAATATACCTATATCCTGACCAAGAAAAAAGTCAATGAAATTTATTGCAAAATTGCGTTTCCGGTCAACGCGCAACAGCAGGCAGAAATTGATGCAACGCGGGCATTTTTTGAGGGTCTTCGCAGCGCAGGCATACATCTTGAGAATCCGCCAACCTCAATAAGCAATCTTGGCAGCACGTCGCTCAACGCCCTAAGCAGTACGTCTCTCCAGAGTTCTGTACTTGAAGAGGCAACGACTTCATCGTCGTCAGATCAGCGCACATTTGCGGGAATTATGCTCAACCTAGGCCATACCATCGGCAGCCAAGCTTATGCATTTGCCGCATGGCCGTTTAAAACGCTCATTCCATCAGCGTGGGGACGCATATTCATCCTTGTTGTTATCGGATCCGCTCTTACTGCTCTCTACTTCTGGTATGTCAAAAAAATACGATAAATATTGCAAGAAACACTTGTGTTCTCTATAGAAAGAGACATACAAACAAAACAGTTGCCTTAGCGGGCAACTGTTTTGTTTCTCATACAAGAAATAGATCTCAAAAATAAGTTAAAAATACTTTGAATTACCAGATTATCCACAATATCATTCCCGTTTTCACCGGAATGACAAAAAAAGAGTTTACTATAGATATAACACTATGAAATGATACTTCCCGTCATCCTGAACGCAGTGACTGACAGCAGGCGTCCCGCGAGGGAAGGATCTCAACCGTGGCTCAATGAAAGAGATTCTTCACTTCGTTCAGAATGACACGCAGGGGTATTAGTATCATTTCATCGTGTGCGCTCTATAATTTAAAGTAAAATACTATTCTGATATTTTTTACTGAAGAGCGTTTAATTTATTGCGTGTTTTTGGTCCCACGGCACCGTATCCGGTTGTTGTGGGAGTTCCACTGGTTACAAGTCCGTATTTTGTCTGAAAACGCTGTACTGCACGTTCGGTTGCGGGTCCAAAGTAGCCAGTAACAGAACCTTCCGGATAGAGCACAGTGTCCTTTTTTAGATATTCCTGAAGCATCGAAACCTGCACACCGCGTGAACCCCGTTTCATAACTTGAGTAAACATATTTTTTGGTCCCGGAGAAGATGATGGGGATGGGGACGGCGACGGAGTAGGAGTCGCGCTGACCGATGGAGAAGGAGATGGGGATGGGGATGAAGAAAAAACAGGTATGACGGCAGGATGAATAACCAAAGAAAAACTTTTTCCCCGCAGCGCATCATAGGTGCCTGCCTGTTTTGAGGGAACAAGGGTCATTGTCACCGCTTGATCATTATTACTTGTATTGATAAATGCCATTGATGTCTGTCCAATCGAATCAAGCGCGGGATTAAAGAGGTACGTGTCGCAAGAAAATGATTGATCAAAATTTTGTGTTGATGTTGCGGTGATTGCCGCATTACAAGAAAATTTCATATTCGCTTTTACCGCATGTTCAGTCCCCCACGAAAATATCGTCGTACTCCCTGAATTTACGGCCGTCGTCGAAGCGGTGAAATAGTTCACTACAGGATCAGGAAGAATATCCGAAGCAATATTAAGCGTAACAGTCGCCGCATGGGTGCCGTCGTATGAAGTATTCGGCACTATCTATCGCGGGATAAAGTTTAACCGTATACGGCACCACGGAAATACTTGAATTAGTAAACGAAAGAGTAAGCGATCCTGAAGTACCCAGATCACTGGCAAATACTATTTTCCCGCATGGTAAAAAACCCGCATTCGTATAACTCGGTGAAGACACCATAATTTCACTCTTGCAATCAATCTGCAAATTAACCCCGTCAATTATCTGGGAACTCCAATCAATGGTGATGGACTGTCCTGATACGGTATCAATTTTACTTGCCGTAAAGCTCGTAATGGGCTGCGCCAGCGGCTGGACAGAAACGCTCTTTTCCTGAGAACCAGCGGCATAGTCAACACCGCCCGTACTTTTTGGAATCAAGCGGCCTGTTACATTTTTTACGCCCCCGCTTGCATTGTTAATAATAACAACAATCGCATCGTTCGTTACTTGACTAGTGGAAATCGGTATATCGCAATCCATGACAGAACCGTCGGCTTTTTTTAGTTTAATGCCCGTAGAGCACGGGACAACAAATGAATATCCGCCCGCATCGCTTAAGCCCCAAGAAAATGTTACCGCCTGTCCGGAGTTGATCGAGGTCTCTGATATAGTATACGAAGTTATCGCAGGGTTTTGCGCAAATGCAACACAAGGAGCTATCGCAAGAGCAAACGCGCCGAGAACAAAAAATTTCTTTAGAGAGAAAAAATTCATATATCTCATTATAAAAGAATTGGAGAAAAAAGTATATGCGGCCAGGGAGAATCGAACTCCCGTTTCAACCTTGGCAAGGTCGTGTTCTACCACTAAACCATGGCCGCATTCAACGCGTCTTTTCGCCTCACCTGTTAAACAGATGCAAAGCCCGCGTTTATCCCAATGCCGGGTCCCAGAGTCGAACTGGGCACGCCAGCCTCTTCAGGGCTGCGCTCTACCGCTGAGCTAACCCGGCACATTTAAAACTAACCTATAAAGATTATAGGTTAGTTTTAAAAAAATTTCAATAACCGCTGAAGCTATCTAAACTCGTACGTAATGGTCACATTTGATGTTATCTCCTGCTCCCCTGCCTCAACCTGCGGCGCGGGTGCGACCTCGCTTTTTGCGCTATCTGCCGCAAAAGAACGGCCGTATACAGGTGATGTCCCTGTTTCTGAAAATCCTGTTATTTTAACAAGGCGCACTCCCAAATCACGGGCAAGTATATGTGCCTTTTGCGTGGCATCTTCAATTGCGCGCTTTCGTGCTTCTGCCATTGCCAATTTCTCATCATCAATCTTAAACATAATAGAGCTGACATCATTGCCTCCGGCGGACACGACGCCCTGTAAAATATCATCCACTGAATTCAGATCACGCACGCGTATTTCAAGCGAATGGCGCACTTCATATGATACGATACGCGGCGGCATAGTTCCTGATACAGGGCACGCAATGGATGAACACGGACGTTTATCGTCGTATACATATTGCGGCTGAATTGAATAATTTACCGTCTTTATATCTTTTTCCTGAACCCCGTTTTGCTTCAAAAAATTAATAACGGCATTCGAGCGAACTGCATTTTGATTTTGCGCATCCCCTGCACGCGCCGCACTCGTCACTGAAGTAACCGTAAAAATTGCAACATCGGGACGCACGGATATTTTCCCTTCCCCGGTTACATTCAGTTGAGGAGGCGAGATCTCATTGCCGTGGATGATACTGCCCGTATTGACGATAAAAAAACCGCCAATAATCACGATAAGGATATTAAAAAGTCCCACGGAAAGAATCAGACCATGCCTAAACATCGTACCTTCTCTTTCATTAAAATCTTTAATTATGCCCATATAGTTTTGTGAATTAATTATATATATCTTTTTATGATACCACGTTATTCAAAATAAAAAAGGCGCTTCTCATTGAGAAGCGCCTTTATACTTAACTGATAAACCACCGCCTAAAAGCGGTGGTTTATCAGTTAATAAAAAAATACTCCCGTATAGAGAAAGTTTTTTAGCCACCAAAAATCGCTCACACTCTTAATTCCGAATAAATTACTACTGGTGTCTCTATTGTACCAAGCTCGCACCTATTTCCAAAATCGGTAATGTTTCGCACGCGCGGAGCGCGTGGTGGCTCTGAATTGAATCGTACGCTCCACGAAAGCCCCGCCACCGCCTCGCTT
>Ga0209515_10002267_pt1 | contig 30037 bp, 30 predicted proteins | sample Subgroupgradi54m_FD_187454 | JGI IMG/M metagenome (GOLD analysis project Ga0209515, IMG submission 187454) | Subsurface groundwater microbial communities from S. Glens Falls, New York, USA - GMW60B uncontaminated upgradient, 5.4 m (SPAdes)... ... | reverse complement strand
CTGAACTCTCACCGCTGGGATTCGGTATCGGCATCGGCGTCGATCACGATCTGTCCCGTTGTACGGGACTGATCTTTGAGCTTCCGCTCAAAGTTTCCTGTTTCACGAATTCCATGGGTCCAGACAGCCGCAGCCCCTGGAGCCAGGCGATCTCCGCCTTGGTCTCCTGGAGCCGGCGCACTGCCTCGGCGATCGTCATCCGCTTCTCGTCGATCTCGACGATGGCGGAGGCGTTCGCACGGGCGATGGCGGCTTCGAGGGTCACGAGCAGCTCGCGGGTCGTCCGGAGCTTCTCGCGGGTCTCGCCGAACACCCACACGGGCTTCTGCGATTCCTCGTACGAGACGCACGCGGCGGCGCGGCTGCCGAACTCGGCCATCTGGCCCTTCAGCAACTTCACGCGACGGAGCCCCTGCGAAATCGTCTTCGGCTGGAAATTGGTCATGGGACACCTCTCTCTTTCGTTGTCGGTTGTGAGGAACAAAAAGGTTTTACACGCTGCACCATCTCTCCTCGGTGACGAGCGTATAAATTAGAGGATGATTCCTCCCAAAAGCTCTCATCCCTCGATAGGAGAATTTCCTGATTGAGCTAATCCAGCTGATCTGGATCAAGGACAAGAACTGTTGGGAAGAGCGATCTGATCTAGGTTCAGGTCAGATCGCTCGGTAAAGGTTGGACGTGAGGGGCGCTCGGGGGTCAATCCGCGCGTTTTCCCTCTTACATTTCGTCCCAACGCCGTGGAGGAGCAACCTCACACGGTGGATCGGAAGCTTCCCCTGTCGCCCATGACAGGTTTCGCATTCCTTGGAGCCACCCGCCGTTGGCGGAGGTCCTGCGCTGTCCATCGCGCGCGAGCTAACGGATGACCTCAAGTCCCGTCAGAACCATCGGTTTGCGAGCCGATGGTGGGAGTACAACCGATCCGTTTGGGCCACCCGCAGCCGGGTGAACGTTCGGTGACTCCCCGTGTCGGTGATTTTATCTTTGAATGAGCTTATTAAGAGTCAGTTGTGGATCTGTAAATTTGCTTTATGACTCTCAATGACAAGACAATATCATAGGCTTAAAATATTGTCAAGAGCTAGATTTACATTATTTAATAATTTAGCTAGATTTAGCTATTTTTTTATATAAAAAAGTAACTAAAAAAGTGTACCAAATAAGAATATAGAATTTAATTTATAGTAATTATTTAAAAATAGTCAACCTATCTCTTGACAGAAATACATGTTTATGCTATAAATAGCACACTGCACATTGAGAGGAGGTGGTAGAAAAGATGGCCTTCTAGCCAAAGATTGCTAAAAAGGTGCCGTGGTCGGGAAACCACGGGAAAACAACCAGGCGGAAAGGTAGGGTAAGGTAGGATCAAAGATCATCTGCGCGGCAACCAAGATCGGCTGGCCCCACAACCAGCCCATACCTCGACCAGAGTCGGACAAGCGGTAGAACGGGAAGTTCGTGCTCAAGTAGGTAGTGCGATCAAGAAGCAGCGATCAACCCGATCAAGGAGAAAAAGAACCATCTTCTCCACGCTGTACGCCAAGCCACTTTCCCGGGTGGCATACGCAAGTCCGACAACTGATTGAGGAGGTAAGCTATGTGGAGCTGACCTCGGCCGGCCTTCTTGGGGAGTTAGCCGCCCCCTGCCCCGTCGTGCAACTCGCGACGGGGTTATGTTTTTTAGCGAAATTATTCTCCGGGATTCTTAATGTCATTCTTAAGAAAATCGCGACTGCCTTTAAATGCCAGATCAAATAAGATGCGTAGAGCCTTGACTAACGCATCGCTTTCAATGATGACCGAATGCATTTTACCTTCAAATGTCACCATGACGATGCGGTTACCATAAATGCCTATGTTTGATTTAAATCCCCCCATGTCTTTTGGCAAGAACACATGCTCGCCAGCAACCGGATCGCTAGAAAATGTTTCTCCGATATGCCCGACGGCATATATCCCACGAATATGAGCATTGGCTTCTCTTAACGCTCCACGAACACCCGCCAGGTCATCAGGAGTGAGAATGGTCTTGAGGGCAACGATATCCGCGAGTTCGACCGGATTTTTACTGGGATTGGCTTGCATGTCCGCGATGATCGCGCGAATTCCTTCCTTGCCTTCAAAGACTCTGACCACGGGGCGTTCTCCTCCCATTTGCAATTCCAATTCTGGCAGAATGCGCTTTAGGTCTTGGACGCGCTCCTTCATGTCCGTCTCTCGTCGTTCGGCGTAGTTGAGTAATCGGTCCGGATGCTCGGCGGTATAGAAACGTTTTTTTCCTCGCAACGTGCTCGACATAAGTCCGCGCCCCGTCAACGATTCGATAGCCACATACACGGCTTGCCGCGAGAGTTTTGTGATTTTTGCAAAATCTAAGACCGTTCCGGCACCCTTTTCCAGCGCCGTAAGATATACTTTTATTTCACTTTCAATAAAGCTCAATGATCGTAAAATAGGAGCGAGGTCTTTCATACGCACGATATATTACTACGAACGGCCGGCCATTGACAGTTTGTGAGCTTTCCGTTAATCTTCGGCTATTCAATCTTTACTACGACTGCCCGTTCCCCGATGTTTGTCGGGGAGTTCCCAAAAAGGGAGCCAGTCATCCATCTATGTTGGCTCGTTACGAGTTACTCTACATTGTTCCCACGACCTTTACGGATGAGGAAATAGGCACGATCGAAACAAAAGTGAGTGCGATTTTGACTAAATATCAGGCGTCGATCGAATCGACCAAGAGGTTGGGAAAATTTCGTTTGGCCTACCCGATCGAACACCAGCGTCATGGGCACTATGTCCTCGTGATGTTTGAGGCGGAAAAACCCAATGTAGCCAAGATTGAGGAGAATCTGCGCATCACAAGTGAACTTTTGCGGCACATGATTTTGCGCGCCGATGAAGCCGGGTCAGATCAAAAATTTGATCTCGTGCAATTCATGGAGGTAAATGTTGAGTCAAAAGAAGATCGTCCACGTCATCGAGATCGCGCGCCAGCCACGCGTCGAGAAGTTGCGGCGAAGTCTCAACAGGAAATTAAATCCGGAGTTGAGGCTCTTGAGGTCGGAGCGAAAAAGAAAGAGGACTCGGTCGCGACACCAGATATATCTTCCGAGGATTTAGATAAGAAAATCGAGACGGCCTTGAGTGAAGATGTGGCGGGGGTGTAACCTTATCATTATAAATATATGGATTTAAATCGTTCTCAATTGATCGGAAACGTGACACGAGATCCGGAATTTCGCACCACGGCTACCGGCCAGAACGTATGTACGTTTGGGGTGGCCACCAATATGCAATGGACGGATCAGCAAGGACAAAAACAGCAACGCGCCGAATTCCATAACATTGTGGCTTGGGGAAAATTGGCGGAAATTTGTCATCAGTATCTCGGCAAGGGTCGCAAGGTGTTTGTGGAAGGACGTTTGCAAACGCGAGAGTGGGAAGCGCAAGACGGTGCGAAAAAAAACAGAACTGAGATCGTGGCTGATAACATGATCATGTTGGATCGCGGCCCGGCCGGGCAACCGTCAACCATCGGTAAATCGCTAGCGACGTCGGGGCCACAAGAGCCGGTCGTTGAGCCTCTGCCCCAGTCCCCGATGGACAAAGGTGTGGGAGATCAAGAAATTCGAGTCGAAGATATCCCATTTTAATCTATGCAACAAAAAAAAATCGATCGACAGTGTTACTTCTGTCAGATGAACGTCCAAGCCATCAACTATAAAGACACCAATACCCTGCGACGGTACTTATCTTCGTTTGGGAAAATCGTGCCTCGTAAACGTTCGGGGGTGTGCGCTTGGCATCAGCGCAAACTCGCGAACGCGATCAAACGCGCCCGCCTCATGGCTCTTCTTCCTTATTTGGTTCGCTAACATCTGCATCCCCCATCAGGGGGATGTTTCGTAAGTAGAATAAAGATATGGATCAACACATGCTCATCACCCGCGCCAAGATCATCAAAGCGATACGTCAATTTTTTGATGAACGCGGATTTATGGAAATGTTTACCCCGCGACTCGTTGGTCTGCCCGGCCAAGAACCGAATCTTGAACCGTTTTGGACTCAAGTCGAAGAGGAGAATGGGACAAAACATGAGGCAGCCCTGATCACCAGTCCCGAATATGGGTTGAAGCGCATTCTCGCAACCGGGATGGATAAGATTTATGATCTAGGCCCCTGCTTTCGCAACGCAGAACCATGGGACGGCTCACATGATCCGGAATTTTTATTGCTCGAATGGTATCGCCGCGAAGCAGAGCTCGAAGACATTTTAAAAGACACGGAAGAGATGATTCAGTATGTTGCTTCGCAACTACAAACTACTAACTACAAACTACCAACTACTCCCTTCCGTCGTCTGACCGTCAAAGAAGCTCTGAAACAACACGGGGGAGTTGATCTTGATCGTTTGCTTGATCATCCGGAAAGCTTGCCGGATCTGGCACGAGCGCATGGTCAAACCGTGTCATCAAAAGATTCATTCGATGATTTGTTTTATAAAATATTTTTATCCAAAGTGGAGCCGGCCTTGGGTTGGAATGAAGACCGTACCCAAGTGCGTCCAACCTTCCTCACGTACTATCCGGCTTCCATGGCCGCGCTCGCTCGGCGCGATTCGACCGATCCGCGTTATGCCCTGCGCGCCGAACTCTACATCGGTGATTTGGAGTTGGCTAACGGGTTTGCGGAACTCGCAGATCCGGATGAACAGCGTGAACGATTTTTAGAGGAGCGGGCGTATCGTCAAAAAATGGAAAAGAAAACGTGGGCGTTGGATGAAAGATTTTTAGCCGCCTTGCCGGACATGGGAAATGCGGCCGGCATCGCATTTGGCGTCGATCGCCTGGTAATGCTTCTGACCGGTGCCACATCCATCAACGATATTTTGCCTTTTCCCGCACGCGAACGGTTTCAGCCGGAAGCGGAGAAGAGATAAAAAAACTCACCTCGAGATTTTGAAGTGAGCCGTGTTTTGCTTCAGGTCTTGACCTTGAGCTTGAGGAAGGAGCAGGTGCCTACCGCGACCACCGCGTCACCCTGACGGAGTACGACGGTCGTGAGAAGTGCGGAAGCGCCACGGGGGATGGCAGTGACTTCGATGAAGATGGAACTCCCCACCGTTGCCGGTGACAGGAAGTTGAAGTCGGTATCTGTGGTCGAGACAGGTCCTTGAAACAGGTTCACGGCGCAAGCCACTGCGGCAATTTCTCCGACGGCGGCCAGGGCGTTTCCGTTCACCACGTTCCCGTTGAAGGGTGCGGCATCGTCCCCTACGGGGTGGAAGATGAATCGATCTCCTTGCACGTCCAGATGAGCAAAGAATCGCCGGTTGAAGCCGTTCTCGAGAAGCCGTGTGAGTTGAGCTTGGACTCCAGCATCCATGGGCATACCTCCAGCTTTTGTGTTGGTGTTCACACACTAGTTTAAGAGAGTCGGTTTGGTCAAGACCACGTTGACCATTCTGGATGAAAACGATAGGATTGCGGTCGCATCTCGGCATTGTGGAGGCGTGGCAGAGTGGTCGAATGCGCGTGACTCGAAATCACGTATACCCGAAAGGGTATCGGAGGTTCGAATCCTCCCGCCTCCGCCAATTAGATTGATTGTCTGGTGCAATTTTTATCCATGAATATGGCTCAAGGTCTCGAGACGAATACATTCTTTGATATCAATAAATTTCCTCCGGAAAAGGGACTGCTCATATTTGGGTTGTCTATGAACAAGCTTTTCCATCGACAAAGCCCGGAGAATTGTTTGGAAGATATCCGTTATTTCTCTCCATCCAAGATCAGCAAGCCGCTTATCGGTTTAAATTTTGTCTACGGGGACTTTCTTTATTTGTATAGCGACCAACCAGCATCAGAGTTAAAGCATACTTTTATGAATGCAGTCATTGACCATAGAAATGGCATTCAAAAATTGCTGGAAAAAAATTTCATCGAGTTTCAGATTCAGCACGCATTTAACTACATGGTTTGGAATCAGCTGTACGTCGGAACCAAGGATTTTAATCATCTGTTTGAAAAATTAAAGAAGATTTACAAACAAGATAAAAATTTTCAAAAATATGTGGAAGAGGATTGCAAAGTCTTTGAACGGGAAATAACGGAAAATCAAACAAACTTCTTTTTAGAAGAAGCGCTGATGGTTTATCTTCTCAACAAAAATCAAATTAAACTTCCGAATGATTATATTGAAAATAATCAAAAATGGATTCTCTTTTGCTATCCTGGGCGGCCGATAAAAACGATCGTCTATATCCACCAATTAAATCCATTCCATCTTGAGTGGAAGGACAATCCTTATCAGAACTGTTTTTATGATCTTGATGAAAAAAAGTTGATTGATTGTTCTAGGGTAGATCTAGAGACATATCAAGTGAGGTGATCAGGATCGTGTCATCGGTTATGCAAAATTTCTATCCACGCATCCTTCAACTCATGCTCGCTTCCGGCGATCGCCTGCTCGGTCGAGCCGGAGCCATTGAAGATGTTGGGGTGATGAAAAAGTGGTTGACGGAAGAAGATGTGAGGATTGAACGAGAATTGAAAAAGCTCATTCAAGAAAAATATCCCGACCATCAATTTTTTTCTGAAGAAGAAAATGATCATTTTATAGATGGAGAAGACGTCTGGGTGGCTGATCCCATCAGCGGGACTCGCACATTTATTGAGGGTCATCCTCACTACGCGATCGTTATCGCACACCTCCATCAGCAACAGGTTCAGTTTGCGGCCGTGTATGATCCGTCGGTTCGTGAATTATTCACGGCCTATCGCGGCAAGGGAGCTTTTCTGAACGATCGACCGCTCAAAGTTAAACCATCATCCAGTGATCCAAAGGTGGTATTTGCGATTGCGCCTAACTGGCGTGACAAGATGATCCGGACAGATCTGTTTGCTGAATTTAAACCGTTTGAGGTGTATCGGACTCGCAACTCCAGCGCGGTGAATGATTGTTGGGTCGCCTGTGGAAGATTTCAAGGCTCTGTCGAGCTAGGGAGAGATAGTTTTCCGGCATTTGCAAGCAGTTTAATTTTGCAGGAGGCTGGTGGGATTTATACGAACATCGATGGTGAAGCGAACATCAAACCCTCAGATCGAATTTTTACTGGCGGAGATCGAGAGACCCATGAGAAATTGAAACCCCTCGTTAAAAAGATTTTTGGTGGCTAAAGATATGAATATTCAAATCTTGGGTTACTTGGGAGGGGCGTTGGTGACGATTTCTTTGCTCCCTCAAGTCATAAAATCTTACAGAACAAAATCTACTAAAGACATTTCCATCGTTTATGCATTGATTTTGCTTGTTGGGCTGGCCCTGTGGGTGCTGTACGCGATTTTGAATTCCATTGTGCCACTCACCATATTCGCGAGCATCGAATTTTTAATCACCGCAAGCCTGATCATTCTCAAACTCATTTATAAATAATCCCGCCACTCTTTTTTGGATCTTTTTTTGACATGTTACTATCTGAAGCTATAGCTTCAGATAGTAACAGAGTAGATTTAATAATAATTTTTATGGGCTCATTAGTCAACCCAGTGTATCCAACCAATCTAGTCATCGACTGAATATAAAAAATGCAAAAAAGCCGTAATTTCGATCTCTTAAGAGATATTTGCTATCATACTAGGGAAAGGTCGAGGTTTTATTCACAATTAGAATATTCTTTTTATGTTGAAAGAAAAAGCTTTGGGACTTACCGTTGGCATTTTTTGTGGTTTATGGTGGTTGGTCTTTATGATGTACTCCTTGAGTACCGGTTTTGGTAAGGAGCTCATCATGTTGGTGGGGCCGATGCATCCCGGCTTCTCGTACAGTGCCGGCGGGGCCATTTGGATGGCCATCTTGCACTTCATTACCGGCTACATCCTTGGTCATGTGTTCGCTTGGCTTTATAACCGATTTGCGAAGTAATCATATCCCTCTCCTTACGAAGGCAAAGCTCAGCTTAGCTGTGAGAGGTTAGGTGAGGTCGGGTGTTCGAATGCCCTTTAAGAAAAATAGTCATCATGAAAGGCTGTTTTTCTGTCGTTATTTCCATGATTTGACAGGGTTGATCAAGCTTGTTAGAATCCCCCTACTAAACGTGAGTTTGACAGGGCAACGCAGCTGCTGTCCCGTCAATTTGAGCCCATTTTTAATGGCTAAAATAGAGTTATAAACAAATAATCCACAGCCTTCACACTCTGAAGGTGGTTTGGGTTTTTGGCTCTAAACACGTTTTTCTAAAATTCAACCCCTGTTTTTTCTTGATCATCCGGTCACTCTCCATCCCCGGCTGGGTTTTCAACCCATGGACGGTCTCGGACAAGAAAGAAGTGGGTCTTTATTCCCATCACCATGCCAGTGATGCAATTTCGTCGGCAGCCTCTGAAGGAAGCGGAGCGTCGCTATTTTACCGCCGCGCGCGACGCCATGGCCCTCCCAGACCTGATCGAGATTCAGAAGTCTTCCTATCGTTGGTTCATCGAGGACGGGATTCGAGAGTTGTTCAAAGAGATTTCGCCGATTAAAGATTTTATCGGACGTGATCTTGAGTTATATTTCGTGGATTATGTTTTTGATGAACCGAAGTTTGATGAAAAAACTTCCAAAGCCAAAAACGTCAATTACGAAGCACCCTTACGTGTAAAGACGCGTCTCGTGAATAAGCGTACCAATATCGAGCGTGAGCAAGAGGTGTATTTGGGTGATCTGCCGCTCATGACCGATCGAGGCACGTTCATCGTGAACGGAATTGAACGGGTGATCGTGACGCAGCTCGTGCGATCAGCCGGAGCGTTTTTTACGGCTGAACTCATGCATGGTCGTCGTCATTACGGAGCGAAGATCATTCCTAATCGGGGGGCTTGGTTGGAATTTGAAACCGACGGGAACAATGTGATTTGGGTCAAGATTGATCGCAAGCGCAAAGTAGCAGCTACGTCCTTGGTGCGCGCGTTTGGCGTGGGGAATGATGAGGACATCAAGCAATTGTTTGCGGGCGTTGATGTGCATCCGCTCAATCATTATATCGAGGCGACGCTGGCCAAGGATACCGCGAAAAATGAGGATGACGGATACATCGAAGTCTATAAACGCATTCGACCCGGAGATTTGGCTACGGCCGACAACGCCCGATCACTCATTCATTCGATGTTTTTTAATTTCGATCGTTATGATTTGGGACCGGTTGGCCGTTATAAATTCAATCAGCGTTTTGGATTGCAGGCGGAGCGCGAGTACGTGGCCAAGGAAGAAAATCGTATTCTGACCAAAGAGGATTTGATCGCGATTTTGCGTGAAATTATTCGTTTAAACATCAGTCAGGAAGAGGCGGACGACGTGGATCACTTGGGGAATCGTCGCGTGCGCGCGGTTGGAGAGCTGGTGCAAAATCGTTTTCGCATCGGGTTGGCTCGCATGGAGCGCATCGTCAAGGATCGCATGTCCACGTTGGATATTACGACCATCACGCCGGCAAAATTGATTAACGCGCGACCGGTGATCGGAGCGGTGCGGGAATTTTTTATGAGTTCCCAGTTGTCGCAATTCATGGATCAAACCAATCCATTGTCAGAGCTCGAACACAAGCGTCGTTTGTCGGCCATGGGTCCGGGAGGACTCACTCGCGAACGCGCCGGATTTGATGTGCGCGACGTGCATCGTACGCACTACGGCCGTATCTGTCCGATCGCATCTCCGGAAGGCCCGAACATCGGACTCGTCGGTCACTTGGCATGTTACGCTCGTATTAATGACTATGGATTCATCGAAACTCCTTATCGCGTGGTAAAAAGTTGGGCGAAGAACGACAGCAAGGACGCGATCGATGAGACGTTGCGCGTGGATGTTCGAGATGGAGAGGGAAAACTTGTGGCCGAAGCCAAAACCAAAGTTACAAAAGCGCTGGCCGAAACACTCAAGAAGCTCCCCATTGAAACGATACCGGTGATCCCGCATGTCACGAGCACGATCGTCTACTTGAATGCGTTTATCGAAGAGCGTGGAACTTCAACTCCGGCCACAACCCCGATTGATAAAGAAGGGTATTTTGTAACCGAACGCGTGAGTGCTCGTAAAAATGGTGAGCCGACCGTGGTCGATGTGCACGAAGTGGATTACATGGACGTTTCTTCCAAGGAAATTTTATCGATCGGCACGTCTCTTATTCCTTTTGTGGAACATGATGACGGTCACCGCGCGCTCATGGGTACGAACATGCAACGTCAGGCTGTTCCCTGCATTAAACCGGATGCGCCGTTGGTCGGTACGGGCGTGGAACGTCGCGCGGCCATTGATTCAGGTCACACCATGATTGCTTCCGAGGATGGCACGGTCGTTTCCGTTTCCGCCAAACATATTGAATTTCAAAATGCTCATGGCGAGATGCGTCGGTATGATCTTCTGAAATTTCAACGTTCCAACAGTTCCACCTGCATTAACCAGCGACCGGTCGTGAATAAAGGGCAAAAGGTCCATGCCGGTGAGGTCTTGATTGACGGCACCTCTTGTGAGCGCGGGGAAATGGCCTTGGGCCAAAATTTGTTGTGCGCGTTCTTGAGCTGGGACGGATACAATTATGAAGACGCGATTATTTTGAGCGAACGCTTGGTGCACACGGATCGCTTTACCTCGATTCACATCGAACATCACACTTTGGATGTACGTGATACAAAGTTGGGACCGGAAGTGGTGACGTCCGACATCCCCAACGTGTCAGAAGAAAAATTTCGCAATTTGGATGAGCACGGCATCGTGCGTATTGGCGCGGAAGTAAAATCCGGCGACATTTTGGTTGGGAAAATTACGCCCAAAGGTGAAACCGATCTTTCCGCCGAAGAAAAATTGTTGCGTGCCATTTTCGGAGAGAAAGCGCGAGACGTGCGCGACTCTTCTTTGTATTTGGAGCACGGCGAAAAAGGTAAGGTGGTGGATGTGAAAGTATTTTCGCGCGAGGCCGGAGATAAATTGCAACCTGGTGTGCTGCGTCAGATTGTCGTTTCTGTGGCCGATCTTCGAAAGATTCAAGCCGGGGATAAATTAGCCGGACGTCACGGAAACAAAGGAGTGATTTCCAAGATCGTGCCGGTTGAGGATATGCCGTTTTTGGAGGATGGCACACCGGTCGACGTCATCTTGTCCCCGTTGGGCGTGGTCTCGCGTATGAACTTGGGACAGATTTTGGAAACGCATTTGGGACTCGCGGCCAATGCTCTCGGCTATCGCGTGGCCACGCCGGTGTTCGACGGAGTACCGGAAAAAATTATTCGCGAACAGTTAGTCGCCGCCGGTTTTCCCGACGATGGGAAGATTGCGTTGTATGACGGACGCACCGGCCAAGCCTATGATCACCATCCAACCGTGGGATATATCTATATTTTGAAACTTCATCACATGGTGGAAGATAAAATTCACCAGCGCTCCATCGGCCCGTATTCCCTGATTACGCAACAGCCTTTGGGTGGAAAAGCGCAATTCGGCGGTCAGCGTTTTGGAGAAATGGAAGTGTGGGCGCTCGAAGCGTACGGAGCGGCGCATACTTTGCAAGAAATCTTGACCATCAAGTCAGACGATGTGCCCGGACGGTCCAAAGCCTACGAATCCATCATTAAAGGTGAGCCGATTCGGAAAGTCAACGTTCCGGAATCCTTCCATGTGTTGGTACGAGAATTAAAGGGGTTGGGTTTGGACGTGGAACTCATGAAAAATGGGAAGCGCATCGAGGAAAACACCCCCCGTGCAGAATCCATGCGTATGAAGCCGGCCCTCCTCAATTCTTCGGAAGAGTCCTGGGGACCTTCTGCGAATAATTTTTAATCTCTCTCCCTATGGCTTTCTTCCACACGGAAAATATCAAAACCACGGACTTCGACGCCATTCGTTTAAAGTTGGCATCTCCGGAAGTCATTCGTGCCTGGTCCTACGGAGAGGTGACAAAACCGGAAACCATCAACTATCGAACGCAAAAACCGGAAAAAGGCGGCTTGTTTGCCGAGGAAATTTTCGGACCGTCCAAAGATTGGGAATGTTATTGCGGCAAGTATAAAAAAATTCGTTACAAGGGAATCATTTGTGACAAGTGTGGCGTGGAAGTGACACACTCACTCGTCCGTCGCGAACGCATGGGACATATTGAGCTGTGCGCTCCGGTGGCACACATTTGGTTTTTGCGCAGTGTGCCTTCCAAGATCGGCACGGTGCTTGATCTCACCCTTCAATCATTGGAAAAGGTGGTCTATTTCAGCGCCTTTGTGGTGACGGATGTTCATCAGGCCTTGCGCGATCAAATGTTGGAACAGGTGCGCACCGAATATAAAGGCAAACGAAAATCCATTGAAGCGGAATATGATCGTGAAGCGGAACGCGCACAAAAAACCACGACGGAGAAAAAATCGAGCCAGGACGCCTTGGGAAAGGAATTAGACAAGATGGCGGGCAACAAGGAACGCAAGCTCAAAGAGCTGGAGATGGATTTTTCGACGTCTGAAAAAGAGCTCAAGGATTTGCGTCCGCTCAAAATTTTGTCCGAGTCCGAATATCATGAACTGTCCTTAAAATACGGACACGTCTTTGAGGCCAAGATCGGAGCGGAAGCGGTAGATGAACTGCTCCACAAGATTGATCTGTCAGCCACGATCAAAAAGCTTCAAGCCGAATTGGAGGGCGCTTCTGATGCAAAAACCGATCGTTTGATTCGCCGTCTCAAACTCCTCAAGTCCCTCCATCTGAATGCGGTTGATGCGCATTGGATGATTTTAAAGGCTCTCCCCATCATCCCTCCGGATTTGCGTCCGATGGTGGCGCTCGATGGTGGACGGTTTGCGACTTCGGATTTGAATGACCTGTATCGCCGCGTCATCAATCGCAACAATCGGTTAAAGCGCTTGATCGAGCTCAATGCTCCGGAAGTGATCGTACGCAACGAAAAACGCATGCTGCAAGAAGCGGTGGATTCGTTGATTGATAACAGCGCCCGTCATTCAAAGACCGTAATCGCGGCGACTGGAAAAAAGCGTCAGCTCAAATCCCTTGCAGATATTTTGAAAGGCAAGCAAGGACGTTTCCGTCAAAACTTGTTGGGCAAGCGCATTGACTATTCCGGTCGTTCCGTGATCGTGGTCGGTCCAACGCTCGAACTCCATCAATGTGGTTTGCCAAAAACCATGGCCTTGGAACTGTTCAAGCCGTTTATCATCTCGCAACTCATCAAACGCGAACTGGTGCACAACATTCGTTCGGCCAACCGTTACATTGAAGCAGATCATCCGGAGGTGTGGGATATTTTGGAAACGATTGCCGTGAATTCCGTGGTGCTCTTGAACCGCGCGCCGACCTTGCACCGACTGGGTATTCAAGGTTTTCAACCAAAATTGATCGAAGGCAAGGCCATTCAAATTCACCCCATGGTGTGTCCGGCGTTCAATGCGGACTTCGATGGAGACCAGATGGCTGTGCATATTCCGCTCACCGAAGAAGCGCGAGAAGAGGCGCGCAATATTATGTTGTCGACGAAAAATTTGTTGAAGCCTGCGACCGGCCAACCCATTGCTCGTCCGGACAAGGATATTGCCTGGGGCTGCTATTACATGACGACGCTCGTTGAACCGGCAGACGGCAGCAAGGTCAAAATTTTTGGAAAACCCGAAGAGGCGGTGTATGTGTTTCAAACGGGCGGGCTCAACATTCGCGAAAAAATTAAGGTGCGGCTCAAGATCGGAGAACCTGTGATAGAAACAAATGTGGGACGAATCATGTTGAACCGTTTGTTTCCAAAGGAAATTGGTTTTCGCAATGAATTGATCGGCACCAAGCAACTGGGAGAGATCGTGCGCACGACGATCGAACTGCGTGGGTTTGAACGCACCGCCCGTTTCCTGGATGAGGTCAAAGATTTCGGATTCTACTATATTACCAAGTCCGGTTTCAGTTACGGCATTGGAGATCTGCCGGACATCGATAAAAAAGCGATGATCGATGGAGGAAATACGCGAGCGCTGGAAATCGAAGAGCAATACAAGGAAGGGTTGTTGACCAAAAAGGAGCGCTATTCACAGATCATCAAAGTGTGGTCAGATGTGAAGGATGACATTCAGCACCTCGCCAAGGATTCGCTCACAAAAACAGGCACCATCTTTTCCATGATCGATTCCGGAGCGCGTGGATCATTGGGACAGCTTACGCGTGTGGTTGGTATGGTGGGGCTTGTGAGTAATCCGGCCGGTGAAATTATCGAGTTGCCCATCAAATCCTCCTTTCGTGAAGGGTTGGATGTGCTGGAATACTTTATCGCCTCTCACGGAACACGAAAGGGATTAACCGATACCGCTCTCAAAACTGCCAACGCCGGATATCTGACGCGCCGTCTGGTTGATGTGGCTCAAGACGTCATCATCATGCAAGAAGATTGCGGAGATACGGAGGGCGTGACGCTCGTTGCTGCCGAATGTGAAGAAATCGGTGAGCCGATCATGACGCGTTTGCTCGGGCGCGTGCTGCTTAAGGATTTGAAAGATTCGGAAACAAAAGCGGTCTTGGTCAAGAAGGGGACGTTGCTCACGGAAAATCACATTCGCACGCTTATGAAGCACAATGTGACTTCTGCCGTGGTGCGTTCCGTGTTGACCTGCAAGTTAAAGCGCGGGTTGTGTCAGAAATGTTACGGCTATGATCTGGCGTACAACGCATTTGTGAAGATCGGGACGGCCGTCGGCATTATTGCGGCGCAATCGATCGGAGAACCGGGAACCCAGCTCACCATGCGTACCTTCCACCATGGAGGAGCCGCAGCCTTCGATATCACCCAAGGTTTGCCGCGCGTGGAAGAATTGTTTGAAGCGCGAACTCCAAAATATCGCGCGGTGATCGCGGAGATGGCAGGGATCGTCAAAGTGGTTGAGGGGGAGAAGCGTGTGCTGCAAACCACGACCGGTCAAAAAGTGATTGATACAACTTCCGGGGAAAAATCCGTGCACATCAGTTATAGCGCCGTACAGGACGAAACCTTCACCTTCTTGAAAAGAGATTTGGTAAAAGTAAAAGACGGCGCCAAAGTGCATGAGGGAGAAGCGCTCATCGTTCGTTCAAACGGCGAAGAGGTTTTGGCCAGTCACAAAGGCAGTGTGAAGATTGAAAAGAATAAATTGACCTTGGTGTTTGAAGCTCAAACTGCCACCGAACACCCGATTCCGACCGGGTATCACGTGATTGTGAAAGATGGACAGGAAGTATCAGCCGGAGACATGTTGACCGAGGGGCAATTGGATCTGCAAGATCTGTTCCGCTTAAAAGGATACGAAGCGGTTATGCGCTATCTTTTGAAAGAAGTGCTTTCGATCTATGCGTCTCAAGGACAAAAGTTGAATGCCAAGCACATCGAAATCATCGTGCGTCAGATGTTCTCTCGCGCGTACGTCACCGGTGCCGGAGATACGGAGCTCTTGCCCGGTCAGGTGGTGGAAAAGTGTCGTGCGGAGGAAGAAAACGATCGTGTGGTCAAGGCCAAGGGCGAACCATCCAACCTACAACAGCTTTTCATGGGCATTACCAAGGTTGCTCTGTCAACGGAATCATTCTTGTCCGCAGCGTCGTTCCAAGAAACCGCACGCGTACTCATCAACGCAGCCGTGACCGGTAAAATCGATCGCCTCGAGGGATTGAAAGAGAACGTGATCATCGGTCGTTTGACCCCAGCCGGTACAGGCTTCGGCGTCATCCATTCCTCTCAACCGGAACCGGTAAGAGATGAGCCAACGCTGACACAGGCGTAGATCAAGAGAGAAAAAATCCCCCGACGAACATCGGGGGATTTTATTTGAGCAAAATTTACCCTCATGATAGGCTTTTTTCAATTAAGTCTTTAATATATTTTTATGTCCCCCTCTCAAAAACGCACGGTTTGGATCATCATCGTTCTCCTCGTCATCGGCATTGCGTATGCGCATTGGCGCCAACGATCATCTGTTTCTTCTTCTGACACCATCAAAATCGGAATTCTGGCGCCGCTGACCGGTCCTGGGGCCGTGTTTGGGAATTCGCTTGTTAATGGGGTGAAGCTTGCGCAAGAGGATATGAAGAACACGAAGCATCGCTATGAATTGGTCATCGAAGATGACGGAACCAACCCGGCCCAATCTTCGAGCGGAGCACAGAAGTTGATTAACGTGGATAAGGTCAAGGCACTTATCACCGTGACTTCCGGGACTGGGAGCGCTGCGGCGCCGATTGCGGATGCGGGCAAGGTTGTTCACTTCTGTGTTTGCTCTGCGATCAAAGTGGGATATGGGACTTATAACTTCACCAATAGTTTGTTGCCGGATGATGAGGCTGGAGGTTGGGTTAAAGAGGCGCAAAAACACGGCGTAAAAAAAGTCGCGATCTTGAGTCAAATTCAGCCGGGGATTGATGCGATCGTGAATGCGCTCAAACCTCAAGCTGAAGCCGCGGGGATCAAGGTTGTGTACGCCGAACGGTTTGAATCAAACAACCGAGATTTTCAAACGATTTTGAGTAAGGCCAAACAATCAAATCCGGACATTTATTTTGTGATCTCTTTCCCACCATCACTCGACATTCTGGGACAGGAAATTAAAAATTTCGATCTAGGCAAACCCATCAGCACGGCCGCCGCGTTTGGATTAAGCGCCACGCCGGCTCTCTTTGAAGGATATTGGTATACGGACGCGGCTTTGTCGGATACGCCGTTCCAAAACCGCTTTGAAATGGCTTTTCCAGGTGTTCGCTTTAACGTGCGCGCAGCTCCATCAGGCTATGACAGCTATCGATTGTTGGTTCAAGGGTTTGAAAGCGGAAATGATATCGCGACCTACGTCCAGAATCTGACGGAATACGATGGAGAGACCGGCCATGTGACTCGAGCGCCTGGCAGTAACAATTTCCGAGCCCCTCCGGGTCTGTGGATCATCAAAAATGGCAAAGCCACGGCTTTTCAGGATTAAAGGGGAGAAAACATAAATAAAAAAACAACCCCGCTTCTTACAAGAGGCGGGGTTGTTTTTTTATCTGATCCGTTTTACGGAGTGATTGTCACTGGCTTGCCGTTTTTGATCATTCTTACTACGGCTTTGGAAACAACGATGTGATTTGAGTTGATACCAATGTTGTTTCCCAAGGCGCCACTATATCCTTGTACATGCGCGAGCGCGTTTGCCAGGTCCGTGGTTGATGGCTTTGTTTTTCCGTCAAACGTTTCTGCGGCCGCGGCGATCAAACCAAGAATGTCGTAGGCGTTCGGCGTGGCGATCGTCGCATTTTTTCCGTATTTGGTTTGATACGCGTTCACAAATTCATGGGTCGGATCTGCGGCGTTTACGTACCACAAACCTTCGAAAAGTTCCGGGTGATCGGACAGCTCAAAGGCTTCAATGGCCGTCATGGGAGTTTTTATGCCCAGCTCTTTTGTTTGTTTGGTGGCAATCTCCAGTTCCGGGGAGAACATGATCATGACGAAATAATCCGGGTTTGCCGCCTCGGCTTTTTTGATGGCCGTTCGGAAATCTTTGTCACCCGGATTCGAAATATCTTCTGACACGATCTGCATGTCGGTGCCTTGAACTTGTTTTTTCAACTCATCCACGACCGCGATAATCCCGGATATTTGCTGTCCGAATACGGCCACTTTTTTGATGTTGCGTTTTTTCATTTGATCGACAAAGACGGCAACCTCTTCATTCGGTGGTGTCCAATCGATGAAGTTATATGTGCCTTTGGCAATGTTCGGATCAGACGCGATGCCGATATGAACCACCTGCGCTTTTTCCGCGATGGGATTGGCCACGCCCCCCGCATTTGATGCCACCGTGACAAGCGCGTCTACATGATCGATGCTGATCAATTTTTGTGCGGCGCTCGCGGTTTTTGCCGGAGAGAAGGCATTGTCCTCAAAGATGAGTTTGTAGTTGTACTTGGTGTTTTTGCTTTGCAGATCCGCGAGTGCGAGTTCCGCGGCATTTTTAACCCCTTCTCCCAAAAAGGCGACGCCGCCAGAAAGGGGAGCGATATAACCGATCGTGATGGTCGGTTTCTCCGTTTGGATAGAGGGCGATCGTTTGACGGCCACGACGATAATGACCACGACGACAATCGCGATGATCCACCACAGGAGTTTACTGGTTTTAGACATAGGCTTTCTTGAAAAGAATAAAGAATAATTTCTCATCGATTTTCGTTGTCTAGAATATCATGAATGAAGCCATACGTCAATATATTATGACAATAGTTTATAATAAACCAATAAATCCTTATATTTATTAGTATTAATTGTTGATTAAAATTGTTGACAACTATTTGATTTTATGATAAATTGATCAATCATCATGAATAAAATAGGAGAAGTTCTTGAACATTTCAGCTTTACAAAATTCGAGAGCGAGATTTATCTCGCGATTTTAACGTTGGGAAAACCCAGTGTGACGCAAATTGCCAACAAAATTGGCAAGAACCGTACGGCCGTGTACTTTCATCTGAAAAATCTTTTAGAAAAACGGGTAGTCCGCGAGGCGCGTGAGGGCCGACGATTTCGTTTTGTCGCCGTGCCACCAAGAGAACTAGCTGCGAGCTTTGATCGCTGGACCACGGATTTTAAAAGTCTCGTTCCACAACTCGAATCGCTTGAGCGCGTGGAGCAGGAGGTTCCGATTATCGAAGTGACAGAATCAAAACGAGGGTATTTAAAAGCGTATGATGAAATTTCCTCCCTTCCTATCGGATCCGTATTTTGTGTCATGGAGGGACGGGATGCTCTTAAAGGAGAATTCGGACTTCTTACGCAAGATGAGTGGGGGACTTTTTTTGCTCGAATCGTAGAGCGAAAAATTCTTACAAAAATCCTCTTTACAGAGGAAGCATTGGCTCACACGCCGCCTATGAAATCCTTGAACAAGGAGAATAAGGATCGTCTGCGTCAGCGATTATGGGATGTTCGGATGCTCCCGGAAGCTTCTTTGCCAATCCAACATTTGATGTGTCTTTATGGAAATAAAGTGACGTTTTTTCTTCTGGAAACAAAATTAGTCGTGACCATAACCCATAAAGGGATCGTTGATACGATGCGCGCGACTTTTGACGCGCTGTTTGCCTTTGCTAAGCACCACCCTGACCCGTGGGGGTAGGGGTTTAGAAATTTTCATTGCCGTTCTTGTGCGTTTTTCTAAAACAGAGGATGATATCCGTCATATGGAAAAAGAATCTATTGTTCCGATAAAACCAACACCAAAACCGGAGGCGCCTCAGTCGTTACGCGGAGGGGATCAAGATCGAGAAATATTTATTTTGCACACGTTCGCTATTCTGGACGATCTTGGTTTGGATAAATTAAGCGAGTTACGAGAGGCCGGCGGTCGATCCACAGAACAGGTTCTTGAAGCGTTGGCGGCGACCACCTATCAAACGGATTATAAAATAAGAAGCGCTTTAGTCGAGTCGCTGCGTCAGATCGAGGATGAGCAAACGCTTCGCGGGAAGTCTTCTTCTCCCGAAATTCAGGAGGCACTCAAGAAACAGTACGAGCCGGATCAATACGCCGAAGCTCTTCAGGCTGTGTACGTGAATGAAATCCCAAAAGATGATCCGGAAATTCTCGCCAAACTTTTTTTGGATGAAAAGTTTTCTGAAAAAGGAAACCTCCTTTCTAAATTAGATGATTCAGTACGTGAGGCAACCTATAAAATTTTAAAAGGAAAATCAGATCCAAAAGTTTTAGTTTCGCTTATTGGCAGGATAGGCGATTTGAAGTTGAAGAGCACGCTTCTGGAGGATTTTTCCGCATGGATCCTGACGCAGAAGGATGAGCGGGCACAGAAAATAATGGAAGAAGGAAGAGGCGAACTTAGCTATCTCAAGCGCGATGTTGGCCAGGCTCTTGTGGTCCAAAAAAATCACGAAACGCTTTATCGGCTTTTAGAGAATGGCACCCTTACGGTTGAAGATTTGGGCCATGAGGTCCAAAAAATGGAATTTGACGACGAACGAAAGGCGTTGCTACCTCACGTGAGAACATGGCAGGACGCGGCGCGCATTTTAAAATTTGTGAAAGAAAAAGATGGAGTGATGGAAGGCGCTGAGCTTTCAGCATACGGATCCGCCTTTCGGCCTGAGGAGCGCGAGATCCTGATTGACGTCGCGAGGAGATTGGCGGCTTCGTTCGATCATTCACCGATCGTACATGTGCTTGGAAATTTAAAGGAGACTCCTCCACCCGGACCCGGGAATTATGGGGAACATAATAAATTCGTGATTGGATTGGGTCAGGGGGAAGAACAGATGACGATTGCGTGGAGCAATACGGATGATTATCCGGAACATAAAGATCAGGTGAAGAGACTCAATTACGGGGGCGGTGAAAAATTTCAAAAGGCTCTGTGTTCTGGGGGATCGATAAAACTGGCATCGCTTCCAGATGGGCGAACACAAGTGATCTTTTCGGGCTGGAGCGGCACCTATGGCCCCTACAATCAAACCTTGCTTGAAAGCTTTAAGGATGCGTTGCAGAAAGAATTGGAACAGGACATGGGGAAAAAAGTTGAGGTGGTGATTGCGCCGGCCGGATATCAATCGCCATGATTGATCAATCGGATTTTTTCCTCTAGGATAGAGCGAGTTTATGTACGGCATCCTCCCGCAACTTATCGTGAACAGTTTGATCGCGGGCGCGATTTATACGCTGGTCACGCTCGGATTTAATTTGATTTTTGGTGTGACGAAATTTTTTAATATCGCGCACGGGGTTTTGTGCGCGGTGGGAGGGTATGCGGTGTTTTATTTCGCCAAGACGTTGGGCTGGAACGTGTATCTTGCGGTGATTTTTGGGATGCTGATCGCTGGTCTCTTGGGTTATCTGTCAGATGTGTTGGTGTATGGACCTTTGCGACGGCGCAAGGCATCGCACACTGTTTCTTTGGTCGCGTCGCTCGGCATTTTTACTGCCTTGCAGGCAGTGATCGCGATTTTGTTCACCAGTCAATTTCAAACTTTGTCTCAAAACAACGCGGGCACGCAAACGCTGTATCAATTTTTCGGGGGAGTGATGACGCAAACGCAACTTATCATCCTGATCGTCGGGTTGGTGATCATGGTCGCGCTCACTTTGTTTTTGCGCTATACCACGTTTGGCAAAAAAATTCGTGCGGTGAGCGATGATGAAGAGGTGGCGAGCATTGTCGGAATCAATACCAGCCGCATGATTGGTACCGTGTTTTTCATCGGCTCTGCGATTGCGGGACTGGCCGGCATTTTGGTCGGATTTGATACAGGCATTGAACCGACCATGGGCATGAGTTTGCTTTTGAAGGGTGTCGTGGCGGCGATCGTCGGGGGAGTGGGGAGCGTCTATGGCGGAGTGTTGGGCGCGTTTCTTTTGGGGTTTGTGGAAAATTTCGGCATCTGGAAAATTTCCGGAGAATGGAAAGACGCGATCGCGTTCGCCTTACTCATCATCTTTTTGATTTTTCGTCCGCGAGGAATCATTAAGAGGTAGGATGTAGGCAGGTAGGATGTAGGGTGTAGGCTTTAAGATATAGATCAAAAATATGCAACAAGGAAATCATAGAGATTTGATTGTCTGGCAGAAGGCGATGATCGTCGTTATGAATGTGTATCGTCTGACGCAAAAGTTTCCTAAAGAAGAGATGTATGGATTGAGTTCGCAGATGCGAAGGGCAGCCGTATCTATTCCGTCAAATATCGCCGAAGGTCGCCGCCGCGGATCAGAGAACGAATATAGGCAGTTTTTAAATATTGCTTTTGGCTCCGGGGCTGAACTGGAGACGCAGTTGGAGATTGCTGAACAATTAGGTTATGGTGATGGACAACTTCTGAAAGTTACCCTTGAGACGTTGGCAGAAGTGATGCGCATGCTCAATAAAATGACAACCCGTTAGGTTCTGATTTTTTACCTACACCCTACCTGCCTACGAGCCTCTATATTATGGAATATCTCATCCACATCGCTATCTTGATTTCAATCTACGCCATTCTTGGTTTGAGTTTGAATTTGATTTTGGGATACACGGGACTTTTGTCCGTGACGCACGCTGCGTTTTACGGAGTCGGTGCTTATGCCACGGCGATTTTGTCCACGCGGTTTCATATCGAATTTTTCACGTCCGTCATCATCGGGATGATCGCGGCCGCTATTTTAAGTCTCGCCATCGGTTTGATTTTAAGCAAATTCGACGGCGATTATTATGCGCTCGCTTCATTTGGGTTTAATGTCATCGTGTTCAGCATTTTTTTAAATTGGGAAAGCGTGACGCGCGGGCCCCTTGGAATTCCGGGGATTGCGCGGCCCGCATTTCTTGGTTTGGATTTTTCCTCCCTGTTTATTTTTCTGTTGCTTGCCCTGGTCGCCTTGGGTTTGGTTTATGTCCTGTCGCATTTCATCGTTCATTCGTCTCTTGGCCGTGTGCTGAAAGCGATTCGTGAAGATGAAGGCGCGATTCAGGTGTTTGGGTATCGCACGTTTGATTATAAACTTTTAATTTTTGTGATCGCCGCCATGATGGCCGCGCTCGCCGGATCGCTTTTTGCCGCATACATCACTTTTATCGATCCGTCCACGTTCACGCTCAATGAATCCATTTTCATCGTGGCACTCGTGATCCTTGGTGGCTTGGCAAATCTGCGCGGTTCGATTTTAGGCGCCGCCTTTTTGATTCTGCTGCCCGAAGTTTTACGTTTCATCGGTTTCCCTTCCGACATCGCCGCTCAAATGCGGCAGGTGATCTACGGAGTCTTACTGATCGTCTGCATGTTGTATCGTCCGCAAGGGTTGGTGGGGGAGTATAAGCTCTAGCGTGAATTTGAATTTGACATCCGGTTCGTTATTTGATAATATCCCACCATCACCAACGGAAGAGATCACCCTATAAGGTTCCGTCCTTATGGGGCCTTTTCTTTTTTAGAGGCTAATTTTTCTTGTAGATCATTCAAAAAACGCAGATAGGGTCGACATATTCTAAATTTTAGTAAGGCCGAAAATTTCCATCTATTTGGAATAAGCACAGCTTCGAGCTTTTCTTTTTCAACCAAATATTTTATGAGACAATAAAAATCACCATCACCGGTTACGATGAGAGCTTTATGATAATTCCCGTACTCGATCATGGCTTGCAAGACTAATTCCGCATCGCAATTCCCCTTGGTTGTTCCATCTTTAAATTTAAGGGTCGGTTTAAAAATGCAGATAAATCCGGCTCCTTGCAGATAGGTATAAAGATCGTTATTTCCTTCTATATATCCGATAAATAAAAACGCTTTTTGTACCTCATATTTGTCCTTCAAATATCTACGAAAGCGCACAAAATCCAAACGCCAGCCTAACTCTCGAATGCTCAAATTGAGGTTCTGGCTATCTACAAAGGCATAATTGTTCTCCGTGGTTTTCATTTTGTTATTTTATCATCCAATAAATGTGATGGATAGGTCCGCATTGTAATAAAATAACAGCCCTGCTAAGCTAAATTTTATTATTTAGCATTTTAACTTTATTTTCCATGTCCAAATCTTCCAAGATTCTCATCGCCGTCATTATTGTTCTGCTGGTGATTTTGGTGGGGTATAGGATGAAGCAGAAAGCTCAAGCTCCACAGAGCTCAACGATCAAAATTGGTGGAGCGTTCGCTTTGAGTGGTGATGCGGCGGCGTGGGGAGAGGCAGAAAAAAATGCGGTGACACTTGCCATGGAAGAAATGGAGAAAAAACAAGATCCAAAATATCCAAAAGTAGAAGTGGTTGTCGAAGATACAAAAAGTGACAATTCTAAAGAAGTATCCGCTGTTTCCAAACTGATTAATATTGATAAGGTGAACGTTATGTTGGGGCCAACATGGTTGGATACCTATGGAGGGGCCACGCCGTTGTCGGATCAATATAAAACCTTAATGTTTACTCCGAGCGCGGCTATTACGGCGGTTAAAGGTGACAAAGCATATCCCTATGTGTTTTCAACATGGTATGCCGGTGATTTAGAGGGGCGTGAACTCGTACGCCATGCGGCCAAGATGGGAAAGAAACGAGTCGCTCTTTTTTTTGAAAATGATTCTTACTGGCAAGACATTTCCGCACGAGTTCACAAATATGCGCCCGAGTATTCCGTGGAGATTGTGGAAGAATTAAAAAGCCCACCCACTGAGACCGATTTTCGAACCTCTCTTCTTAAGATAAAAGATTTGAAGGTAGATGCGATTTTGTTTGGAATAAACGGAGACCGTCGTTATTGGAATTTTTTGAAGCAACGTCGAGAGTTGTTTCCAGAGGTGAGTTTATTTACAACTGGTGCGCTGGAAGAATTTATGACGCAGAAAAAGTTTGAAGGCTTGTTTGATGGGGTGTATATGGTCGTACCGAAGATCAAAGATACGACATTCGTTGAAAGATACAAGACCCGTTTCGGAGTGGATCCCGTATTTTCTGCATCCAACGCTTATGATGCCGCCAATATCTTGATGGAAGCATTTGGGAACGGGTCCAGATCGCCTGAGGATGTAGGAAAGTATTTTAAGGAACATACATTTAACACGGTGACATTCGGAACAACATCGTTTGATGAATTTGGAGGATTAAAAAATGGGGAGTTTGGGTTAAAGGCGTTGAGGGATGGAAAAGCGGAGTTTGTAAAATAATGCAGAAATTTGAGCGTCTATACAAGGGTGTTCCTGCTCAATTCATGGAGGTGAAATAAAATGACAACCATTCTCGAAACCAAAAATCTTCAGAAACACTTTGAAGGTGTTCAAGCTATTGATCGTCTTTCTTTTGTGATTGAGAAAGGGACAATCACGGCGGTGATCGGTCCGAATGGGTCGGGGAAGACGACGCTCATGAACGTTCTTTCCGGCATGTTGCCGTTTGATGGTGGCTCGATGGTCATCGACGGGGTGAAGTTGAATCGTGTGCGATCGTACGAAGTGGCTGACTACGGACTGACGCGTACCTTTCAAGAAGGACGATTGTTTTTTCAAATGTCTGTGCTGGATAATATCCTGGTGATTTTGACTGAACGTGGAATTTGGCGAGCCTTATTCGAACGACATCAGCCGCGCCATCTTAAACAGGTTGAAGAGGTGTTAAAGAAAGTTGGATTGTGGGACAAGCGTCGCGAATTGGCCGTGAATCTTTCGTACGGTCAAAAAAAATTGTTGGAAGTCGGTCGCGCTTTGGCCATGAAGGCTGATATTTTTTTGTTCGATGAACCGTTTGCCGGTTTGTTTCCGGAAATGGTGAAGACGATCGCGTCGATCATGCAGGAATTACGCGCAGAGGGGAAAACGATCGTTCTCATCGAGCACAACATGGCATTGATTCGTGAACTGACTGATCATGTGATCGTGATGGATAGTGGCGAATTGTTGGCGGAAGGAAAACCGGAGGAGGTGTTGAAACGGAAGGATGTGATCGAAGCGTATTTGGGAGAATAGGGAAGAAAGGATGTAGGCAGGTAGGATGTAGGGTGTAGGCTTTAAGATAAAGGTTGAAAATATGCAACAGGGAAATCATCGAGATTTGATTGTGTGGCAAAAGGCGATGAAGCTTGTTATTTTAATTTATCGACTAACACAGAAATTTCCTAAAGAAGAGACCTACGGTCTTAGCTCGCAGATGCGTCGAGCCGCCGTTTCCATTCCATCAAACATCGCCGAAGGTCGTCGTCGAAATTCGGAAAATGATTATAAACATTTCCTAGATATCGCTTTTGGTTCAGGAGCGGAATTAGAAACACAACTGGAAATTGCAAAACAGTTGGAGTATGGTGGTGCAAAAGATATAGAATTGGTATTTGAAATTTTGACGGAAGTGATGCGCATGTTGAACAAAATGACCGTCCGTTGATTGCCTACGCCCTACATCCTACCTGCCTACAAGCCTATGGAGATCCTCTTACAACTCAAAAATGTTTCCGTCCGTTACGGAGGTGTTCAAGCGCTCGATAGAGTGGATGTGAAGATTGATGAGGGCGAACTGGTGGCTCTCATGGGCCCGAATGGCGCCGGCAAGTCAACGATTTTGAAAGCTCTTTTTGGTTTGGCACCGATTTCGCACGGTCAGGTGTTGTGGCATGAACGCGCGCTTCATCCGGTCCCACATCAAATGGCGGAGCTTGGAATCGTTTTTGTTCCTCAAGGAAAAAGAGTGTTTGGAAGTTTGACCGTGGAAGAAAATTTGGAGATGGGGGCGTTACTCATCAAAAATCGAACAGAGCTTGAGCGTCGTAAAGAAGAAATGATGGAATTATTTCCCGCCTTGCGGCAGAAATGGAAAGTTCGGGCCTCGCTTTTATCCGGCGGACAGCAACAGATGGTGGCATTTGCGCGTGGTTTGATGAGTGATCCAAAAGTTTTATTGCTTGATGAACCCTCTCTCGGTCTTTCGCCAAAACTTGTCAAAGAAATGTTTGCCAAAATTCACGAAGTCAATCAAAAACACAAAATCGCGGTGATGGTCGTGGAACACAACATCAGATCGTTGCTCGACATCGCCGATCGGGCATACGTCCTTGATCAAGGACGAGTCATAGCGCATGATACGGCGCAGAAGATTAAAAAAAGTGATGTGTTGGAAAAAGTGTTTCTAGGCTTGTAGGCCGGTAGGATGTAGGATGTAGGTCAGAAACTTGATCAGGCCTACGCCCTACACCCTACTTGCCTACACCCTTCTTCTTATGTCCCGTCATTCTAAGTGGTCAAAGGTGAAACAATTTAAAGGCGCGATTGATGCGAAGCGCTCTGCTTCGTTTACAAAATTGGCGCGTGAGATTACCGTCGCAGCAAAAGAGAAGGGCGGCGATCCGGCCATGAACGCGAGACTTCGAGCGGCGATTGATCGCGCTCGCGAAGATTCCATGCCAAAAGAAAATATCGATCGCGCCATTCAACGTGGGATTGGCGGAGGTGTAGAAGGTCACATCGAAACTTTGACGTATAAGGCGTACGCCTCCGGAGGCATTGCCCTCATCATCATGTGTTTAACAGACAATCGTAATCGCACGGCCGGTGATATCAAGCACTTATTATCACAACATGGAGGGACGCTCGCCGCTCCCGGATCGGTCACTTATTTATTTGATCGAAAATTTGATGCATCGCAGCAGGTGGAGTGGGTACCGAAGATGCTTTTGGAAATGGATGAAGCCGCGGGCACAAAAGTTGCCGAGTTGATTGATGAACTGGAGACGCATGATGATGTGAGTCGCGTTTTTTCGAACTTGGCATAGGCGGGTAGGCGGGTAGGATGTAGGATGTAGGCAATTATGGTTCGCCCCCTACACCCTACCGGCCTACGTCCTACCACCCTTCGGGTGTTGGGTATTGATCCCGGTTTTGATCGGATGGGATTGGGCGTGGTCGATCAACTAGGGAGCCGTCTCACATGGGTATTTCATGGATGTAAAAAGACAAATACAAAAGATGATTTCTCAACACGTTTACAAAGCATTCGTGATGAATTGACGCGGGTCATCAAAGAATATAAGCCGGATGTGGCTGCCGTGGAACAACTTTTTTTTCAAACCAATGCCAAGACGGCGATGAAAGTCGGGATGGCGCGCGGAGTGATTCTGCTTGCGCTCGCTGATGCGGGCATTCCGCTTGTGGAAATGACGCCGCAGCAACTGAAACAGGGGTTGACCGGTTGGGGGGCGGCTTCGAAAAAACAAATTCAAGAAATGGTGAAGCGCATGTTAAACCTCAAGCAAATTCCCAAACCGGATGATGCAGCTGATGCGCTTGGCATCGCCATTGTGGGGGGGACGATGTATCGTAACAAAATATGAAAACGATTTTTCCGCCGAGATTGAAAAAGGGTGACGAGATTCGAGTCATTGCACCATCTTCGAGTCTGGCAACACTGAAAGCGAAGCGACTGCGTGATGCGATCACCCAGCTTACAGCATTCGGTTTTCGTGTCACGTTTGGCCAACATGTTCGTGAAAAAGATGTGCTCGAGTCTTCCTCGATCGCGTCCCGAGTTTATGATCTCCATGGCGCTTTTCGCGATAAAAATGTCAAAGCGATTTTGTGCGCGCGTGGCGGTTTTAATGTCAATGAACTTTTTTCGCATCTCGATTATCGCTTGATCGCAAAACATCCGAAAATTTTGTGTGGCTTTTCCGATATCACGGCATTGGCAAATACGATCTATGCTAAAACCGGACTGGTTACGTACGTTGGACCAAATTTCAGTACCTTTGGACGGAACGAAGAGAGGAATTATACGGTCAATCTCTTCGAGAAGTGCGTTATGACTCGCGCACCATTCTCTATCAACCCTTCGCGTTCGTGGTGGGATAAAAAGAAACATCAGAAAAATCGCGGGCCTATTGTTCTCCAGTCGGGAACGGCCGAAGGCATCATCATCGGTGGAAATCTTTGCACCTTGAACCTCTTGCAAGGGACGGAGTTTATGCCGTCGCTCAAGAATACCATCCTTTTTATTGAAGATGATGATACGGTGCGGGAGCATTTTGCCGTTGAATTTAATCGCAATCTCCAATCCCTCATCCATCAACCGGGATTTAACGGAGTGAAAGCGCTTCTCATCGGCCGTTTTCAGATTCATGGTCAGATGACGCACGCACAACTCGTGCAGATGATCAAAACTAAAAAAGAATTGCGCCACATGCCCGTTGTCGCCAACATGGATTTTGGCCACACGACCCCTATGATGACGCTGCCGATCGGCGGGCGTGCACGGTTGATCGTCAAAAAATGGTCAGTTAAATTGACGATCAAAAAACATTGAATCGTCCCGCTTTCGACCCTTGAAAAACTCTTGTCGGTATGTCTGCTTATTGCTATAATTGAGCATACTTATTTTGATTGATTTTTGGCTTATTTATGCAAATATTTTGGCATGGGTTCTCTTGTATCAGAATTGAGGCGAATCAGGGAGATCAGGCGGCGACGCTCGTCACCGATCCCTATGGTTCGGATTCGGGTTTGCGTTTTCCCCGCACGCTCGCGCCGGACGTTGTGGCGCTGTCTCATCAGGATCAAAAAAAGTTTTCTCTTGATGGTTTCACCAATCAACCGTTTCTTATTTCCGATCCCGGAGAGTATGAGGTCAAAGGGATATTTGCTTACGGGATTACATTAAAAGATGAAGGGGCTTCTCCTCATACGCTCATGTATCGTTTTGAGATTGAGGGGATGTCCATTGGATTTTTGGGTGGATTGCATCGTCCGTTGTCGGAAGAAGAAACGGGGAGGTTGGAAAATATTGACATTCTCCTTTTGCCGGTTGGCGGCGTTAGTGGGTTTTCGGTCAAACAGGCGATCGAGACGATTAACGAGGTTGAGCCGCGGGTGGTTGTTCCTTTGGGATATCATGTCGAAGGGGTAAAGGAAAAATTGGGAACCGCTGACGCATTTTGCAAACAGCTCGGCGTCTGCAAGCGACAGGATGCCAATAAATTGAAAATTTCAAAAAAGGATTTACCGGCCGAAGATTTGTTCGTATACGTTTTGGAAAGAGCGTAACGTATTTACGAAAGCACGAAATTACGCGAAAATACGAAATTATGCGAGTCCATCGTTCTCATCCACCAAAGCGTCACAGGTCAAAAGAAGACCCAGTGCCGCGCATGCTTTCTTCGGAAGAGAAGCGTGAATTGATTTTGGCTCATGCCGAGGCGCGCACTCCCACGTCATCTTGGGGCTTTGGGTATGTGGTTGGCATTGCCGCTTCGTGCTTGGTGGTTGTGAGTGGTTGGTGGTGGACGTTGGGAACAAATTTAAGGACAGACATTTCGCTTTCTTCAAATGCTCGAACTCAGGAATTGCAAACCACGCTCGAGAAGTGGAAATCCATCACCGCGAGCTCCACTTCCGGCGCGGCGAGCGATCAAGCGGAAGTAAAGGCGCGTGTGGAAGCGCTAAAAAATCGTTTTCACACAGAATTTTTAAAAGCCCAAGCATCTTCTACGACTTCCAAACCATAAAATATGTCTGAAGAAAAATCTCTCGTGCCTCACGCGATCGGAAAAATTGAATCCGCTCCATTGGTGGAAGAAATCCAAACCGCATTTTTG